>Ga0335082_10002543_pt1 | contig 19655 bp, 12 predicted proteins | sample Lox_Sample_41_FD_206718 | JGI IMG/M metagenome (GOLD analysis project Ga0335082, IMG submission 206718) | Soil microbial communities from Loxahatchee National Wildlife Refuge, Florida, United States - Lox_Sample_4.1 | ecosystem: Environmental > Terrestrial > Soil > Wetlands | place: USA...
CGTTCGGCGACCATGTGACTCCGCCGTCAATAGAGTAAGAGTAATAGAGCGATGAAAGCACGGTATCCGGGTTATCGCGCGTATCGAGCCAAACAACGTCGATTCGTCCATTGGGCGCAACCGACATTGTGCCGAACCATTGATACGCTGTTGTGCTGGTATCATCATTCACCCGGACAGGCGAGCTCCATGTCAAGCCCCCGTCACTGCTTCTGGCGAACATGACATCCAGCGGGTCCGAGTTGGAATAACGCTGGACCGAACAGAGCAGGTAGACGTAACCGTGCAGAGGACCATCTGAATTGTCGACGGCCACCCATGTTTGTCCGGCCAGGCCCCCGGGATTTGGAGCAGTACCATACGAGATACTTCCATCCAAACTTACGGCGGTTACGGTGTCCCAGGAAACGGTCACGCTCGAATCCCTTGCAGTTGAGGATCTTCCCACGACAAAGCTCGTATCTCCCCATCCGCATAAATACAATACCCCGGTCCGGCTAATTGCTTGTGTTCCCCAGTAGGGACTGCCGGGAATCTCCGTACAGTCCTCGAAACTCGCGCCATCATCGGTGGAGCGGGTGAAAAATCCCGGAAGACAGCTGCTGAATGCGCTGGTCCAGGAAGCATATTGGTGCCCCTTACCAATGCTGGTGGTCTTGTCGACAACCATCCATTGCTTGTCGCCGCCATGTGCGAAGGTCCCTGCATCCCAAAGGGCGCCTCCAAAATACCCCTTGTACACATTGCAGGTGTAATCGTTTCCATTTACCGTTAAACTATTGTAGTAGAAATTTCCGTCGGCATCAGCGTCGAGCACGGGATCGGAACGGAAAACCCCGGGATCGATAACGCCGGGAAACGTCCATGTCTGACCGCCGTCGGTTGTATATCCATAGCCGGCCTGGCGAAAGCTGCTCGCAACACTGTTGAATTGTCGCCAGCCGATGACCATGTTATTTGAATTTGTCGGATCGATGGCAATCGAAGGTTCATTTGCCGCATCGCCGACAATATTCTTCCCATTTGACGAGACATTTACCTGCGTCATAAAAAATCTTGACGTCGAAAGTCGGTAAGGTGGAGAAAAATGCTGGCTGGTACTCGGTACAGTTGTATACGTTCCCTCCTTGACCTCAAGCCGCCTCGGCCGAACCTGAAAAGCGGTTCTCGATCGTTCGGTCTTCTGTTGCGCAGACAAATGGGAGGACGGGAGAATGAGAATGAGCAAAATGACGCCGGGAATGATCTTCAACATACTTCATCTCTGTAGGTTATTGGCGATACTCGGGCAGTCGATCCGCCCGCGCGTATATACCAATGATAGCTTAGTATTTCGCCAAAATCAAGAGATGGCAACCTCGTGCGACCAGGGTCTTAGGAAACCCTGCATGAAGTACGAAAAGTGTTTCCGAACACTCCGGTGACCTGAAGGCCGAAGGGACCCGGAACCGATCCATTGCTTCTGAAATGCAGGTGGAATCACTTTAGAAGCGATTGATGATCTTGTGTTCATTGTGGCGTGCTTCCACAAAAGACTCAGGTGTCTCCTGTATACTTTGGACCCCTGGCATTGCACAGTCTTAGAGAAAATCAAAGATCCTCTAAGCGCAATGAACACATCGATTCACGACGCGGAGAGTGAAGCATTTGGAATCGGAAAAAAAATACTGTATATTGAAGTATTGATTTTCGCTGCTGGTTCGAGACGATCAACTTCAGTCCTACCACATTGACCTACTGAGCCTCCAGCCACTTCAGTCCGAGATGTCGATCCCTTCGACAGGAAAGGAAGATGGGCTTGAATATCTACACAGGCAATTTAGCTCCAGAAGTCACAGAACAGGATTTGCGCGACACATTCCGGGCATTCGGTGAGGTCGCATTCGTCAACATTGTGAAGGACCGATCCAACCGTGTTTCGATGGGATTTGGCTTTCTTCATATGCCCGTTCAGGCGGAAGCCGAAGCCGCAATCGCAGGGTTGAATGGCAGGAAGTTAAAAGGCAACCTTTTGAGAGTGACCGACGCCAGTCCGCGTCGTCTCCCGACTCCTGCGTAATGACTCAGGTGTCGCCGATCAGCACACAGCGACAGAAAGGATTTAACACGATGACCTGGACACACAAGAGACCCACCAAGCCGGGTTTATACTGGTACCGCCGGGATGAACAATCAAAGCCCGAAGAGTATGAAGCAATGAAAATCGGCTGCGACGACCGGCAGCACGACGGCTCGATCAGTTCACCTGATCCCAAGATATTGTCCTTCAGTTCCTGCGGTGGAGAGTGGTACGGTCCTGTCCACCCACCGTCGCACGATGCAAACGCGTGGGATTCCGCTGACACGAAACCCAATGCACGCGTCATCGTCCGGTTGCGGCATGGCGGTTCATTCTACGTGGAGAATGTGATCCCGGAAAGTGTTGCCCTCCTCCTGAGCACAAAATTGAAGTCACGCCGTGAGCATGGAGAGTCTATTCCGGCACATCTCCGGGTAAAATTGTCCGACGTCGTCCGCGAGCTCATGACATTTGCAAGAACATCATCCAACAGCGAGGCCTGAGACGGGCGAGATCCTGCCCGAGCGTTCTCACCCGAAATGTGACCGAATCTCACCAGGAAGCTCCTATGAAACCACTTCTTGTTCCCCTGCGTATTCCAGACACCTTTTTCGCGTGATTAGTTAATGATCAGAGAATTCACTATCTTCTCAATGCCTATCGTATTCGTGCATACCGCCCAGTATCCGTCCGTGTCCGATAGTTTAATTTCCAGATGTTCCAACATTCAATATTATGCATGAATAGCTTCGAATCGTTTTCTTTCTCCAAATCCACTCTTGCGCTGCTCACCAAACACGGCATCGTCTCTCCCACTCCCGTACAGGAGAAACTGATCCCGCTCATTACCGCCGGCCGCGATGTCATCGCTCAATCGGAAACTGGCTCAGGCAAGACCCTCAGTTTCGCCCTTCCCATTCTCGATCGAACGGACAGGGCCGATGGGTTGACGACGCTGATTCTCGCACCCACGCGCGAGCTTGCCCTTCAGATTTCGCAGGAGTTTGTCAAGTTTTCACACGGGAAGCGTCTGGGCATAACACCGGTCTACGGGGGCGTCTCGCTCACCGAACAGATCCGCAAGCTTCGCCAAACCAATATTATCGTCGGAACACCCGGCCGGCTGGTCGACCTGATCCAGCGCGGCCAGCTTCACCTCGAGACCATCAGGCATCTCGTGTTCGATGAAGCAGACCGGATGCTCGATATGGGTTTCCTTCCCGACATCGAGCGCATCCTGCGATTTGTGCCAAAGCGCCGACAAACTCTCCTGCTGAGTGCTACTTTGCCGAACGAGATTGTAAGGGTAAGCCAAAAGTACCTCGTGAATCCGGAGCGGATCGAGCTGGCCTCCTCCGTGAAGCCCGAATTCCTCCAGCAGACGTACTTCCAGACGAACACCGAGCAGAAACTTTCGCTGCTGATCCACTTGCTCCAGGCAGAACGGGACCTGGCACTGGTTTTTTGCAATCGTAAACACATTACCTCAAAACTTGCACGGAAGCTTTCGCAGAACGGAGTCCAGGCGAAGTGCCTCCACGGTGACATGTCGCAGAATCAGCGGGAACGCGTCACGGCGGACTTCCGTCAGAAGAAGTTCAACGTTCTTGTGGCCACTGATGTCGCTGCCCGGGGTTTGCATATCGACGACGTGACTCATGTGTACAATTATGAAATTCCGCGTGACGTCGACTCGTACACACACCGCGTCGGCCGCACGGCACGGGCCGGAAAGCGCGGCGAGGCAATTTCGCTCGTCGCAACCGATGATGAGCGCCAGTTCTTCAAGCAGGTGCTCTTTACCTATAGTGGACACATCACGCTCAAGCCCGTAGTACCCGCGGATCTTCCGCGCACGATCGAAGTACCGAAACAGCCCGGCGTGCCCAGGATGCCTCGCAACCACGGACGGCAACAACGTTGGACGAATCGGCACGGACGCAGGGCAGTTCACTGATTCGGCCGGAATCACATTCCGGCGTTCGATTTTATATAAAAACAAGAATGTTCGCAAGTTCCCTTTTTTTCGCGACATTCATTATTGGAATCTCATGCTTTTGAAAGTACTCCACATCTCCTTACTCGGCACTGCTTGCCAACGGTCGATGCAGATGATCATCGTCAGGTTCAGCGTCGGGCGGGGAACAAACCACACAACACTCCAACATATCATGAGCTTATCGTGAGAATCTATGTAGGTAATATCGCACGCGATGTCACGGAAGACGATCTGCGAGCCGCGTTTCAGGCATACGGTCAGATCAGTGAACTCAGCATCGTGAAAGACAAATTCAACGGCCTCTCCAAGGGGTTTGCATTCGTCGAGATGCCTGTGCAAGCCGAAGCGCAGAAGGCGATAGAGGAACTGGCAGGAAAAGAATTGAAAGGCCGGTCGCTCGATGTAAACGAAGCGCGACCGCGCACGGAACGCCCAAACCGCGGTGGCGGTGGTGGCGGTGGTTATCGCGGCGGCGGCAACCGCGGCGGTGGCGGCCGACGCTGGTAACCGGTCCTCGAATCAAATAGTGTCGTGTGATGTCGGGAGGCGTTGGTCGTTCAGCGCTCAACTCCCGGCATCGCGCGGTTCAGAACTCAAGTTCTCTCCGAGGATTATCCTTTCAGTTTCCTTTCCCCGAAGGCCTTCCTGGGATCAGGCCGTGATTATCACTCAAAGACATCGTAGACAGCAAGGGTAGATCATTCCCCCCCGATAGCTGCCGAACTGGCCGGATCGGAAGCCGACGTTCCGACGTTCAGGATTCTGTCGCAGGCAGAAGCTGTGAGTGACGGTCTTGCAAGTGCCACGAGAGAAACTGTCACCATCCAGAGTAGTGCATAAAGTGAAGGTGGGTCACTTCACGCAGACAGTGTGGTATTCATGCAGTCTGCCATCAAAATCTGTAAATTGAGATATCAATACTCACGAATGACAACACAAAACAAAGGAGAGAATCATGGCTACCTCATTCGTTATTCTGTTGCTTGTTGCAATAGGAATCGCGTTGCTGACTGCAAGACCAAGGAATGTTCCGTATCCCGTCAATCTTAAGAAAGTGGGATACGCAAGTTTTGGATTGGCTGTACTGGTTTTGCTTTCTTCCTCGTTTACGATTATTGAACCGGGATATGTAGGAGTTCCGGTGACATTTGGAAGCGTTGGTTCACAATCTCTTCCGGCCGGTCTTCACCCGATCTTTTTCCTGACGGATATCTATAAAATGTCCGTCCAAACGAAAGACTATACGATGTCTTCCGTTCATAATGAAGGAAACAAAACAGGTGATGATGCCGTTGCCACACTTTCCCGTGATCAACTTATTCTGAAGTTTGACGTCAGCGTTTGGTACCATTTGGACCCGGTCCAGGCCAATAATGTCTACAGCAATATCGGACTGGACTATGAAGAAGTCATCGTCAGACCGGCGATCCGAACTGCCCTCGTCAATGCTGCCACCAAGTTCGACGCCAGCGATGTGATGTCTCTGCAGAGAGATGCTTACACGAAGACCGTCACCGAGTTGTTGCTTCAGGAATTGAGCGGCAAAGGTGTCATCCTGGACAACGTGCTGATCAGAAACGTGGAACCGCCGTCAACCGTCAGCGACGCCATTGCAGCAAAACTGAAAGCGTCTCAGGAAGCACAACAGATGGAGTATACCATTCAATATGCGCAGAAGGAAGCACAACGAAAAGCAATCGAGGCACAGGGCATTTCAAATGCCCAAAAAACAATCGGCAATGGGTTGACACAGAATTATCTGGAATGGTATTACATCTCGCAGCTCAAAGATGTCGTGAATAGTCCCAATAACTCTACGATCATATTGCCGTTCGACCAGAAATTAATTCCGCTCCTGAATGTTGGGGGGAAGAAGTAAGAGAAGTAAAATATTCGGATGAGATCGCCTGCTGACAAGGGAGCGGACCGGTTCCAAAATCAACAATTCTCGTCACCCAGGAGATGTAGTTCTTGATCTATCCCATTGGATGATTGATTCCCGGCGGATGTGATGGTATCTTATATCAGTGTATTGTAATTCTCAATGATAATGAACTCATGAAACAACCGAAAGTCTGCACCCATCATGACGCAGCAAACAATGACCAGATCTTGATGGATAAGAAATTAGTCACCGAAGCTCAATGGATGCAATGGAGGGTATCGTATCGGCTCCGACGGATGAAGATATTTTCGTCTATTCTTGAAGCCCTGGGGAGGCATCTCACATAACTCCGGGGAGAGAATTTAATCTGCGTTCGGAAGAGGGACCTCGATGCATCAAGCTTGGACATGAGGACTCTCACCTCGGCGCATTGATCATACGAAGTGATACAGAACGCCGCAGCTGCAGAACATGTTGCATGCGAAAATGATTTAACCGGCAACAGATGGCCCCGGTAATTGCCGGTGGTCTTGTGTGGATCAACGGTCCCAGGAAGAAACTTCAACAATTTGGATTGCGACTTCAGCATGCAGAATGATGACGATATAACGGGGCCGAGAGGAAGTTCACCTCCGCCGGGACCTGATGAGCAGGAAATGCACGACAGAGATCGGCGATCACGGTCAATCAGAAAAATTCCCGACAGCACGCCTCGATCTGATGACAAAAGAGATTCATCTGCAGGACAACCTTCTCCCAACGAGCATTCAGACATCACCGGTCATTGGCTGGACGATGGAGGAGATGGCGGCTAATATTCTGAAGCGGTGCGTGCGCATCAACGAGTACCCCCCACCACGAATCCGCTGAAAATAAGTTAATCTATCACTAAATCCTTCCGAGACGCTGCGTTAGAAGACGACCTTCGCGACTCGGCACTTCGACTGGGTTAGGGCATAGTGGAAGGAAACCCTTACCAAACGCCTCAGTGCCTGCGGAAGGCACCCCTCTCCATTGCATACATTCATCGGAATGCGTATCTTTAATGTTATCATACTCTCCTGCGGGTACGCCGAGAGGACGAGCTCATTCCATGAAGAAAATACGTTTACTTGTTATCGAAGACAACCGTCTGCTCCGTGACGGCATCGCAGCGATGCTGAGGCAGGAGCCCGACATTCATCTGGCGGGGGCGGTCGGAACCGGTGAAAATGTTCTCACGAACATTCGAACCCTCAGGCTCAATGTCATTCTTCTTGACCTGGGGTTACGAAGTGAGAATAGTCTGGAGCTCGTCAAGTCGATTAAGAAGAAAAGCAGGGACATCAGAGTGATTGTAATGGATCTTGTCCCCACACAAGCCGATATACTAAATTTTGTCAAAGTGGGAGTGTCCGGCTTCATCCTGAAGGATGCCACGGTCGATGATTTTCTCGGAACCATCCGATCGGTCGCGCGAGGCGCCAAAGTTCTGCCATCCCACCTGACCGAATCCCTCTTTTCTCAGATTGTCGATCATGCCACCGATGGCAGAGGAGCTTCTCGGCTGATCGAATCCGTCCGCATGACCAAACGGGAGCGGCAGGTTATTGAACTGATTGCGGATGGGTTGACAAACAAGGAAATTGCCCACACGCTTCACCTCTCGACTTACACTGTGAAGAGCCATGTTCACAACATCCTGGAGAAACTGGCGCTCCATACTCGTGTCCAAATCGCCAGGTATGCCCATAACATCGATTCGTTCAAAGTCGCAGCAAGTACTATTTCATTGATGCACGAATAGTCCCCTTCCTCGCCCGGTTCCTGCCTCTAACGGGCTCGGCTGAGAGATGTAGCTCCTTTTTCATCCCATTGTCCGATTGATTTGCATCCGGGTTGTCTATAGATTTCGGGAAGATATTCCGGTGATCCTGCGGAGCAGTGTGACTTGGCAGCACATCAGAGAGGATCTTCTCCACGCGACGTGGCCGGTTGCCATAGTTCCGACAGATGTTTCTCATGATTGAAAACTTCAGGGCTTGGCAATCATGCAGAACCCCGGATTTGAACGGCTGGAAAGGCATAACATATTGAATCGTCATCCTGCTCTCGGTATTCGTTCGCATGACATGATTTTATGAAAACGATCAGACTGCTTCTTATTGAAGATAACCGCATTCTCTGTGCGGGCCTCATGGCCATGTTAAAGAAGCAGAAAGATATCAAGATCGTGGAGGCATCCGGAAAGAGAGAAAGCACCCTGCACAAGATTCACCAGCTGAAGCCGAACGTGATACTTCTGGATTTGGGAATGCGTTCTCTGAATAGTCTTCGCATGGTAGAACTCGTGAAGAAAGAGTCCCTGGGTGCAAGAGTGATCGTCATGGACCTCGCCCCTGTTGAAGGGGACATTCTGCAGTTTGTCAAGGCCGGGGCTTCCGGTTTCATCCTGAAAGATGCGACACTCGGTGAATTTCTTACGACCATCCGCGCTGTCGCAAAAGGCGCAAAAGTTCTCCCTCCCATTTGGGCCGATTCGCTCTTCTCGGAAATCGTCAAACATGCGGCATACGGAGGGAAATCGGGATTCAAGCAGGCGCTGCGTATGACCACGCGCGAACGGGAGATCGTTGGATATATCGGAGAAGGGCTCACCAACAAGGAGATCGGCAGTAAGCTCCATCTCTCCGCCCATACAATAAAGAGTCATGTTCACAACATCATGGAAAAACTTGCCCTCCACACTCGCCTCGAGGTCGCCAACTATTCTTATGGAGGTGCAACCCTGGCGAGAGTTGGAAGAACCAAACCTGCCACCACAGCCTGACACGCCGCTGACTACGATTCGGATAAGTTCATTCCAAAGGACTAGTTCCCTTTTCATCCCTCAGACCTATTCTCCCTTTCGTCGATCTTTCATAGTTTATAATGGATAGGAGTGTCCGGGTCCAGAACTCGCTGAATGGATCTGAGGACTGGTTGAGAGGGGGCGATCCGAAAGGCCGCCCTTTTTTCATTCGTAGGGTAAGATAAAGAACATCAAGAAGAGAGGAGAGTTAGAGATATTCGCAAACTTCGCATTGGAATCATAGACCTCGTGACAAAGGGGCCCACGCGGGCATTGTTCGCCCGTATTATGAATGCAAATCTGGCCAGTATCATGCCACAGGTCCTTGGCGTCTGGTGTGAGGAAGAAGGGCACGAAGTGACGTTCATAACGTACACCGGTTTCGAGGACCTTATTGAAGAGTTGCCGGATAATGTTGATGTCGTTTTTATTGGTGCCTTCACGGAAGCAGCGCAGACCGCGTATGCCTTGAGCAATCTCTTTCGATCCCGTGGCGCAATCACCGTTCTTGGAGGACCCCACGCTCGCTGTTACCCCCAGGATGCCCGGAAATACTTCGACTATGTTGCCGGATTTACGGACAAGAATGTGATCCGTGAAATTTTGCTCGACTGTTCACCTCACAGGCCGGTCGGGTTGCACATCGCTGCACTTCAACAGCCGGCTTCGCTCCCCGGTGTGCGCGAGCGCTGGAAGTTCATCGAGCCGACCCTGAGGAAAGCACCGTTTATAAAAATGGTTCCGATGCTTGGGAGTTTAGGATGCCCCTACACCTGCAGTTTCTGTATCGATTCGGTCGTACCGTACCAACCCCTCGATTTCGAAGTGATGAAGGAAGATCTTACCTTTCTCCTTGGGAAGTTTAAACGTCCCCTTGTAGGTTGGCACGATCCGAATTTTGGCATTCGGTTTGAAGACTTCATGAGTAACATCGAAGAAGCCATCCCGCCGGATAGTATCGATTTTATTGCCGAAAGCAGTCTGTCATTGCTCTCCGAACAGCACGTCAAGCGGATGAAGCGGAACGGATTCAAGGCACTCCTCCCGGGGATTGAATCATGGTATGATCTGGGAGACAAGTCAAGGACAGGAAGAATCACCGGAACGGAGAAAGTGAAACAGGTCTCCGATCATGTGAATATGATCATGAGGAGTATTCCGTATGTCCAGACGAACTTCGTCCTGGGACTGGACTCCGATGAGGGATCCGAACCTTTTGATCTTACGAAGAGATTTGTCGATCTGACGCCCGGCGCATTCCCGGGCTATTCACTGCTGACTGCATTTGGTCAAGCCGCACCTCTCAACCTTGAACTGCAGCGTGCGAATCGTGTCCTGCCCTTTCCCTTTCACTTCCTGGATAATAATCGGGCAATGAATGTAAAACCGCTCAATTATTCCTGGCCCGAATTCTACGGCCACGTCATCGATCTCACAAAATACACGTTTTCCACAAAAGCGATCGCGAATCGGCTCAGAGCGAACGGGGGTATGATCCCACGCATGATGAATCTGGTCCGTGCCGTGTCTTCCGAAGGTTACGGAAGAAGACGTCAATATTCAAATATCCGGAACTGGCTGAATACCGACACACAATTCAGAAACTACTTCGAACGCAAGACGACGGAACTTCCGAAATTCTACGTGGATCAGGTGAGAAGGGATTTGGGACCCTTGTGGGAGTGGCTTCCGTCCGGGGCACTCCATCATGAACCGTATGCTTATCTTCATTCTGTGACACAGCGGGCCGGGGAAAGACACGCTCTGCAACCGGAATCGACCGAAGGAAATCCCCAGATCGGCACGCCGAAGTCGGTGTCCGTTCCCCGATAGCTCAGGAAGAGGTTTCCTTCAACTAGGGTGGGACAAAGCGGAAGGAAACTTTTTCCCAAACCTCAGCACAACTCGTCCACGAATTCCCTCACATGCGCCTTTATCTTCTTTTCCCAGGTCTCATTCGCACTGCCGTCCTCAAGCACTCCTGCGACATATCCCGCATAGCCATCCCAGATTCCCCGTAACAGATTTCCTTCTCTTCTGCTCGCCCCTGCTGGAAGGAAATCCTTTGCATAGTTAGAGAACTTCCACGCCTGCGGCCTTTCGACCAGGCGCGCCCTCACGGGATTCATGTGGATATAGCTCGCAACATACCAGAGATTCTGTTCGCGCACCAGCTTATAACGGAATGGTCCCTGGAACAGGTGGTCGATGTGCCGATACTTCAGATTGTACCGCTTCGCGGCCGACGTCGCCAGCGCTCCCATCATCTTCGAGAGATCTCCACCCGTTTGCTGCAGAGCAATCATGTGATAATGGTTGGGCATCAGCGTGTAAATGGGTACATCGATCAGAAACGACACTGCGAGAGATTTCATCTTCCGGATGAACGAATCGTAATCCGACACATCGCCGAAGATGCGGTCACGGTCGTTGCCACGGTTGTAGACGTGGTACAACCGGTTGTCTTCGATCCGTTCCTCCCTGTTCATAATTGTCAACCTCCCCCGGCCTTTACCGCGTGATCTTCACCTTCCCTCCACCGCTCGCAGAGTAATAATCTGCATTGTACATCGCCGCTGCTGCAACGGGAGCATACACGAAATTCCCGGCACTGATTGCCCGGACCATATAATAGAATACCTGCTGCCGCACATTCCGCATATTCGTGTAGATGTTGATGCGGTCGTCACGCATATCCTCATACACAGGTACTGCCGCATTTTGTGTAAACCCGTAATTCGATGCCTCATTGAGCCGAGGATTCTCGATCTCAAAACCGGCAGGAAGCAGATCGGTGATCGCAATATTCTCCAGCGGCTCGATGGAGCTGTTAAGTGTCAGCTTCACCACCACCAAATCGTTCTGCTTGATACTGCTTAAGCTCACCGGCTGATTGAAGCGATTGAGGAACTCCCTTCTGATCTGCAGGTTCTTGTCTTCGACTTTGATCGCTCCGTCCGACCGGATTCCTTCGGTAACAAGTGAGTAATACAATCGTCCGCCGCCCTGCGGTGTGATCGTCACTCTCTTTCCAAATGGATCAATATCGATGCGCTCGTTTCCACCTTTATACGAATACGATTGCCCCGCAACGTTAATCGACGCGGTCATGTGCGTGGCATTCGCGGTACGCGCCATCTTCCCGAATGCCAGTAGTGTGAACGCATCGTCCTGCGTACTGTACCATCTGTTCGTCTGGAAGTTTCTGGAAAGATAATCTACGAACCGCGGGATATTTGGATTCTCCGGCGACGCGTCGAGGAGAATGTTCAGCATCAGCGCACTCGCCCGGATCGGAGAATCGAATGTATTTCCGTCCTCACGCCGCGCTTCTTCCGTCATAAACTCCTGAGGAACGAGCTCGAGCCACGTCCTGCGGTCCCCGCTCAGAGCAAATGACCCCGCAAGAAGATACCGACTGTCCGTCGTCAGAAGACTCTGCTCGGTCCGATAGAAATCCATAATCGACCGCTCCGGCGTTCCCGCCTCCGCAAGCACATACAAGGCATAGAGCGCCGCTTTGTTTGCGATACGCTTGATGCAGAGTTTGTTGGCGCTGTAGTAATAATAATCCTGCGTCAATTTTATCCGCGCGGTTTGCATGATCGCCCTCAGCGCGTTCGTGAGAGTCGCTTCGGATACGGCATATCCCGCCTTCTTTGCTTCGAGAAGGAAGTGCGTTGCATACACCGATGCCCAGAGATTGGCTTCCCCGCCGGTCGCCCCGGGCCAATAGAGGAATGAGCCATCGGCAGTCTGCATCTGCGTGACCTTCGAGATCGCCTCGTTGACAAAGTATGTCGGGCTCCCGCCGTTGAGAATCGAAGGATCCAGTGCGACGGCGATATCGCGCAGATAAATCTGCGGGAACGCCCTCGATACGGTCTGCTCGATGCAACCGTACGGATATCCAATAAGGTATTTCAGCTCCTTTGCGAAGTTTGCTACCGGAAACGGACTCAGCGTGATATATGATTTTCTCCCGAAAGGCAGATATGAGCCCGTGACATCATACGATGCCGACTTTCCGCCTTCGAGTGAGCCGGTAATGGCTTCGGAGATGTACGGCGCAGTCGGTCGTACCGAAAGCTCTGTTGTCGATTCCAGGTCATCTCCGAACGCATTTGTTTTCACTTTTACCGTTGCCTTTCCGATCTGATCGGTCGCTTTCAGCGTTACCGTCGAAAATCCCTCCTGATTCGCTCCGAGGTGGAGGGAGGCCTGCTTCTGCAGTGCGACAATCCCCCCGCCCGTTTCGATCCTGAACTCGAGGTCCGTTGGCCTCTCGGTCGTGTTGAACGCGGTAATCGGCATAATCACCGTGTCACCCGGGCTCACGAACCGCGGCAGCGCAGGGGTGAGAACGACCGGATCAGAAACTTTCATACTCCGCTGGCCCGATCCAAATCTGTCACCCTTGTAGGCGAGCGCCATCAGGCGAAGCTCACCGTTGAAGTCAGGAATATCAAATGTTACATCGGATCTCCCATCGCTCCCTGTCTTGAGAAGCCCCGACCAGAGGGCGACAGGTTTGAATCTCTGTACACCGAGAGGGTTTACTCTCTTTGCCAGCGCCTCATCGCTTCCTCCGACGCTGCTCTTCCGGTCGGGTTCAGGCAGAAGATGCTTGAAGAAATCGTACGTCTCGGTTTCGAGCGCCTTTTTCTGATAAAAATACTTGTATGGATCCGGCGTCTGGTAATTTTTCAGCTGGAGGATCCCTTCATCCACCGCAGCAAGTGTGAGATAAATTCCGGATTCGCTCCCCACCTGGATATTGATTGTTTGTTTCGTTTTGGGACGGATCTTCTCCGGTGCATTTATGACCACGTTGATTTTGTTGGATGATTTTTCGACCATGAGCGGAGCAAATCCATGTCCCGCGAGAAGCGGAATATGGATATCCGTTATTCGCCTGAAGAGTACCGCGCTGACATACACGTTCGGAAGATAGGATTCCTTTACCGGTATTTCCAGCGAAGCCGAGCTGTTCGTTACGTCCACAAACTGATAGGTGAAAACCTGGTTCCGCTCGACGGTCACAAGCATCTTGCCATCGAACGGTGTTTGAAAGAGAACTCTGGCCACATCTCCCGGCTTATAGACCGAGTCGTTGAAAACAATCTGCACCCGCGCTTCCGGATCGACGCGGAACGACGTCAGATCCGCAGTTCCCCAACTGTATGCATAAAACCCGAATTGATTATACCCGTTATCCCCGTCCTTCGAAACGCGCACAGCGTATTCCCCGCTGTGTGCGACGGAGTAGCGGTAATCGAACGGTGTCGAACTGACCGTTATAACTTCCGAATGCTCGACGATCTCCGTTTTTTCCGAAACGTACCGCAGCGTATTATCTCCCTGATGCTGACGCAACACCGAATGCCATTCATATCGGATCACATCCACCTTCGCTCTGAACCCGGAAATGACCTTATCGTGTTCATCGACGGCGATGATTTCTACATGCTGCGGCGAACCCGGACTCACATAGTAGCCGTTGTAGTTCCTGATACCGATGTAATAATTCTTGGGATAGATGGTTGCCCGCGAGACCTGATAGACCGGTCTTCCGGACTCATCAAAGACCGCGACTTTTGCGAGAGACTTGAGAAGCCCGGTTGAAGCCAGAAGCTCAGGGATCTTGAAATCTATCGACGCCTTTCCCTGAGCATCTGTTTTCCCGTTGGCAACATACGGACTCCCGATGTTGATCACTGCCCCGTTATCCGTGAACCAGAATGCGGGAAACGCGGTCGACACGTACGGTACCACCGTAAACGTGCCCTCGAATTCATAATTCCTGTCTGAGGCTGGCGGGCCAAAGAAATTCGTCGCCGTGAGATTGTAGGAAATCGTCTCGCCCGGTCGCGCCGATTGCTTCGAGGCATCAAGCAGCACGCGGATGCGATCCGGTACAAAATCCTCAACGCTCACGGAGTTTGCGGTAAGGAAGATGTCGTTCCCGGTATACAGCTCGATGCGGTACGACCCCGTCACGGAAGTGAGCTGCGTCTGAAATTCGGCCTCAAACGACCCCTGCTCATTGAGTGTTATCTGCATTTCCTTCACCACGGTTCCGCGGGCATTTACGATCTTGAGCTTCACGGGAACTCCCGCGGGTAATCCCTGCGCAAGATTCCGGACGATCCCTGAGATATGCATCTTCTCTCCGGGCCGGTAAATGCTCCTGTCGCCGTACAGGAACGCATCATACGGAACACTCTCCTCGTAGAGCCGGTGTGCCAGCATCTTCTTCTGACTGAAAGTCTGGCCACCCGCCTCGAGGACATCTCCCAGCGATCTTCGTGATTCCCGCTTGCCGCCGACATCAAACCTCGATGTTTCAACCCGGTAATCTTCAAGATTGATGAAGTTAAAGTCGTCTTCGAGTTCGGCCGTCACTAACTTGAGTGCGAAATCCTTCCGCATCTCCTGCCAGTCGGAGAACCGCGCTACACCATCGCCTGCCGTCTTCATGCTCGCAATCACCTGATTGGTCGTCGAAACGAGCTTTACGGCCGCACCTGACAAGGGTGAGGTTGTCTGCAGACTTGTTGTGAAGACGAGAAGTTCATTGCCGCTCTCCTTCACAATGATGCCGATGTTGGAAAGCGAAACGAGCTTGGAAGTCGACCTCCATGGCTGTGCGGGATCGGCAATTTCAATCAGGTAAAACCCTTTGTAGTCTTTTTGAATGAACGGGGCAATATCGAACCAGGTTTTGACTTCAACATTCGTCTTGTTCTGTACGGCAAGAGTATCCGAGGAAAGGAGCCGTCCATAATTCCCCAACCAGTACCGGTATTTCATCCGGTAATTACTCATTCCGCCGTTGTCGTCGCTCTCCTCATCATCATACGATTCGTAATCGTACGACCGACCGCTCTCGAGAAAATAGACGAGATTGTTCTGGAACACCTGACTGACGCGCACGAGCACGCTCGGAAGATTCACTGTTTTGAACTCTACCTTCTTTTCGCCGCCGAGGAGGAGGTAGATCCCGGAAGGCGATGAATAACCGAACGACGGCTTGATGTTCCCCACCACGACATCCGCCACATAATCGTTCTGAAGCTTTGCCCCGAGGACACTTTCGAGTCCCTGTATCAGGGTGAGTGTGAAGTGCGTCCCCGGCTCAAATTTCCCGCGCAGCGTGAAATGGTCGCGGTTCCCCTCGAGCGAGTACCCCCTGTCGGGATCGAGCGTGATAAACTTCCGGGCCGTTGCGGAATCGACTTCCTGCGAGGTATGAAGCGTGATCCAGCTGATCGTCCCGTCAAAACCGAATTCATGTTCGTAAATGATGAGATCACCGACGCCCGGAAGCGTTGCGGTGAACGGCGATTCCATCTTGATCGTCGTGTTGGTCTGTGTAGAAGTGAGCTGCTTGTCGAAACTCACCGTGATCGTCCGCGGCTTCTCCGATTTCGTGACGCTGCCGAGCTCGATCGGAATAACCGTGCCCGCCTGCGTCGTCGGTGCGGCGACGCCGGATTGCGGCTGACCGTCGACCTGTAAGGAGATCAGCCGCTGGACGTCTGCGGGATTTACCGCGTAGGTGAACTGCAAGTTTGCCCGGACCCCGATGTTCCTCTTTTCTCCGAGCCGGTCATAAAAGAACTCTGCACTTTCGAGCCGGAAGCTTTCCGTGGCAACGGTGAATTCTTCCGGTCCCGCATATTTCTTCTTCCCCGAAATCTGCATCAGGAGCGACGTATTCAGCTTCGCCTGGATCTTTGTATCGCCCGGGAAGTGCCCGTCGGGACTGAAGATGAGTGTTGAGGTATCCTGCCAGACGAACTTTCCCGGTACCGGCGGCGTAAAATCGACGAAAGGTGTGGTGAGCCAGACATTCGTCGACTCCGGCTTCACAACCGCCTGAGAGAATTTCCATTGAAGCGTTGTGTCAAGCGGTATGATGCCGCCCGGCAGTGTCGATGTCAGCTGCAGCGTGTCTCCCTGTTTTTGGGAGCACGAAAGCAGACAACCAGCGATAACGGTAACGACGAATATGAATCGTGCAGTGTTCATGGAGCATTCCTCCTGAGTTCGAGAGATGGATAAATGGTCGGCATTACATGTGCCTGATCGTAAAGTGTACCGAAGACGATCTTCCCTTGTCATCGGTGCAAGTAACGGTATGCTCGCCTTGTGTGAACGGAACAAAAAGTTTATCAGAAGCCACCTTGCGTGAATAGAACCGGTCGTCGACATACCAGATGTGTTCCCGGATTTCCGACCCTGAATTTGCCTCAAGGCTCAGCTCCTGCGTGACCGAACGTGAGTAGTAGATCATCGATTCGGAGGGGCTGACGATTTTGGGTCCTTCACCGGAGAAGATCCTCGTGCAGAGCGGGTTATGCGGAGGAATTTTCGTGAATGATTTCCCCGTTGAGGTCCAGAAGCTGAGAAGTTCCGGAGGATAATCCTCGTACGACCGGAGTCGGTACGCATTGTCCCCGAGGCATGACGGGCAATAGGAAATCTTCCCGTCATGCGACACCGCGAATTCCCTGTCAATCGTGCAGGTGCGAAGCTGCGTGTGCCGGACGGAGTAGAGCGTCAGGATGGTGTGCCTGCAGCTTGGGGTTGGAAGGAGACCGCTCGTCGCGCAGACTTCCTCTTCCAGAACATCACCGGGCCTCGGCAGAATAACTTTCTGGCTTCTCGTCGAAAGTGCGTTGAAGAGATCGACAAGAAGCGGTGCGGCCGCTTTTCCGCCGGCAAGCTCAGGGCATCCCCGGTGGTCGACATTGCCGAGCCACACGCCGATGGTGAATTCCGCCGAATACCCGATCGCCCATGCATCGCGGCGTCCGTAGCTGGTTCCCGTCTTGAACGCGATCTTCGGCAGATTGACCGACGACTCAAAGTTATTCGGAAGATCCGGCCGGTCGACGCCGGAGAGGATGTCGGTCACCATGTACGCGGCAGACGGAGAAAAAGCGCTTCGGTCGGCGTCTTTCCGGTGTTCGAGAAGATATTCCGGCGCGCGATACATTCCGCCGTTGGGAAATGAGGAATATGCCGCCGTAAGCTCTTCCAGTGTTACGCCGCATCCGCCGACAATCAGACTGAGCCCGAGTTTCTCCTTTTGCAACTCAAACGAGGAAAATCCTGCATTGACGGCAAATGTTACAAAATCGTACTTCCCCGCACTTTTCAGGAGGCGGATCATGGGAACGTTCAGCGAGCGTCGGAGCGCATCGTCTGCAGAGACAAGCCCGGAGTATTTCCCGTCATAATTCTCCGCGAAGAACCCCTCGGCATCATACGGCGTATCGAGAAGACGCGTTTTCGGTGTGAGCGTTCCTTTGTCGAACTGCTGTGCGTAGAGGAACGGCTTCAGCGTCGAGCCGGGAGAGCGGTGAATTCGTACGCCATCGATCTGGCCGTGGGCCTCGACGTTGGTGAAATCTCCCGACCCGACGTATGCCAGCACCGACCGCGACTTGTTCTCCAGGACAAGAACTGCCCCGTTGGCAACACCGAGCTGATTCCAGCTTCTCAGGCAGTCAGAGAAAAGCAGTTCTGTATTTCTTTGTGTCGGCAGATCGAGCGCGGTCCGGACCTCGCCGCTCCCGGGATATCGTTCCCTTACACGGAGCGCGAAGTGAGGGGCAAGTTTCGGCAGTTCGTGGCGCGAGACAGACGCGGGCGTTTCCATGCAGATGGCGGAATCCTGCTTCGTGAAATATCCCGCGCGGATCCAGCGCAGCGCCTCTTTTTTTCTCCTCGCAAGAAGCCGGTCGGGGAAGCGGTCGGGTCTGAGTCCGTTCGGATCATTCGGAATCAGTATCAGATCAAACAGCTGCGCGATGTTCAGCCGTTCGGGCGGGGTCTGGTAGTACGATAGCGCCGCCGATTTGATTCCCTCGATATTCCCGCCGAGAGGAACCATGGAGAGGTACATTTCCAGGATCTCGTTCTTGGAATAATGAAGTTCGAGCTGGAATGCACGGAACATTTCGATGATTTTGGAAGTGTACGTTCTCTCTTTGGGCTCGAGCATCCTCGCAACCTGCATGGTGATGGTGGATGCGCCCGAAACGCGTCTCCCCGAGATTGTGTTCCGGATGAGAGCACGGACAAGAGAAAGCGGATTGATGCCGGGATGATAGTAGAAGAAACGGTCTTCTTTCCGGATGAGAAGACGTTTGAGCTTTGCCGGAATTTCGGACGAGTGTGTCTGCAGCCGCCACATCCCGTCGGATGCGACAAAGGCATGAATGAACTTTCCGTTCCGATCCTCAACGACAAGCGAGTACGGTTTCAAATTTGGAAGCGGGGCAAGGTATGCGATGAGGCAGAACAGGAGGAGTGTGATGGCGCCGGCGAGAAGAAACGTGACAATTTTCCGCGTGCGCGTCATCTGCCCGGTCTGTTCGGAGAGATCAGACAATCCCGCATGACGATCACTGGCATGGAATGGATGTGTGATGAGTTCTCATCTATGTGTCCGTCTCGGATCAAATCGAACATTTCACTCCCCACAATAATCCCCACGTATCCCGATACTTGCCGAAAGTATAATAGATGCGATGGACAAATCCTAACGAGCCGGAAGTGAATTGTGTGATCTCAACTTCGACCGGTATCCCGAGAGAAGAAAGATGTTCTTCCTCATAATCACCTGCATTTTCCAGCCCGCGGTAATGCACGGGTTGCCCCCGCAGTGTGGTCCACGATTCCGATATTCCGAAAGCAACCGAAACGGAGTACTCCGTCGCTCTCGGCTCGAACAATGCGATTGGAAACGGGAAGAGCATCCGTCCGAGACGGAACTCATGAGTTCTGCCGTACATCGCCGCAATGCTCAGCTCTTCTTCACGCGGTCTCGGCTGATCGGATGGATCGGGAAGCGGGATTTCGGTCGATA
>Ga0335082_10002545_pt1 | contig 19643 bp, 13 predicted proteins | sample Lox_Sample_41_FD_206718 | JGI IMG/M metagenome (GOLD analysis project Ga0335082, IMG submission 206718) | Soil microbial communities from Loxahatchee National Wildlife Refuge, Florida, United States - Lox_Sample_4.1 | ecosystem: Environmental > Terrestrial > Soil > Wetlands | place: USA...
TGCCGGCATGGATGAAACGGACTTGGAATTTTGGGTATGGGTTTTCAACCACACCGAACTCGCTATCTGCTGTCCAAGTCGGCTTCGGGGAAAACCGTGCCCGGGTAAGGTAGATCGCCCCTTGCGAATTGTACTCCTGTTTCGAGGATTGGCAGACGAAACGAAGGGACACTTCAAGGTTGCGTCCCGATTAGGATCTCGCGGGTACGTGCACTCGTATGCGGCCTTTGAATAGGCTTGAACTGATAATCGCCCGATACCTTCAGTGTTGACGCTGCCGTTCGATCGACTGGATGATTGGCACTCGACTTGCGGTCGTAGGCGTGGGAATTCCGTTGCGCGCGCCGCCGCGCCCAGGACGGCACAACGGAGCATGGCCCGGTAGTCGAGACCCTCAGTGCCGCGGAACTCCACAACCGTCATGGTGCGGGGCATCGCCGCTCGAGATCGGGCGCGCGCGAGAAAGTCGTCAACCGGATTGACCGCCTGCGATATAGTCGGATGAGCAAGCGAACCTTGGGGTATCCATCGGGAGGCGGTTGGGATGCGGGTCCTCACCTTCGTGCTGTTTCTAATCGCGTACGGGCTGTGGCTGTGGGGCTCAGTCAAGCTGTTTGAGCAGATCAACCGCGGTCGCAGCTTCGTGTGGATCACCCAGGGGATGATCGTGCTCAGCTACGGCGGATTTTTTGCGTTCATCTACCTGCTGTCGGGGTTGTGGAGCAACGCGCTGGTGCTGCTGTTCTTCGCCGCCTCGCAGTTGGGGGTGCTGCTGGCCTACATCCTCAACCAGGCGTTCGGCTCGAGCTCGGAGCAGTCGACTTCACGCATATTTGCGGCGGGCGCGGAATTCGGGTTGCGGTACCCCATGCTGACGACAGTGCTGCAGGGCTTATGCGCTGGTAATGTTGGCGTATGTCATTGCAGGGGGCATCATTCACTTTCGCTATCCGTGGAACTCGTACCCGCTGCACGTCGGCGTGGTGAAGTACACGCTGATCTTCCTGATCTTCGGCTCCTATCCGATGATGCTGGCGGGCATGGTGGGGATGTTGTCGGCGGAGAACATCGACGAAAGCACGCGGCAGCAGATCCTGATGAACCAGTTGGGCGGCATGATTCCCAACGCGTTGTTCGTGGCGCTGGCGTTGTGGGCGTTCGGGGCCGGCGGCACGGACGTCCCCGCATCGCTCTCCCAAGTGCTGCACACCTATTCGCCGCGGGTCATCGGGCTGATTCTGGCCTTCTTCGTGTTCCTCTTCATCCTTCCCTACTGGATCGGGACGCAGCGCGGAGGCCGCCGGCGCCGCAAGCTGCTGGAAAAACGCCGCGACTTCACCGGCGAGCTGGCGCGCATTCTCGAAGCCCCCACTCCGGCGAAGTACGTTACCAACCTCGACACCCTGCGCAACCGGCTGGGCGGCGAATGGAAGGGTGTGATGAACAGCTCGCCGGTGATGGACCTGTGCGCGAAGTTTGAGAGCAAGCCCGACGCGCTGGAGCCACAGTTCCAGGTCATCGCGGGGGAAATCTCGAAGTCCAAGCAGCTCGATCCGCGCTTCCCCTTCGTTGAGGGGCTGGCTGAGCTAGACGAGCAGATCAAGGACATCAAGGTTTTTTTGCAGGGCCGGCCGCCGGAGACCATCGTGCAGGACGCCAGGGACTGCAGCGAGACGTTTGAAAAGCAGAAGGGCGCCATCGAGCAGCAGATCAATCCGCCGCACGAGGCCAAGCCGATCCTGGCCGTGCTGGTCACGACCGTGGTCAGCGCGGTGGTGGGAGCGGTGGCGTCGGGCATCGGGCAGGCGGCGTGGGGAGCCATCTCGCGCGGCGGCGTGCAGAAGTAAGGGGAAACCGCACAGTCATTTCGTGCGAGCTTGCACCACTGCCTCGATGGTCGCGACGAGACTAGCCGTCGTGGGCGTCGGTACTCCGTGGCGGGCGCCGCCGCGCAATACTGGACCTGCGATGCCGTCGAGTTCGAGGGGTCGTCCCGCGGCCAGGTCCTTGGCCATGGAGGCGCGCATGGCGGGAGGCGCACCCGGATAGACGGCGAGAATCTTGTCGGCGTCAACTTGCGCGCTTTCTTTTGTGGCCACCGCGCAGGCCTCGTGCACCGCGGATTCGAGTTTGGCCTTCCACTCGGCGTCGGTATGGATCTCGCCGTTGTTCTTTCCGGAGGCGGAGGTCACCAGCGCAAACGGCTCGAGGAAACAGAGCTTGCCCCATAGCAGTGTGGACTCGCTGGCGATGAACTGGCAAGCGAAGCCGAGTCCGCGCAACCCTTCGATGACTTCTTTGAGCAGCGGTTCTCCGCTGGCCGCGACGTTGAGGCGTACCGGCGTGCGATGAACGAACCGGCCAGGCGCACTGCGCTCAGCCTCGACGGCGATGGTGGCGGGTACGACGCGATCATGCCCGAAGCGCGCGCGCAGCACGGCGATGTGGTCCACTCCGTTGAGCAGCGGGACTATAGTGCCGGGAGTGGTTTCGACCAATTCCAGCGCAGCGTCGAGCTGGTAGGTCTTGGTGGCGATCCAGAGCACGTCAACCGAGCCGGTAACACGTGCCGCGACCTTTGCGGGCGCGGTGAGCGTGCCGCCAGGACGCTCCAGTGTCAGCGTCAGCGGCTGTTCCGCCAGCTTGTCAGACCGCACGATGAGCGTGACGTCTTCGCCGAGCGAACTGAGCGCCGTGGCCATCAGGCCGCCGATGGCGCCCGCTCCCAGGATTGCGTGTTTCATCAGACGAGCCCCCGAATTCAGGGACTAGTGTAAATCCCGAATGGCGTAACCACTCGCCGGAGTGTCTGGATTGAGCCCACATATGCCAAGCCAAGGCACATGTCGGCCACCGGCAAGGCCGGATGAGACCGGGCCTAGCGTGAGCCGTCGGACCGCAGGCGATACTGGGAAATCTCTTTCAGCGTGTTATAGCCTGGCGGCGTGAAGTTCTCATGCCCTGGAATCTGGCGGACATCGGCCACCGCGTCCACTGCTATTTTCGAGAGCTGTTTGGCAGTAAGGACTGGGCTATTCACTTGCATATCGCCGTTCGTGCCCATGCCCGAATCGTAGATGAGTCCTCCTCCGTCGAGCAGAAACTCCTCACCTCCGCCGGACAGGCTGCCTCCCACCGCTTCCGAATGTCCAACACTGCGCTCCAAAAATCTGCCAGCACTCCCCTTTTGGTGTCGCACAATGTAATTCAATCTCCGAAAGCCGGCGATCTTCACATCGTTCCCTACAAAAGTGACGGTGACACCATCGGGCAGCGGCACGATGATGGAATTGTTTGCCTGCTCGAAGCGAATGGCCGAAGCAGGCGTGCTGGTGACGCTGCCCGCTGCCGCCGGCGCGGCGGTCGCCGGAGGTGTCGCAGCGCCCGCTGCAGGCGCTGGTGGCGCGGCTGCAGTTGCAACCGTGCTGCTACCCGAATGGCTGCGAGCAGCGAACGCCTTGTAGTCGTCGAAAGACTTCATCAGTTTGGTGGAGTCGGTGCCTGGAATCGGAATCATCCGCTGGTCGCCATTCATGGTGAGGATGGTTCCCACGACTTTATCGCCTTCGAATACCTGGGCCGACGTGCCGGTGATGCTGTATTTGAAGGTGTAGTCGTCCCATTTCACCACGGCATGCGGGTTGGGTGGCAGCGGGGGGCTCTCGACCGCGGCGCTTGACGCAGTAGCTGCAGTGACGCGCGTAAGGTTCAACGGCATGGGACTGCCCTGACTCCACACGCCGGAGAGCGACGAACCGTCGCCACTCACCAGGCCTGTCCATGTGCCGCGTACCAACGGCACCGTAAAGCTCAGAGCTTGCCCGTTGAGATGAAAATCGGCGCACGGCAACCCCATCATGTTTTGATCGGGGCTGTCCACGGTACCGGAAAGGGCTCCGTCGTGAGCGGCGACCAGGTGGAGCTTGACATGAAGCGGTCCCAAAAATCCGGTGTAGTCTCCGCCGAGGTCAGTCTTCTGCTGAGCGAATGCAAGGGGCGGCGAAAGGCAAGCACTCGCCAAGAAGAAGAACAACGCGAGACCCAGCGACGGCGAAATACACTTCACGACGATCGCAGCGGATGACCGAAGAAAATCCAGAGTACGCATCGGCACTCCCACTCAAGTCGTAGGATTTTATCAAAAACCGCAGAACTGCGGCGCACGAGTTTCGACCACGATCTGCACGGGCTGGATAGCGCGGCCGGCGGTATATAGTCGTTAACGTCGCTGCAACAACATAGCTTTCAACTGAGTCACCATTCGTACCCGGGAGGTTTCGTACTGATGAGGTTCCTCGTCCTCGCGTTCGTCGTGATCGCTTGTGCCGTCGGCCTTTTCGCGCAGAGCAGCAAGGCCCTTGACGCCCGCCGCGCGCAACTGCGCGAGGCCATCCAGGCCGAGTGGGAGTACACCCTCCGCACCCATCCTGAGTTTGCCACCTCCATCGGCGACCCGCGTTACAACGACCGGCTGGGCGATTACTCGCCGGAGGCCATCGCCCGGGAGACGGAGCACGACAAGCAACAGTTGAAGCTGTTTGAGGCCATCGATACCACGGGGTTCCCCGAAGACGAGGCCCTCAACCAGCAGCTCATGGTGCGCCGGCTGCGCCAGAGAGTGGCGGGCGCGCAGTTCAAGGACTGGGAGATGCCGGTGGACCAGTTCAACGGCGCGCACCTGGGCTTCGCCTCCATGCCTTCGCAGATGCCGTTCAATTCGGTGAAGGACTATGAGAACTACGTCGTGCGACTGCATCAGATTCCGCGCGCGCTGGGCCAGATCACCGACGACATGATGCTGGGGCTTCACGACGAATTGATGCCTCCCAAGTACCTGCTGGAAAAAGTAGCGGTTCAGGCGCAGGAGATCGCCGACTCGGCGGGCGAAAAGAGTCCGTTTGTCCAGCCGCTGAAGAAGTTTCCAGCCAGCATACCCGCCGCCGAGCAGCAACGCCTCCGCGAGGCGGTGCTTAAGGCGGTGCAGACCGAGGTCAATCCTGCGTACGCGACGTTCGCGGCGTTCGTGAAGAGCGACTACGCGCCCAAGGGGCGGACGGAGATGGGGGTGTGGTCGCTGCCCAACGGCGACGAGCGCTATCAGTTCGACATCCAGCGCCTGACCACCACCAGCCTGACGCCGGAGCAGATCCACCAGATGGGACTGAAGCAGGTGGACGAGATCGAGGCCCAAATGCTCGCCATCGCCAAGCAGCAGGGTTATGCGGATTTGAAGAGCTTCAACGAGCACATCCGGCAGGACCCGAAGTTGCACGGCGCGTCGGGGCAGAAGATTCTTGACCTTTATCAGCACTACACCGACCAGATGTACACGAAGTTGCCGCTGCTGTTTGGGCGGCTGCCCAAAAACAAGCTGGTGGTGGTGGCGATGGAAGCCTATCGCCAGCCGAGTTCGCCGCCGGCCGACTACTCGCCCGGAACGGCGGACGGCTCGCGGCCCGGCCGCATCAACGTGAATGAGTACGACCCGCAGCACCGCCTGCTGCTGAACCTTGAGGCCATTGCGTATCACGAAGGAGTTCCCGGCCATCATCTGGAGTTCTCCATCTCCTCCGATTTGACCGGCATCCCACCCTTCCGTAAGTACAACTACATTCCCGCGTACTCGGAAGGCTGGGCGCTGTACTCGGAGCGACTGGGAAAAGATGTCGGATTCTACCAGGACCCCTACAGCGAGTATGGCCGGTTGGAAAACGAGATGTGGCGCTCCATCCGGCTGGTGGTCGATACCGGCGTGCACTACAAGCACTGGACACGTGAACAGATGGTGGACTACTTCCACAGATATACCGCTATGGACGAACCCAACATCCAGACGGAGGTTGATCGCTACATCGCGTGGCCGGGGCAGGCGCTCAGCTACAAGCTGGGTCAGATGGAAATTCTCGCCCTGCGTGAACAGGCGAAGAACGAACTGGGCGCCAAGTACGATATCCGCGCCTTCCACGACGAGTTGCTGAGCGCCGGGCCACTGCCGCTGGAAGTGCTGCACACACGCGTGAGCAACTGGATCCGCAGCCAGGCCGCCGACAAGTCCGTCAGCAAACCGTAAGGCGCCTGGCATTGGCACAAGAGTTGACCGCACAGCATGAGAACGGGGATTCTATCCCGCCGGGTAACGAATAGCCCAGCGAATTCGCGGAAAATCGGGGTACAAACCCGTGAGGACAGGTGTACACTCATTGCCACTCGAACGACACTCTCGAACGACACTATGGTTCGCAATCTGACGCCTCCTTCGGCTGCCTCCGAGCTTACCAGGCTCGCGGAAGCCGAGTTCACAGGCGAGCCGCCCTTCAGCAAATGCGAGAGATTGCTGCTGGAAAAAGCGCCGGTCGGGCAATCGGTGGATTGCTTGCCCGACTCAGGCGCGCAGCCTGGATGGGACGATCCGGCGAACGCCGGCACTTGGGGACCTGAGCGAAGCCTGCGGAGCCGCTTGCTGGCGTGGTTATGTGCCGACCGCGTGGCGGCTAAGTTGGTCCATTGGCGCGGCATTCGAGTTCACGGCGCCAACATTTCCGGCCCTCTGGATCTGGAGTTTGCCGATGTACCCTTCCGGCTGGCGTTGCTGCATTGCCGAGTGGACTCTAGCGTGGACTTGAGCACTTCCAAAGTCGCTCATCTCGACTTCTCGGGGAGCCACGTAAACGACATTCTAGCGGACGGCATCACCGTAAAGTACGACGCGCTTTTCGCCGAAGGATTCCACGCCAGCGGAGGAGTTCGCCTTCGCGGCGCGCAAATCGGCGGCATCCTCGACTGCGTAGGAGGGATCTTTTTCCCCGCCTCTCCTGCAGGCTCGCAGGAGAAAGCTAGTGCGCTAGATGCCAACGGAATCATCGTATTGGGTGATGTGCTGCTGCGAGAAGGGTTCGTGGCCAACGGTGAGGTTGACCTGATCGGTGCGCAGATCAGCGGAGACCTTGATTGCTCGGGTGGGAAATTTTCCGGCGCAACCGACTCCCTCAGCGCCCAACGGTGCGTGGTCCGGGGCAGCATGTTCCTGCGCGACGGATTCAAGTCCGTCGGCAACGTGAATCTGGCGAACGCGAGTGTGGGAGGCGTTCTCGCTTTTCGCAAGGGTGAATTCGGCGGTACGTTGAATCTGACCGACGTCTCGGCCGGAATGTACAAGGACGCCGGCGCACTGTGGCCGACCGGCGGCAAGCTCACGCTTGACGGCTTCACCTACGGGCGCATCTCGAACGACGAGCGCATCGATGTTGCACAAAGGCTGACCTGGCTGAGTTTGCAGCCGGCCACCACCTTTCGTCCCCAACCCTATGTTCAACTGGCAAGGATCCTTCGCGATTCTGGCGATGCGAGTGGCGCAAAGCGCGTACTGGCGAAGATGGAACGCTTGCGCAGAAAGTCTGCCAACGATAGCCCCGTCCATCGGACCTGGCATTGGGTGCCCGACCCACTCGGCCGGGCGTGGAATTTCTTACTGCGTTACATCCGTCGAGCATGGAACTGGGTCCTGTGGTTGTTGATCGGCTACGGCTACTATCCCGGGCGCGCCGGTTGGGCCCTGGTTGCCCTCTGGCTGATTGGCTGGTGGCTTTATAGTGCTGGCTACCGCGCTGGAGTCATGGTGCCGACGGACAAGCAGATCTTCGCAGAGTTCAAGTTGTGGGGAGTGCTGCCCGAGGATTTTCCACGATTCTCTGCTTCCATCTACTCACTGGAAAACTCGCTGCCGCTGGTGAAGTTTGATCAAGCCGCGAAGTGGCAGCCCGACCCGAAGCCAAAAATCAACACGACATCCGGGCAGGGAACTTGGCACCGTTACCTCACTCTGGGATGGAGCCTAATCTGGTTCTTGCGACTTCAGATTGCGGGAGGCTGGTTCCTGGCCACCATGATCGTCGCCGGCGTGAGTGGCGTCGTTCATAAGGAATGAACCGGCCGTTAGTCCGATACCGTGCTTCTGCTCTGCCGCCGCAACTGACTGCTTAAGTCAGCAGTGAAATCGCTCCTAGTTAAACGACTGAATCTGCTCCCCCTTGCTGCGATTACTGCGGCAGTTCGACCGCCTGGATGCGTACGTCTTTGCAGACCCATCGCCGCGCATTGCCGCGTACCGACCAAACTTTGTTGAAGCTCCAACTCTTGGCTGGCACAAAAGTGTGGAACAATAATTGTTTGGTAGTAGTGTCGCTATATACGCCCCGGAACGAGGCAGCGCCGATACCGGGGACTGGGACGACAGATGCTTCACCGTCTTCTTTTCGCCGTTCTATCGCTGTCGCTTATCCTGCCGGATGTCGCCTCCGCGCAGTCGCTGGCGGTGGAATTCATTTCCTTCGACGCTGCCAAGCCCGTGCTAGAGGGTTTCGCCGACAATCTGCCGCAAGAGCTGAAGACTTCGGGCGCGCAACTCGACGCGCAAAAATGGTCGGCATGGGTCAACGCCAGCGATGGCAAGATTCGCCGGCGGCTGATTCGCGGCGAGGAGGACACGCTCACCAACCTGCTGCGTTTCGGTGTGACTTTCACCAAGGAGTACCGCATCGAAGACGAATATCTCGTCCGCTACGGGCAGAGCTCGCTGGTAGATTCGTTCGCCAACACCCGCGCCAACGACCTGATTCGTGCGCTGGCGGCGCCGCATCCCGCGCCCGGCATCGCCGAGATGCGCGACTTCCTGCTCGCCCAGGGCTATTCGTTCAAGACGCCGGCTGACCGCGCGAAAGTGAAGACATACCTGCGCGCGAACCTGGCCCGCGAGCGCGACGACTTCCTCAAGTACCGCGCGCAGAAGAAGGACGAAAGCCGCTTCCAGCTTTTCCAGGACCGCGGCATCTCGCTCGACTCCAACCTGTGGCCCGATTACGCGCTCGACGTCGCCTTCCGCAAGCTGGCCGAGAAGGGACTGCTGAAGCCGGGCAGCATTCGGCGCATCGCCATCGTCGGCCCTGGGCTCGACTTCGTGAACAAGGAAGCGGGCGTGGACTTCTATCCGCCCCAGGTCGTGCAGCCTTTTGTCGTGCTCGATTCGCTGCTTCGCCTGGGGTTGGCGGACGCGTCCTCCGTCGAGCTGTTCAGCTTCGACATCAGCCCCAGCGTGAACTCGCACGTGGCCCGCATTCGACAGCAGGCAAAGAGCGGGAGCCCATACGTCGTGCAGCTTCCGTGGAACGCGCAGAAACCCCTGAGCGAGGAATATCGCGCGGCGTTCACCGCTTACTGGCAGAAACTGGGCGCGCAAATTGGCGATCCGGTCAAGGCCATTGCGGTTCCGGCGTCGGTCACAGGCACCCAGACGCGCGCAATCAAGATCAAGCCGCAGGTGGCGGCACGCATCACTCCGGTGGACACCAACATCATCTATCAGCGTCCGCTGCTTGCACCGGAGCAGAAGTTCGACCTGGTGATCGGAACCAACATTTTCGTGTACTATGGCGCCTTCGAGCAGTCGCTGGCGCGTGCCAATGTCGGCGCCATGCTGAGGCCCGGCGGGCTGCTTCTGACCAACGACAAGCTGCCCGACACCGTTCCCTCCGGCATGGCGGATGTGCTCGATGTGGCGGTTACCGTCTCGCAGCAGCCTTTCATCAGCGACACGATCTTCTGCTATCGCCGCTGAAGGTGTGCATGCAGCGCTGCATGGCGGCGCCGCAGAAACTGGCCATGTTGCCTATCCGTGTCAACACAGGGTCTTGGCAGGCACGCCCGCCCCGGCAGTATCCCGACCGGCACCTTTCGGCGTAAAATGCCTGACCGTAACTCAAATAACCGACGCCGGAGGAGAGGCACAATGGGACTGAAGATTGGCGACACTGCACCGGACTTCATGGCCGATACCACCGAAGGCCGCATCAAGTTTCACGATTGGATTGGCGATTCCTGGTGCGTGCTGTTTTCGCATCCCAAGGACTTCACCCCGGTGTGCACCACTGAACTGGGTTACATGGCGAAGCTCAAGCCCGAATTCGACAAGCGCAACACCAAGATCATCGGCCTCAGCGTCGATCCCGTGGACGATCACGCGCGCTGGGCCAACGACATCAAGGAAACACAGGGTCACGCCCCCAACTATCCCATGATCGGCGATGCCGAACTGAACGTGGCCAAGCTCTACGAAATGTTGCCCGCTGTCACGGAAGGCGGCTGCCAGGGACGCACTGCTGCCGACAACATGACCGTGCGCAATGTGTTCGTTATCGGGCCCGACAAGAAGATCAAGCTGGTCCTGGTTTATCCCATGTCCACCGGGCGCAATTTCGACGAAGTGCTGCGCGTGCTCGACTCGTTGCAGCTCACCGTCAAGCATCAGGTGGCGACACCTGTGAATTGGAAGCAGGGAGACGACGTGATCATCTTGGGCTCGGTTTCCGATGAACAAGCCAAACAGAAATATCCCGATGGCTGGAAGGCCCCGCGGCCGTACCTGCGAATCGTGCCGCAACCCAAAGACTAAGCTGCAATGCCGAAATGTGCGGAGGACAGCGCACTGTTCTCCGCACATCCTCAACACAGCCTGCTCGGCGTCCCGGCTTCAGTATTCACAGGACTGGACGTCTCCTCCAATCTTCGATTGCGGCGGCGCCGTTCCACTCCTTGACCTGATTGAACCATTCGTCACCGGTGCGGATGGCCTTCTTGTTGCTTAATCCCCAGAACTGCCCGTCGCCCAGATAGATGACGTTCTCTCCTTCTTCGCCGGAAGCGACAGGCCCATTGCCGGTGTTTTTAATGCGGCCCCAATCCCCCGGAATCCAGTCGGAAGCCGGCACTCCTTGGTCTTCCACCATCTTTGCGAAGTCGCTTCCCGCCCGCATCGTCATGGCTGTAGCCTGCTGGCAGCCCAGTTCATAGTCTTCCGGGTGTTTGTGCAAGTCCTGGTAGGCTTCCCTGGGGTCAACGCCTTTTTTCGGCTGCCATTCCCTCGCGCCTTCGTTTTTCCAGTACTCAGTGTTCATCTTCACCTCCCCGGCGGAAAACTTGAATTTATTTTCGCGGGCAAACTCGACGATTCCCTTGCGTGCGTCAAGGTGCTTTCGGAGCCTCTGCTCCCGCTCTTTGTCGGAGCCACTCCAATCGACCGTACGGTGCGAATTGACAATCCCTCTGAGGATCTCCAAGTCCAAATTAGAGCTGACCTGAAGAATCGTCGCCGAAGCCAGCTCTATGAGGGTGCCGAAGTCTGCACTCTGCCGCTGGACTTGTTCCGGAGTGCGCGGCTGAGGCATAGGGGACATGCACGGGACCGGCTGGCGCTGCGCGGCCAGGGGCGCGCGGAACGCACGCGCCACGGCATCGCGCGACTGTCCGGAGGAATGCAGCACCTCCCGCTGCGGGCTTCGCGATAGAGCTAAGTTGAGAGTGTTGCCAAGAATGCTACGACGCGCTGCCTGTCCTGCATTTCGCTCCGCCGACTCCCGCTGCGGCTGGTCGCCGTGGCGCAATCTCAAATCGCTCGGAAGGGCGAGTGCTTCCAAGACCGAAGCATCCGGCATAGTGAAATAGCCGGGTTGGCGTACGCCGGGAAGAATGCTGGCACGTCCGCTGCGAGAGCGGTCTCGACGCACGGGCGAATTCTCTTTCGCGGCGTAACAACGCATCACGGTTCCGCCATCGCTCCAATCAGAATGTCAGGCTTACCCGCGAGCACAGCAGCCTGCTGGGGTTCGAATCGTGGGCCGAAGTCTAGGGTGCAGATTATACCCCACGGCCCCGGTCACCTAGTACATGATCGCCATCGCCTTGTCCGGCATCGGGATGAACGGCGGTTGCAGGTCTGTACTTATAATTGTGGCCACGTTGAATTTCTGGTCAGGATCGGCTATGGCCTTTGCGATGAGTTTCTCAATATTCTTGCGATAGCTCTGCCAGTCGTACACCATCACCAGCGCGCTGACATGCGTGATGCGCGCACCTCGAGCCGCCAGACCGGGATCTTCGTGTAACTGGCGGCCGACTCGGCGCTCTTCGTCGTGAATTCTTCCAAGGCGCGCGTTGACCGGTTTCAGGTCCTCGTCGTACTGCTGGAGGTGCGCCTCCAGCAGGGGTTGCAGTTCGCTCCCCTTCAGCTCCGTGCGGCCGTTCTGCTTGAGCGCGGTCTCCAGGATTTTCCAGTTGGCCGGCGCTTTCTCGTTGAAGAAAGGTACGACTTCCTCGTTCCGCCACTCCCGGAACATCTCCGTAATCGCCAGATAACGATTGTGGTATAGGTATCCCGGACTCGACTTGTTGGTTGAGGAGGGGCCAAATACGTCTTTCGAGGCGATCTTCTGATACTCGGCCCACAAGGTCTGCTTGGTGGCGAGCTCTGTCTTCTGGGGCTTGGGTACGTCCGAGATTTCGAACGGCATGTCGAGCGGCCCCTCGATGAAGTGCATCGCCGACAGCTCTCCCATGAACTGCTCGTCGTCGATCGCGCTGGCGGCTCGCTTGTACGGCGTCGCCTTGCCGCCGGCCTTCGCGGTGGACTCAGGGGGCTCCCAGATATTCTTGTAGAAGTCTTCAACCTCTTCCGCGGAATATTCCTTGAAGTGGTCGTTGTGTACCAGGAACACCGGCATCCCTTCGCCGGTGATGATGAGCCCGACGTGCGCGGGCATGCGAATAAAGCGGAAGCGCAGCCCCAGCTCCTGCCGCACCAGCGACAGAATGTAGGCGACGCGCATGGCGTACACCCCGCAGTCCGACACCAGTTGTCCCCCCAGGGTCCGCGGAAACGGCTTGTCGAAGTAGGCGTCCTTGAAGTCGGCCTGGTCGTAGATGTCGGTGAAGCGTGCGTGCACGGTGAAGGCCTGGAGGTAGTCGAACAGCAAATCGATGACGGCGCTCAACGCCTTGCCTTTCTCCTTGGCGCTCGGGCCCGTCATATCCAGATACTTTTGCAGGACGAATTTGCGCCAGTCGCTGTCGCTGTCCAGCCGTAGTTTGCCGCCCTGCGCGATGAGCTTCTTCATGGTGTCGGCATTTTTGGCGGCGTCCGCCTTCTTTTCCTTTTCGAACGGCTTGTCTTCGCGCAGCACGTCGGTGGCGCCGTAAATCCGGGCCAGGGTGGCAATCTGATCAATGCGAATGTTGACCAGTCCCATCAGGGTGGACTCCAACTCGCGTACGTATTCCTGTCCCGGGGTGTAGGTGCTCACCGCCACCGATCGCGCCTTCGGGTCCTTGGACAGCATGTCGTGCAGGACGCCCTTGCCTGCCTTGATATCGGTGTTGGTAATCTTGAGCCGGATGCCGCCCATGTCCTTTTTGCCATCCGAAGTGCGGATGGCCGGCGCCAGCTTGTTCTCCACCACGTCGCGCAAGATCAGAAGCGTGGCGCTGCCGAGCCCTTCGCTGAGATCGCTGGCGGCGCGCTCCAGCAGAATCTGCAGGTGCATCTCAATGCCCGTCATCAGCGTGGTGAGCACCCCGATCAGGGCGTTCCAGTAGTCGCGCAGCGTCATCATCGGCTCAAGGGTGCGCCGCCATGCATCGGTGGGTTCGTTGCTCAGCCGCTCCTGATCGATCGCAAGGACAGCATCACGCAACATGTCCAGGGCGCGGATCATGAGTTCCAGCGACGCCTTGCTCTTCTCCGGCGAAGAGGCGTCGGCCAGGGAGATGGTGCGCTCGGCGGTGGCCTTGTAGGTTTCAATGTTGCGCCTTGACTTGCCCCAATCCTCCTTGAGAAAGCTCCATTGCTTCTGGCCGGCGCTATAGTTCGCTTGCAGCTTGTCGCTCTCGGATTTCAGGCCCATGGTGAACAGCCGCGCCGACATTTCAATCAGCATGTTCTCGCCCAGCGAGTTGAAGGGCGGCCCAAGTTCCACTTTGAGGAAGGCATCGACCAGCTTGGGAATGTCCGCCGTGCGCTCGTCGTCGATGGCCTGGGCCAGCGGCAACAAGGCCTTCAGCCCTCGGTAATTCATCGGCTCGTGGACGAATATCGGCGCGCCTTTCTCCTTGAGCTGTTTCGCCATGTCGGCGTCGGCGTCGGCGATGGCATCGGCAATGGGGGGTGCGAGCTTCTGCAAGTGAGGATCGACGGGAGCGTCTTTTTTCGTGTCTCGCTGCAGGGCCGTGGGAGAAGCTGACGAGGACTGCTGCACCACGTGCGTCAATTCGTGCGCCAGCAGACGCGCTCCCCGCGAGGTTGAGGGAGCATATTGCCCCTGCCCGAATACAATGTCGTGGCCCAAGGTGAAGGCCCGGGCTTGCACAGCACTGGCGGCTTCGGCCGCGCGTCCGTCGGTATGCACGCACACCTTGCCGAAGTCGCGATTGAAGCGTGGCTCGAAGTATGCTCGCGTCACGGCATCGAGTGGCTGGCCGGGTGAGCGTAAACCATCGAACGCGACAGGCGGAGCGACCGTGGCCCTGTCACCTGTAGCGGCCGTCGAGATATCGCGGGCAATGGCATGGGTTGGCCTCGTCTCACCCGCGGCTGACCTCGCCCAGATCTGACGTTTCAACAAACTGCCGTCACGTGCCGGCTGGGCATCGCTGGCTTGCGAAATTCGCATCAGCTCAGCCAGGCGGCCATTTTCGTCATCGTCCGCAGGGCCTGCCAGGAACTTGGCCTGCAGCGCGTGAAGCGCTGGCCATTCGCTTGACAGCAGCAGCAAGTCACTCGGACGGTCCGGCGATTCTCGTGCGTCGGCATGACCTCTGCCGCGGCCGGTTGCACAATTAGAGAGGTTGGGGGCTTCCAGACCACTTGCGGCCAGCGCGGGAGGGTAACTGGGTTGGCGGACAGCGGTTGGTTGGTCAGAACGGCCGCTGCGGGAGCGATCTTGACGCGCTAGCGGATTGTCGTTCGCCGCAAAGCAACGCATTACCGTTCTGCCATCGCTGAAATGTAGCTGACACGCGCTCCCTTGGCGCGAGCAGCCCTTCTCGATTGCCAGCGCAGGCCGGAGTTTTGGTGCCGAGGATTATACCCCACGCCGTTTGCCGCTCGCGCCGTTGCTGTAAATTACATTCTGCGATTGTTGTCGTATTGGACAGCAACGTCGTAGGAGGTCGATTGATGCTCCGGCTCTTTGTGGTTTACGCGACCGTAATACTGTTGGCCGCGGATCCTTGCGATTCACAGAAGAACTCATCCACAATCCCCTTGCGCGTCGCTGTCGTGGGACTCGTGCACGGCCACGTCGAAGGGTTCTTCCAGCACAACCTGCATCGCCCGGACATCCAGATTGTCGGCATCTCCGACCCGAGCGAGGACCTCTTCAAGCGCTATGCCAGGCAGTTCAGCCTCAACCACAAGCTCTACTACGCCGACCTGGACGACATGCTGGAGAAGACCCATCCCCAGGCCGTGCTGGTGTACACCTCGACGTATGATCATCGCGCCGTGGTCGAAACCTGCGCGCGCCACCGCGTCCACGTCATGATGGAGAAGCCTTTGGCGGCGAGCTACGCCGATGCGCTGTCCATCGCCGCAGCGGCGCAGCACGGAAACATCCACATACTGGTGAACTATGAGACTACGTGGTATCGCAGCAATCATGCGGCGTTTGATCTGGTGCGCGAGGGCACGCTCGGTGACATTCGCAAGATTGTGGTGCACGACGGCCATCGCGGCCCGAAGGAGATCGGCGTGCAACCGGAGTTTCTCGCCTGGCTCACCGACCCCAAGCTCAACGGTGCGGGTGCGCTCTTCGACTTCGGCTGCTACGGCGCCGACCTTTCCACCTGGCTCATGAACGGCCAGCCTCCGCTTTCGGTCACGGCAGTCACCCAGACCATCAAGCCCGTGACTTATCCCAAGGTGGATGATGAGGCGGTCATTGTTCTGAAGTATCCCAAGGCGGTGGCCATCATTCAGGCTTCCTGGAACTGGCCCTTCGATCGAAAGGACATGGAGGTGTACGGCCAGAAGGGCTATGTCATTACCGTGGCCCGTGATGATATTCGCGTGCGCAAGGCAGACGAGGAAGAGCAAACTCTGAAGGCGAAAGATGTGACCGCACCTTACGACGACCCGCTGACCGAGCTGCGCGCAGTGATACGCGACGGCGCCCAGCCGGACGGCCCCACCTCGCTTGCAACCAACCTGATCGCGATGGAGATTCTCGACGCCGCCCGCACATCGGCTGCAACCGGCAAGACTGTAACCCTTCCGTTGGGGAGATGACTACGCCATGACTGTGATTATCTGCATGCTGCGCGGCGTCAACGTCGGCGGCCATAATAAAATTGGCATGGACGCGCTGCGAGAGATCTGCGTCGCGCTCAAGCTACGCAATCCGCAGACCTACATCCAAAGCGGAAATGTCGTCTTCGCCACCGCGGGGCCCGGCCTCACCAGGCTTGCCGCTCGCATCGAAAGCGCCATCGAGAAGCGCTTCGGCTTTCGCCCCAGCGTAATTCTCCGCACGGCTTCCGAGCTGCGGGAGGTGGTGGCGCGCAATCCGTTTTGCGACCGCCCGGGGCTCGAGCCCGCAAAACTCGCAGTTAGCTTCCTGGCAGACGCGCCGAAGGCCGAGGTCCGCGCGCGTGTGCCGGCGATCCAAGTCGGCCCAGAGGAACTTCGCCTCCACGGTCGCGAACTCTACATCTACTTCCCTGACGGCATGGGCCGCTCCAAACTGCCCCCGGTTCTCGATCGCACCCTGAAGATCACCGCCACCGCCCGCAACTGGAATACGGTGAACAAGCTGCTCGCGATGGCCGAAGAACTGGAGGCTTCCGCCTGATCGACCCCCGTCACCCGCCCCTGTGACGCATCTCGCTGCGTTAGGCTTCGTGACCGACGAGGCTATATTATTTACCGGGAGACAAATATGAAGGGAAATGAAAAGGTAATCGAGCAGCTCAATGCCGCGCTGAGCGATGAAATGACGGCGGCGGTGCAGTACATGGTGCAGGCGGAGATGTGCGACAACTGGGGGTATCAGCGCCTGGGTGCGCTGACTAAGGCGCGCGCCATTGAAGAAATGCGCCACGCCGAACATCTCATCGAACGTATCCTCTTCCTCGACGGCACACCTGACGTCTCCGTGCCCTTGACGCCCAGAATTGGCGCCGATGTCCCCAAGCAACTGGAGATTGATCTCGACGACGAGACCAACGCCATCAAGATGTACAACGCCGCCGTGAAGATTTGCAGCGAGGCCGGCGATGCCGGATCAAAAGATCTGTTTGAGGCCCTGCTGCACGACGAAGAGCGGCACGCCGACTTCCTCGAAGCCCAACTCCACTCCATCAAGGAAATCGGCCTCGGCGCCTACCTGTCGCAGCAATTGCTGGCGGGGAAGTAAGCCTTGGGTCAAATGTAGTGTCATCCTGAGCGCGGACGCCCGCAGCAGCGGGCGTCCGAGTCGAAGGACCCCTCTTCTGCGGGGCCCCCATCCAACACCAGATATTGGCGACCCTGGACATGGTCTGTTCTGCGCCGCTGAGGAAGATCTGCTCTAACTCGAATCTGGAAACTCAAATTTCCCTGCCTATTTCTTTTGTGCCTGCTTCTTCTTGCTCACCGGCGTGACGGGTGCCGGCGGCTGGCACTTTTCGTCGATCATCGTCATCTCCGTCGCTTTGAACCTCCGGGTGGCGTCGCTTTGCTTCTTCCCTTCGGCGCCGGGCAGCGTCTCCCAGGCTCCGGTCAGCTTCACCTTGCCGCCTGCGCCCTTCTTCAACTCGTCACCGCCCACCACCTCCACGCCCATGCGGTGCTGCATGCTGCTCAGCGTGTAGTGATTGTCCGCATCCGGCCCGCTCAGGCACCCGATCAGCGTATTGCCTCCGGCGGTCGGGGCGGGCGGTACCGCCTCCTGCGCAAAGCCGCTCCATACCAGCGCGAGCACCCCCAAGATTGCGATCAGAATCCGTCTCAAGCTCGCCGCCACCTCAACTACTTCACGATACGGCATCGCTGCCGCGGCCCTCAACTCATGTCCGCGGCAGCGCACGCCGTGCTCATATCGTCTGGCATCGCCTGCTACCACGGATAGGCCACATGCACCAGCGCCGAGTGCCGCGAGTACTTGACAGGCGTCGACCCGTCATACTGCCGCAGCACGTAATCCTGGATGCGCGATAGCCGCGGCAGCACGATGGTCTGGCTCGTGTACCGTCCCACCAGGTTGCCGTCGTCGCTCGGTCCCCATCCCCCATCCGACCTCCGCACCTCAAAGCCGCCCCCCGTCGGCGGCGCTGTACCCGTGTCCACTGTGATCTCCGTCGCGATCACCTCCGTCACTTGTACGCCGGTCAGTGCCGGAAGAAACAGCGACGACGACGGCCCGGTCGTCGTGAAAGCCGTCGGCAATGGGTCCGGCAGCGTCGTCTTTGCGAATTCGTGCGCCAGCGGCGCCGCTGCGTCGTTGGCAAACCGGATCGCGTACTCCAGGCGGTCATAGGCCGCTGACGTCACGCCCACGTCCACCTCGCGTACAATGGCCGAAAAGTTCGCCTGCCGCGAAGCGGCTGCCACCTGCACGGCATCGCCCGGCAGCACGTCATCCGCGGGAAGACAGTCGCTTGCGATGCGATACTCTCCTCTCCAGGCAGGCAGCGTCGCGTCATCCAGGATCGCTAGTGCGGCGTTTTCGCAGTCGATCGAGGTGGACGCCACCGGCACACTCATCCGTTTTACGAAGCTTCGCCGCCCCTTATCGGCTCCTACATTGTGGGATGCGATGCTCGCGGCGTCCTGTACCCGTGCAATGGCCCGCGCGCTGGCCCGGTACGACACCACGATCTGCTCGTCCGGCTGCGGCGGGTACGGCGGATAGAAGTGCAACTCCCCGGCCGACGAGATGTAACACTCGCCTCCGTCCGCCAGTGCGCCCGCCAGTCGCGTGCGGAACGCCTGTTGCGGGATCATGCTGCGCACCTCGGCATTCACCACCTGCTGTAGCCGGGCGTATGCCAGCTGCGCATGCAGGTTCGCCCCGTCGGCAAGTGCGTAACTTGCGTACGAGGGCGAGGAACCCAGCACTCCGTCGAACAGCACCGTCGCCGGCAGTGCCAGCGTGCCCGGACTGTTGGGGTCCACATCGTGCACTGACAGCACCACGCGGACCGCAGCGGCGGTCGAGTCTCCCCCGCGACCGCTTCCGCCGCCGTGCACTGACGAGCAATAGGTTCCGCGTATGCGCTGCGCCTCGTTCGCGAACAATTGGGTCGTCAAGGCGTACTGATGTCCCGGTTGCGTGATCAGCGGCGCACCGTTGCCGTAGCCGTAAATCAGCGCCTGGATGGCGCAGTTGCCGCCGCTCGGCGTAATGCGAAATCCCGCAAAACAATTGCTGTCTGCGACACTACCGTTATACACCCCGCCCAGCGTGCCGCTCGACGCCGCGCTGAACGTTACTTGCCCGTGCTGAATTCGCAACCCGCCCGCCAGTTCCAGCTTCTCCACCAGCCCTACGGTCACCGGCCCGCCATTTATGTTGAGCTGTCCTCCCGCGACCGATACTGCGCTGCTCGTACCGCTGATATACCACAATGTGGGATCGAGCCCGGGCCCGGCGTATTCTTCTTCAAAGACCGTCACGGTCGTTCTGGCAAATGGCGATCGCGACAGGTAGAACCCCAGCGTCGTGCCGTCACCGATGAAGTAGTCCCGCACATACGTGGTCGGCTCCATCTCGCCCACCACGGTTGCGTCATTGCCTAGACAGTCCGGCTGCGCGACCGCCAGGCCGGTGGGAGCAAACTTCGCG
>Ga0335082_10002546_pt1 | contig 19643 bp, 19 predicted proteins | sample Lox_Sample_41_FD_206718 | JGI IMG/M metagenome (GOLD analysis project Ga0335082, IMG submission 206718) | Soil microbial communities from Loxahatchee National Wildlife Refuge, Florida, United States - Lox_Sample_4.1 | ecosystem: Environmental > Terrestrial > Soil > Wetlands | place: USA...
CTTGTCCACGATGCTCTCGGGTCGCAGAGGCCACGAAGAGTTGCACCGGGTGCCCGGTCTGCTCGACATGTCCGTCCTTCCGGCCGGCCCATCGCCTCCGAACCCGCAGGAACTACTGGGCCGGGCAGCACTCGCGGACCTCACCCGCGAGCTGAGTGCCGCGTTCGACATCGTGATCGTCGACACTCCGGCGGCCGAGCTCAGCGCCGATGCGCAGGTGATCGCGGTGCGGTCGGGCGGCGCCTTACTCGTCGTGCGCAAGGATCGGACTTGCCTGCGCGCGGTTCAGGATCTGGCGGCATCGGTCACCGACACCGGCGGTCGAGTCGTCGGCTCCGTGCTGAACGACTTCTGATCCGATGCTGCCTGCTCCCCAATCTCGCGCTGCGGACGTGACCCGCACGCATGCCGCGTGCAGACGCCATGACGAGCGCAGACCTCGCTAGGCAAGCGACGCTGGAGCGCGCCGCTTGGTGGTCCTGGGCCCCGATCCTGGTCGGGCTCGGGGCGCTGTACGTCCCGACCTACCTCGACCTGGCACGCACGAGCTGGCGGACCGAGGAGCAGAGTCATGGGCCGCTCATCCTCGCGGTGTCGCTGTTCTTGATGTGGCGCAGCCGCCGGGCGCTCACGATGCCAGCTCAGCATCCGCAGGGCGCTCCCGGCGGGATCCTGCTTGCGGTGGGCTTGCTGAGCTACACGCTCGGTCGCTCGCAGGACATTCCGATCCTGGAAGTGGGCTCCCAGATCCCGGTGATGCTGGGCGTGCTGCTGATCGCATCGGGTTGGCGCGCGTTGCGCGATGCATGGTTCCCGGTCCTGTTCCTACTGTTCCTGGTTCCGCTGCCGGGCATCCTGGTGGACTCGCTCACCTTGCCGCTCAAGCAGTCCGTTTCGGTGGCGGCGGAGCAGTTGCTCTACGCAGCGGGCTACCCGGTTGCGCGCAACGGCGTAGTGCTCACTGTCGGTCAGTATGAGCTGCTGGTGGCCGATGCCTGCTCCGGGCTGCACTCGCTGTTCTCGCTCTCCGCGCTCGGGCTGCTCTACCTGTATCTGGTCCGTCACACGAGCTGGATCCGCAACGCTGTGTTGGCGCTGAGCATCCTTCCGATCGGCTTCGCCGCGAACCTCCTGCGAGTGCTCGTGCTGGTGCTCATCACCTATCACCTCGGAGACGCAGCCGGTCAGGGCTTCTTGCACGGGTTCGCCGGCATCGTGCTGTTCGTGGCTGCCCTGGTGATGCTCGTCGTGGTGGATCAAGGCTTGGGCCGCGTCAAGCGGCTCAGGAGCGACGTTGTCGGGTAGGCGCGGATTCGATCTGAGCATGAAGCAGTGGCTGTCTTTTCGGTTGCGGTCGCCTTGGTGTGCTGAGCGTTGGCACGCATGAGCTCGTGGAACGATGTATTCCCGGTCCGTAACGCGATCGTCGGCATCGTGATGGTCACGACTGCGTGGGCAGCATTCGCAGAGAGACCCGTGCACCGACTGGCGGATGGGACGCCTCGGATCTCTCTCGAGCGGTCGATTCCGATGCAATTCGGCGACTGGCGGTTCGACGCTTCGATGGCTCCGATCGCGGTGAGCCCCGTAGTGCAGGCACGCATCGACAAGCTCTACGACCAGGTGCTCGCGCGGACGTACGTGAACGGCCATGGCAAGCGCGTGATGCTCTCCATCGCCTATGGCGGAGATCAAAGAGGCGAGACGACCCAGGTGCATCGGCCCGAGTACTGCTACGCCTCGCAAGGATTCGAAGTGGCGCGCTCCACACAGGACTCGATCGACACCCGTTTCGGTGCGTTGCAAGTCCAGCGACTGGTCGCGGTCCAGGGGGCGCGGCATGAGCCCATCACCTACTGGGTCACGGTGGGCGACCGTGCGACCCTTCCGGGGATCCGCCGCAAGCTTGCGCAACTGGCCTACGGCCTCAAGGGTGTGATTGCCGACGGCATGGTGGTGCGGATCTCCTCGATCGATCGGAACGAGCGAGACGCCTACAGGCTGCAGGACGATTTCTTGGTGAGCCTGCTGGCCTCGCTCGAGCCTGACTTCAGGGTCCGGATGGTCGGATCGGCCCGAGCTTGACCGCGCACGCGGCAGGTCGATGGTGGGCGAGAGGTAGCATGGGAACTCGTGACACGGATGGCGAGCCAGCAGACGCAGCCCTCGGCGCGCGGCGTACCCATCAGGTGCACAGCGCCGCGTGGCGTCGCTTCCGATACCTGATCCCGCTGTGCGGACAGGCGGGGAGCAGTCTGGCGAGCCTGGCCGTTGGGCTGCTGCTCATCCGGGCGACGGCCCCGTCCGAGTACGGATTGTATGTCCTCGGCATGTCACTGGCATTGTACTCGTCCAGCATCCAGGATGGACTCGTCTCCGGCCCGCTCATCGTCAGAGCGTCGGCTCTGGCCCCCGGCGGCCGGGCCCGCTATCTGCAGTGGAACGCGCGTGCGGCGATCGCTTGGTGGTTGGGGCTTGCAGCGGCGGGCGCGCTGTTGTGGGAGGCGCTCGAGCTGCGTTCACCGAGCTTGGGCCCGCGCGGCTTCGGTTTCGCTACGGCCTTCGCGGCGGTCGGGTGGATCGCATGGGATCTGCAGAGAGCGCAGGCGTTCGCTTTGGAGCGTCTCGATCGGCTGCTCTGGGTCGATCTGACCTATATCGCTGGCATCGCGAGCGGGTGCGCGGTCCTGTGGACCGCCGATTCGCTGTCGGCTTCCGCGGCTCTGATCTGCGTCGGCGTTGCGGGGATCTGCGCGTGGATCGCTGTTGCCCCGGTGGCGGCGTCGATCGAGACGAAGGTGAGCCGCCTGCGTCGCGCTCTGGTCTACTGGTGGGCGCGCGGGAGATGGTCGCTCGCTTCCAGTCAGATCACCTGGCTCCAGAGCCAGGGGTATATCTACCTGGTCTCTGCGCTGCTGGGTCTGGAAGCGCTCGCGAAGGTGTCGGCGGTGCGCCTGCTGTTCGCTCCGCTGGCGACGCTCCTGGCCGCATGGACCAAGAGCGCGCTGCCTCGTCTATCGCAGTGCGCTGCGGCGGGACAGGGACCAGAGATCAGAGCACTGCTCCAGCGCGCATCCATGCTCCTGCTCGGAACCCTGGTGCTCTGGGCGTGCGCCGTTGTGGCGCTGAGTGGTTGGGTTGCCCAGCGCCTGTTTGCCGGTAAGTACGCCGATCTTCCCGTGCTGTCGCTGTGCTGGGGCGTGGCATTTGCAGCGAGCTTGCTACGCGGGATCTGGCAGACGGGGTTGCGAGCTTTCGGCGGTTTCGCGGTGGCGTCGCGCATCGCCGCCGTCGCGTTCCTCGTCTCGGCGTCGGCGACCTGCCTCGGCGCACTGGTGTTTCGAGAACGCGGAGCGGTGCTCGGCGTGGCCGTGGCCGAGCTCACCGCAGGCGTCCTGCTCGCTCGAACGGTGCTCGGTCATTGCCAAGAGCAGAGTTAGGTGCGCGCGATGAAGCTCGAGAGTGCGGCGAGCACGACGCGTTGGCCCGACGCTGTGGAGGTTCGCGCCCGCAACGCGCTCGCGGTGCTATGTGTATTCACGCTGGCGGCCATCACCGGGATTGTTTGGATCGCGCTGCAAACGCCGATCCTGCCGCTCGTAGCACCGCTGACGCTGGTGTCTCTGGCAGTGGTGGGAATCGCTCTGCTGAGCTACCTCAGGGACAGCGGCGCAACCACGGGAGCCCTGCTGCTCGGCATCACGTACTTCCTGGTGGACTTCACCTTGAAGCAGGCCGGCAACGCGGCGGCATCGGGATTCGATGCGCAGTCGCTGATGAAGATGCTGATGTACCTGGTGTTGCTCGCTTACGCGTCGCTGCACGGTGCGCGTTCCGCGTTCCATCACCGCAGCACTGGACTGTTCCTCGCCTATGCGGTGTTCGCTTTGATGAGCGCCGGCTACTCGACTACCCGCGTCCTTGCGCTGGGTGGGGGATTGGCGCTGCTGGGGACCGCGCTGACTGCGGCGACGATGGCCACGTGGACGGACCGAGAGTTACAGCGCGCATGGATCGTGCTCTTCGTGCTTGCCGGTGCGATCCTTGTGGGGTCGCTGGCGTTATACATCGTGGCGCCCGGATTCGCCGTCGCGACGCACGTTGCGGGCGAAGGCAGGCTTCGGGGCCTGACCGGGGCGCCGAACAGCCTCGGGCAGATCGCTGCGATGGCGTGCATCGGCGCGGTCTATACCGCAAAGACGAGCGAGCAGCGGGCGCTGCGCGCGCTGGCCGTCATCGGCTTCCTTCTCTCCACTGGGATGCTGCTGCTGACGGGGAGTCGCACGGCTTTGCTCGGATTGGGCGCGAGCCTGCTGCTGCCTGCGCTGATGCGCGGAGCCGCGGGATTGACGGTACTCGCTATCGTCATGGCCGGTTCACTGGTTGTGGTTGCCTATCCCGACCTGATTCATGCGTCGATCGCGGCCATCGCAGCGGTGTTCTCCCGTACCGGGCATGCGGCCGAGATCATGACCTTTACCGGCCGGATTGAGATTTGGCGCGCCTGCGTGGCGATCTGGTGGGCAGCGCCTTGGTTCGGTTATGGGCTGGGCAGCCCGCGTACCGTCATCCCGGAGGCGTGGAGCTTCCGTTGGGGTGGATCGACGGGATCCGCTCACAACTTCCTGCTCGAGAGTCTGCTGAGCTTCGGCGTAGTCGGCACCGCGCTGCTGCTCGCTTTTATCGCAGCCCTGTCCTGGACCACGTTGCGCAACTGGTCGCAAGCGCAAGGCGCAGGAAGGTGGCTGCCGTGGGCCGCGCTCAGCGCATTGCTGTTCGCGCTCACCAACGGGCTCATGGAGAAATCCTTCGCCGGCATGCTCGGGCCGAACACGGTGGTGCTCGCGCTGGTGTGCGGGACCGGTGCGGCGCTCCAGCGCCGCGCCGGCGCAGCAGATCCGCGGGGCTGATGACAGCGGCTAGAGCAATGGCTGGAACATGCAGACGTCGCGTCTTGATCGTTCAGCGCCGGCTCACGAGCTATCGCGTTGCGCTGTTCGAGAAGTTGAGGGAAGCGCTCGTGGTGCAGGCCATCGACTTGCATCTGGCGACGGGGCAAGCAACGCCGGACGAAGAGGCGAAACGCGACGGCGGCCGCTTGGACTGGGCTCATCCGCTGCGGACGCGCTACTACATGGGGTCGCGGCTGTGTTGGCAGCCCCTGGGACCCGTCCTCGATGGTGCCGATCTCGTCATCGTCGCGCACGAGAACAAGCTGATCTACAACCACTGGCTGGTGTTTCGGCCCAGGCGCTTCCGCCTGGCGTTTTGGGGGCATGGACGAAATTGGCAGGCTCGGGAAGGCGGCTGGCTCCGAGAGCGGTTCAAGCGCTGGGAGGCGCGACGCGTCGACTGGTGGTTCGCTTACACGCAACGCAGCGTGCGCGCGATCGAGGAGAGCGGCTTTCCGCAGGGACGCATCACGAATCTCAACAACGCGATCGACACGCGCGCACTGACGGCTCTAGGGAACTCGGTCTCACAGCAGGAGCTCGATTCGACACGACGCGATGTCGGCTTGGCGGAATCGCCGGTAGGGGTGTACCTCGGCTCCCTGTATCGCGAGAAGCGGCTGGGCTTTCTGCTCGAGGCGGCCGGGCACATCCGCAACCTGCTTCCCAACTTTCGCCTGCTGATCATCGGGGATGGGCCGGAACGCGAAACCGTGGCGCGGTTTGCCGCCGCCCATGATTGGGTCCTCTGGCGGGGCGCACTGTCTGGCCGCGAGAAGGCGCTGCACCTGCTGCTGGGAGACGTATTGCTCATGCCCGGACTGGTGGGGCTGTCGATCCTGGACGCTTTCGCACTGGAGCGCCCGATGGTCACCACGGCGTGGAGGTTTCACTCCCCGGAGATCGAGTATCTGGAGGATGGCACCAACGGGTTGATCACGCCCGACAATCCGGTGGCATACGCGCAGAGCGTCGCGGCGCTGGTGATCGACCGGGAGCGGCTCATGCGCCTGCGTGCGGGCTGCCGAGAGAGCGCGGCGGTCTATACGCTGGATGCGATGGTCTCGCGTTTTGCGGACGGCATCCGGAGCGCGCTGGAGTCGCGATGAGAACGCGGCTGGTCGCCGGTGCGCTCGTCGTGGCGCTCTTTGCGAGCGGGCTCTGGGCGGCAACGGACACCGCGGGCGGTGTCGCGCACGGGCCCGTGATCTCTCGCAGCTATTTCGGACTGCACATCCATCGCGCCGACACGACGACTGCATGGCCACGAGTGCCGTTCGGCAGCTGGCGGCTGTGGGACGCACATGCATCCTGGCCGCATCTCGAGCCCGAGCTCAGCAAGTGGGATTTCCGGCGCCTGGATCGATACGTCGAAATGGCGCAAGCCAAGGGGGTCGAGATCCTGCTGCCGCTCGGCCTGTCCCCGACTTGGGCATCGGCGAGACCGCAAGAGGCCTCGGCGTACAACACTCCCGGCTGGGCGGCCGAGCCGCGGAACCTGGCGACGTGGCGCGAATATGTCCGGACCGTGGCGGCGCGGTACAAGGGCCGCATCCGCCAGTACGAGATCTGGAATGAGCCGAACCTGACGCGCTTCTTCACCGGCTCGCCGGAGGCGATGCGCACGCTTACCTGCGAGGCGTATCGGACCATCAAGGAAGTGGACCCCGCAGCGAGAGTCGTCTCCCCGTCCGCGACGGAGAAGGAGAAAGGGATCGCGTGGTTGAGATCTTTCCTCGCCGCCGGTGGCGGGCGATGCGTCGACATCGTCGGGTTTCATTTCTATGTGTATGCCCACGAGGCTCCGGAGCGGTTGGGAGGCTTGGCGCGCGACCTGCGTGCGCTGATGGAGCAATACGGGCTGTCCGGGCGCGAGCTCTGGAATACCGAGACAGGATGGTATTTCGCGAATCGGCGCGTGCCCAACGCAAGCCGATATCGCGTTCTGGACGAGGAGCTGTCGGCCGGTTACCTGGCACGAGCGCTGATCGTCGCCGCCGATGCTGGCGTGAGCCGGTTCTACTGGTACGCGTGGGACAACGCCACCATGGGCGGCCTGATCGAGCCGGACTCCGGGGACATCAAGCCGGCCGCGACTGCCTATGCCGCTGTCTTCGGCTGGCTCGTTGGCGGCCGTCTGGAGGGTTGTCAGCAGGCCGAGAGCGTGTGGGAATGCAGGTTGCTGGACGCCGATGCACGTCCTGCGCGGATCCTGTGGTCAACGGCGGGAGCGCATCCCTGGAACCTGCCCGCCGAATTCGACATCACCACGATCGAGCGGGTCGACGGCCGCTCGGCTGCGCGCAAGGATGGGGCACAGGGGCGCGAGATCGTCTTGGACGAGTTGCCGGTGTTGGTCCGAGGAGGGCCGCAGGTCCGGGGTGTCAGAGCAGGAGCTAGATAACGGTGCAGAGCGATCCTGAGCCGGGCGGTCCACTTGTGTGCGGGAAAGGGCGCGGATGGAGCGGCGGCCTCCGAGAGTATTGATCGCGCATAACGCATATCAGCGCCGTGGTGGCGAGGACAGCGTGGTCGAAGCGGAGATCGGTCTGCTGCGCAGTCACGGCCATGAGGTTCGCCTGTATCAGCGGCACAACGACGAGATCGGTGCCTCGGGCCGGCTGAGGACCGCCGGTGCCGCGTTCTGGTCCCGCCGCACCATGCGTGAGATGCAAGCGATAGGGCGCGAGTTCGAGCCGGCCGTGATCCATGTGCACAACACGTTTCCGCTGTTGTCGCCCTCGGTGTATTGGCTCGCGTCGAGGATCGGCGTGCCGGTGGTGCAGACGGTGCATAACTTCCGCCTGTTGTGCCCCCAGGCGATGCTATTGCGAGACGGCCATGTCTGTGAGGACTGCGTAGGCCGCGTCCCATGGCGTGCCGTGCTCCACCGCTGTTACCGGGGCTCCTTGCCCGGGTCGGCGGCGGCGGCCGGTGTGCTCGCCGCACACCGAGTGCTCGGGACCTATCAGCACAAGGTTACGCGCTACATCGCGCTCAGTGAATTCAGCCGCGCGAAGCTCATCGAAGGGGGGCTGCCGGAGCGCCGCGTCTCGGTCAAGCCGAACTTCGTCGATCTGCCGCGGCCGGCAGCCGGCGAGCGGAACGGGGCTTTGTACGTGGGCAGGCTTTCGCCCGAGAAGGGCGTGGATGTGCTCGGCGAAGCGCTTCGCGCGGTGCCCGGCGTGCGGCTGCGCGTGATCGGAAGCGGCGATGCCGGAGCTGCTCTCCGCGCAGCGCGGAACGCCGAGCTGTGCGGCTGGCGGCCGCAGCAGGCAGTGTATGCCGAGATGCGTTCCGCGTCCTATCTGATCTTGCCGAGCATCTGTTACGAGAGCTTCCCGGTCGTGCTGGTCGAGGCTCTCGCCTGTGGGTTGCCGGTGATCGCGAGCCGGCTAGGGGCGATGCGAGAGCTGGTGGAGGAGGGGCGAACCGGCCTGCTGTTCGAGCCGGCTTCCGCATCCGACTTGGCGCGCAAGATCTCGTGGGCGGAACAGCACCCGGATCTGCTCCGGCGAATGGGGCAGGCAGCCCGCGAAGCATACGAGGCGAGATACGCGCCGGACACGAACTACGGGCAACTGATGAGCGTCTACGAAGCGGCGATCGCGGAGTCACGTGCGTGTGCATCCGTCAGCTAGAGCGCTGCGCCGAGCCCAGGCCGGCATCGAGTAACGGAAGGCCGCCGCTTCGAGAAGGCGGTCCCTCTCCGTTGTACCGGCGCTCGATGTCTCCGGCATGCGCGCCTACACGGCCACTTCGCCGCGGAAACCAGCCTCAGTCCGCTCCGGCGTAGAGAGAACCCTCGATGCACATCCCCCCGCCCAATGCCGACGTCCTAGGCGTGCGAGTGCATGCTCTGTCTTGGGCGAGCGCGATAGAGCTGATCGCAGCCTGGGCGTCTCGCCGGGAGGCGCGCTACGTGTGTCTCTGCAATGTGCACTCGGTCGTAACGGCCGGCCGTGACACGACGCTTCTGGATGCCATCAACGGCGCCGATCTGGCAACTCCGGACGGCATGCCCGTCGCCTGGCTGCTTCGCCGCGCTGGTCACTGCGGGCAGGAGCGGATCGATGGGCCGGACTTGATGTGGAATCTGTGCGCGACCGCAGAGGAGCGCGGCCTGAGCGTGTTCCTGTACGGGAGTACCGCCGATACGCTCGCACGGCTCACGGCAAACCTCTTGCAGCAATTCCCGCGGCTGCGGCTGGCCGGGATGCACGCGCCTCCGTTCCGCCCGCTCACTGAGCAGGAAACTGCGCAGATGGTGGAGCGCATCCGGAGCGCTCAACCGCATCTGGTCTTCGTCGGGTTGGGATGCCCGAAACAGGAGCTATGGATGTCCGCGAACCGCAGCCAACTGCAGGCTGTGCTCCTGGGTGTGGGAGCTGCGTTCGACTTCCACGCGGCCCGCATGCGGCGGGCGCCGCCGTGGATGCGCCGGGCGGGGCTCGAATGGTGCTTTCGGCTGCTGAGCGAGCCGCGCCGGCTGTGGAAGCGCTATCTGATCACGAACTCCTTGTTCATGGTGCGTGTCGCCCGCCGACTCCTGTTCGGGAGCACCAACGCGTGACCCACAGGGGCCCGCGGCGGTCGAGAGGGCTGTGCTGCACGCGTGCGGCATATGGCGTTCACGGCTGGCGCTCCGGGCCTGCTGCCCAGTGCGGGTGACGAATGGATCCACTGGAACCGTACCTTTCGGGAGAGAAGCTCTACGGAGATGACTTCGACCCGGCGCAGATCGCGCAGTGGGTTGCCGAGGAGCGAAACGGGTATGCCGATCTGGGCGCGAGGGATCACGAGTCGTACCGCTATGCGTATCACGCGTTGAATCGGCTGCACGGGTACAGGCATCTGACAAACCGAGATTTCGAGCACGTCCTGGGGTTTGGGAGCGCCTACGGCGACGAGCTCCTTCCGATCATCCAGCGGGTGAAGTCGGTGACGATCGTCGATCCGTCGGATGCGTTCGTCCGCGCCGAAGTTCACGGTGTCCCGGCGAAGTACGTGAAGCCGCGCTCGGACGGGCGGCTTGCCTTTCCGGCTGCAACATTCGATCTGGTGACCTGCCTTGGCGTGTTGCATCACATCCCCAACGTGACATGCGTTGTGCGTGAGCTCGCACGCGTGCTCAGGCCGGGAGGACATCTGCTCCTGCGCGAGCCCATCGTGTCCATGGGGGATTGGCGCAAGCCGAGACGCGGTCTCACCAAGAGCGAGCGCGGCATCCCGCTTTCGCTCTTAGTTTCGATGTTGGACGGAAGCGGGTTGGACACCATTTCGAAGCAGCTGTGTGCGTTCCCGTTAACGGAGCGGGTGTTCCGCCGATGGCGTGTGGATTTCTACAACAGCTCTGTCGCGGCCAGGATCGACAGCATGCTCTCGACGCTGTTCGCGTGGAACGTCAACTACCATCCACGCAATCCATTGCAGCGCCTGCGGCCCACGGCTGCGTTCTTCGTGCTGCGCAAACGCATCTCCGAACGGGCTGCCGCGGAGAGCGCGGCGGAACCGGCGAAACACGGCTGCGGCACAGGCTCGGCGACGCCCAGCGATGCTGGACTACCGCTCGGCCGCTTCGCAGAGGCGTGCACACAAGCGGACCGCTCCGAGAGGCTGCCGTTACTGCTAACATGCGCGCACGCTCTCGGATAGCGCAGGCACATGAGGCAACCAGAGGACTATCGTCTCGAGGGGAAGCGCGTCTGGGTCGCTGGCCATCGCGGCATGGCCGGTGCGGCCATAGTCCGTCGCCTTGCCGGAGAGGGATGCGAAGTTCTGACCGTCTCGCGACGGGAGGTCGATCTTCGGCGCCAGCAAGACGTAGAGAGCTGGATGGCGGCGAGCAGGCCGCATGCGGTGTTCGTTGCCGCCGCCACCGTCGGCGGCATCCTGGCCAACGCGAGCCGACCCGCCGAGTTCCTCTACGACAACCTGGCGATCGAGACCAACATCATCCATGCGGCCTGGAAGGCCGGCGTGGAGAAGCTGCTGTTCCTGGGTTCCTCGTGCGTGTACCCCAAGCTCGCGCCGCAGCCGATGTCCGAGGAAGTGCTGCTCACCGCTGCGTTGGAACCGACCAACGAGTGGTATGCGATCGCGAAGATCGCAGGCATCAAGCTGTGTCAGGCGTACCGCAAGCAATACGGGTGCGACTTCATCTCGGCCATGCCGACGAACCTGTACGGCCCTGGGGACAACTACGACGTGCTACAAGGCCATGTAGTGGCGGCGCTCCAGGTGAAGATCCACGCGGCCAAGGCCAACGCCAGCCCGACGGTGGAGCTATGGGGTACCGGGACGCCCCGACGCGAGTTCCTGTTCGTCGACGACCTGGCCGATGCGCTCGTATTCATGATGCGGCATTACTCGGGTGAGCTCCATTTGAATGTGGGCACCGGCCGGGACATGACGATCCTGGAGCTGGCGCAGGCGATTGCTAGGATTGCGGGCTACGAGGGCGAGTTCGTGTTCGACCGGACCAAGCCCGACGGAACCCCGCGCAAGGTCTTGGACGTGTCGCGCCTGACGGCGCTCGGCTGGCGGGCAAAGACGTCGTTCGAGCATGGCCTGCGCCAAGCCTACGACTGGTACATCCGCCGCGTCGTAGGCGAGCCGGTCGCCTGAGCCTGCGCGTCGGTCCTTCCACCGGAGACGGTCTTCGTGATCGCCTGACGTCGAGCGCCGACAAAAGACCGGGATCTCAACGACTCGCTTGAGCGGGCGCAACCCCGGGTCCCGTTCGAGATCGCCCAAGTGCGGTGCCTTTCCCTAGCTCCGGTACCATATCGCGGCTGTGGCCGATGCGCGATAATGCCGGCGCCCAACAAGGAGAAGGACCATCGTGATCGTTCGGATGATTGGAACGTTTTGTCTGACTAGCCTCTCACTGGCAGGCATCGCGCTCGCGCAACAGCCTGATGCCGCGGATCCGGTGCTGGGGAAAATGGGGAACGTCGAGGTCAGGACATCGGAGATACGCCGTCTGCTCGACGCTCAGCCGGAAGAGATCCGCAAGCAGATCAGTGGCGCGCGTGAGTTGGATCGGCTGGTCCGCAACGAACTGATCCGCCAAGCCCTGCTTGCAGAAGCCAAGTCCAAGGGTTGGGACAAGAGGCCGGAAGTCGTGTTGTCGATGGAGCGGGCGCGGGAGGGCGCGCTGTTGCAGTTCTACATGAGCGACGTCGCCCGTCCGCCTGCGAGCTTCCCGTCCGAGGAGGATGTCAAGCGCGCGTACGAAGCCAGCAAGGCCGCGTTCACCATCCCCGCGCAATATCAGCTCGCCCAGATCTTCATCGCGTCGCCAGAGACCGCGGACAGAGAAACCGCTGGCGCGGCACAGAAGAAAGCCGCTGACCTGGCCGCCAAGGCACAGGCCAAGGGCGCCGACTTCGCGAAACTGGCGAGCGCCAACTCGGACCAGAAGGACGCTGCCTCGAAAGGTGGGGATCTGGGATGGTTGCCGGAGACGCAGTTGCTGCCAGAGATCCGCGCTGCGGTCATCAAGATGGACAAGGGAGAGGTTGTCGGCCCGATCCATTCCGCCAGCGGGTGGCACGTGGTGAAGCTGGTAGACAAGAAGCCCTCACAATATCGGCCGCTGTCGGAGGTGCGCGACACCATCGTGTCGGAGCTGCGCGTGCGCCGCGCACAGGAGATCGAGCGGAGCTACATCGAGACCATGGTTGGCCGCACCCAGATCACCGTGAACCAGATCGAGCTATCCAGGTTCCAGAGCAGCAAGAAGTAACGGCGCGCTCGAATCCGGGCGGCGAGTCGAAGGCTGCCGAAGGATAGACCACACGACCGCGACCACGCCCGACACGCCGGCGCGCCGCCGGCAGCTCTTTGCACGATCCGGATGCAGGCGGCAACACCCTCGCCGATCGTTTGGCAGTGTCACAATCAGGACGGTGCTGGATCAAATACTTGCAGCTCCGTTTGACGTGCCTAGGCCGGATGGCTAGGATGCGCGCACGCCCAGAAAACAAACGGAGACCGTATGGACGCCATGCAGGAGGCCCTGAAGAAGATCCGTTCCGACCCCACTGAAGCCACTTCATCCACACTCCGCGACTTGATCAAATCGCTTGATTCGGGCGAGTCCTTCGATCTGAGCAAGCTCTATGTATTGAACTATTCGGATTTTTCGCTGGCGCTTGGCATCCTCAAGCAATGGCGCCTTGACAGCTATCGGTACGAGCCAGGCGTGCTGCGCAAGGCGATCGACGATCCGACCGTCAAGCTCGATGTCGCGACGCTGCGCTACGGGCGCTGGGGGCAAGGTCTGCCTGCATAGGAACGCCGGCACGAGTCCCAGCCGCCAAAGCCTAGGGCTCGCTCGGGTCGGTATCCGCTGTTTGAGACGCGCGTCGCGCGGACTTCGACGCATCGAGGACAATCCGCAAAGCTCCCGCCGCTATTGGGATTGCGGGTTTCCGAGGCGGTGGATTATGCACATCGGTTAGCCTAGCTCTTGAAAAACCACGGAAAACTTATCCCCCGCCCGGCTCTCTCCGCTAATAGATTGATTTGGAAGGCTAATCGAGCAAATTTCGGGCGCTAAGCGGCGCCTCGGCCAACGGCTCGGTAGAACAAACCGGAGCGGAGCCGGCGTCGTTACTCACAGACTTATCCACAGAGGGCTGGACATCGGCGCCCGAATCCGCTAAGCACTGCGACCGAAGGAATCCAGGCAGCGAGAGCGTTCATGCCGACTGCATAGGGCGCGAGGCTCTCCTCCGAGGTTTCGATTCCGCGCCGTGCTACCGTCGTCACGACAGCAGGCGGGAGTTCTCGCCTACCCTCGATCCGTCGTGCACGCTCACGCTGGCGCGGCCTTGAACTTGTAGACCGGACGCGGGGTCTGGTCTTCGTAATAGGGCATCATCTGCGGTACGAGCTGCGCGAGCGCCGCCATCCGCTTCTCGCTGGCCGGATGCGTGCTCAGCCAATCCGAGTGCCCCGTGCCGCCGGTCGCAGCGATCATCTTCGTCCACAGTGCAGGCGCGGCGCGAGGGTCGAAGCCGGCTTTCGCCGCCAGCTCGATGCCGATGCGGTCCGCCTCCGCCTCTTGCTCACGGCTGTTCGGCAGTTGCACGCCGACCGTCGTGGCCACCGCGGCGGCCTGTAGCGCCGCTTGGCGGCTCGTGCTGCCGGTCCCGAGCAAGACCGCTCCTACCTGCAGCGCCGTCTGCGAGGCGACTGCAACGGACATGCGCTCCGCGGTGTGCTTAGCCAGCGCATGCGCGATCTCGTGGCCCATGACCTGCGCGATCTCATCGTCGGTGAGGTTGAGCTGCTGGATGATGCCGGAATAGATGGCCATGCGCCCGCCGGCCATGCACCAGGCATTGAGTGTCTTGGGGTCGTCGATCACGTTGACCTGCCACTCCCAGGCCGCCGTCTCGGGACGGTATGCGATCGCCTGCGGAATGAGCCGTGCCGTGATGCTGTCGACGCGCGCTTTGAGCGCCGGGTCGTCGTTGAGCTTGCCTTTCTGCTTGATCGGCCCGAGCGTCTGTGCGTAGGCTTGCTTGGAGGCCTCGATGGCCTGGGACTCGGAGACGATCATGAGCTGCTTGCGTCCCGTCACCGGAGCCTGGGCGCACGCGGTGAGACCTGCGACGGCTGCTACGACGACAAGCGTACGCAGCGCGTTCACGGTTCGGGTCTCCTGTCGACAGAATGTTTTGTGCGGAGCAAGTTCGGACTCATGGCGCGAACAGGCCGATTATAATTCACCATGACAGAGCGGCTTATGGAGCACACAGCGGGGCTGGCGCGACGGCTGATCGTGACGCGTGACAACATCGTCACGCTCGAGGTGGACGCGATCGTCAATGCGGCGAACTCGAGTTTGCTCGGTGGCGGCGGCGTCGATGGAGCGATTCACCGGGCTGCGGGGCCGGAATTGCTGGGGGAATGCCGGCTGCTCAATGGCTGCGCGCCCGGAGAGGCCAAGCTGACGCGAGGATATCGGCTCCCGGCGCGCTACGTAATCCATACCGTCGGTCCGATCTGGTCCGGCGGCACGCGTGGAGAAGCCGAAACGCTGGCGCGCTGCTATCGGAACTCGCTTACCCTCGCGGTCCAGAATGGCATCCGCACGCTGGCATTCCCCGCCATCAGTTGCGGCATCTACGGGTACCCGGTCGACCGCGCGGCGCGAATTGCCGTCGATGAGACGGCCGATTTTGTGGAACAGGATGCACGCTTGGACAAGGTGTTGCTCGTCTGTTTTAACGAAGCGGTGTACGCGGCCTACACACAGGCGTATGCGCGCCGTGTCGCGGCTCTCAGGTAGGCGATCGCGGCAAGGCGGCCGCGAGCACTGATGTGTCGCAGCACCACTCCGAGTCTCTCCGATCCAGCGCGGCGCCTGTCCCCTTGGAGCGTGTTCCGGGACCTTGCCGCATGGACGACTTCCCGCCCGCTGCGCCGATCGCCGGCCGCGGATTCAAAGGATAGCCATGGACCGTCTTGAGGCGATGCAGATGTTCGTGCGCATCGTGGAAACCGGCAGTTTCTCCGCGGTGGCACAAGAGCTGGGTACCACCCAACCGACCATCAGCAAGCAGCTCACAGCCCTGGAGAAACGCTTCAAGACCCGCCTGCTGAACCGCTCCACCCGCAGCCTTACTCTGACGCAGCCGGGCGCCTCATTCTACGAGCGCTGCAAGCAGATCGTCGGCGAAGTGCGCGAGGCGGAGGGCGCGCTCGGCCGGCTCCAAGCCACCTTGACCGGTACGCTGCACGTGAACGGGTCGATCGCCCTGGGGCAGATCTTCCTCACGCCGATGATGCTGAAGTTCCAGCACCTGTACCCCGAATTGACCGTGGAGCTCTCGCTCAACGATCGCTTCATCGATTTGGTGGACGAGGGTGTGGACGTCGCGGTGAGGTTGGGGCGTTTGGCCGACTCGAGCCTCGTGGCTCGTTTCCTCGGCCGGACTCGGCGCGTGCTCTGCGCCACACCGGGCTACCTCGGCACGCACGGAGCGCCGGAGAAGCCCGAAGACCTCGCACAGCATAACTGCCTGCTGTACGCGTACCTGTCCACCGGAAACGAGTGGGCGTTCAAGGCTGCAGACGAAGAGATCCGGGTGCGTGTGCAGGGCAACTTCAAGGCCAACAACGGTCACGCGATTCGCGAAGCGCTGCTCGCGGGGGCGGGTGTGGCGTTGATGCCCGACTGGCTGATCCACGATCAACTCGAGCGTGGCGAGTTGACCGTGCTGCTGCCGGAGTTCGCCACCGAGCCGCTGGAGATCAACGCGGTCTACCCGTCCAGCCGGCACCTGTCAGCAAAGGTGCGCACGTTGATCGACTTCCTCCAAGCGGAGTTCGCTGCGACCCCCGCATTCGCCGCGCGGTGAGACGCTCGGCCGCGCCGGTGCGCGTTAGGCGCCCGGCGTAGGCTCGCCGGCGTCGAAATCCAACTCGACGCGCGCGCCGCTCGGATCGAAGCAGAAGAGCTGCCAGATTCCGGAGTCGGGCTGCCGGCGCAGGTCGTATGCGATGCCTTCGGCCTTCAGCGTGGTCACCGTGGCGCGCAAGTCCTTCGCGCTGAATGCCATGTGATCGAGCACACCGCGCGGCTCGGACGGAAGCGGGCGCCCCGCGATGATATGCAAGACGGCTTGGTTACCCGCGTACAGCCAAGCCCCAGGAAATCCAAGGTCCGGCCGGTAACCCTCCCTCAAGCCGAGGAGGCCGACATAGAAGCGCCGGGTCGCCTCGAGATCGTGGGTCAGTACGGTGAAGTGGTTCATCGCCTCGATCGGCATACATCCTCCGGGGAAGGAAGGTCCTCAGCGCACAACTCCGCTTGCGGGAGAAGCAGGCCCAGCGGTGCCGAGTGCAGGTGCTCGGCCGTTTCGCCCAGCTGCTGCATTACTGATCGTCGACTCCGCCGATCGGCCTGCGATTCGGCGAGATCTGCTCTCCCAGCGACCCGCCCTCCACGCTGATCACCCACGCGATGACGTTGCCTTTTTCTTGCACGGTGCACTCGCGCTTCAAGAGCAAGAGGCAGTTGAGCCTGAGGAACGTCTCCACGCGGTGCGCGTCGGTCAAGCGCATGGGGTTGGCCGAAGGCGCGAACGGGTCGATTACCCGCTTCTTCGCCGTTGCCGGCTCGGGGTGCTCCCAGTCGTTGATGACGTGGCAAGCGCGGCATGGGATGTCCGTCTTATGGGCCCGAATCGCATAGCGCGGGTTTTTCAGATGGCAGGAGGAGCAGCTCCAGACCCCAGCGCCCTTGACGACGTGCGGCTCCTTGTAGAAGGCCTCTCCCTCCTGCGCAGAGAAACCGGTGAACGATGGATCGGCAGCGCGCGCCTCGGCGGCGTAGCCTTCGAGGATCTCCTCCGGCGTGTCGGCACAGACCTGGGTCGCCGCCAGCAGCGCGCAAGCGAGCACTACCGTCTTCAGCACTCTTGCCCTCCCGTCAGCGCCGATCGATCTTTCCGCCGCTCACGTGCGCGGCCGGCTATGGACGTGCCCATGGCCGTGGCCGTGCTCGTGGTCGTGATCGTGGTGCTGATCCAGGTCCACCGGTACCAGGTGGAGCCGGCCGTGGCGAACCTGCGATTCGGCCATGAGCTGGTTGGCGAAGGTGGTCACCTCCGGCGTTGCTCCGCGCAAGATCAGCGTCTCCAAGCAGTTCTCGTGGTCGAGGTGCACGTGCATGGTGGACAGCACGAGATGATGGTGCTCGTGCTGCAAGTTGGTCAGGCGCTCGGCCAGGTCACGCGCGTGATGGTTATAGACGTAGCTGAGCGCCGCCACGCAGTACGGCGCCTCCTGCCGCTGGAGCCGGAAGTTTTCGAGCTCGGCGCGCACCAGGTCGCGCACGGCTTCGGAGCGGTTTTCGTAGCCCTTGCGATGGATCAGCTCGTCGAACTGCCGCGCCAGGCTTTCACTCAGCGAGATTGTGAACCGCTCCATACGGATATCGCGTGTTGTTGTCGCCAGATGGTATCGCAAACCCGCGCCGGCCGCTGAGACCGCAAGCCCGGCGTGCTGGGTCTCGGCAGCCTGCCGCCGCTCGCTCTCAGTGGCTCATATCGGTTCGACTGGGGCCGCCAGCAAGCGCCGAAGCGATGCGGTCCAATGCCTTCACGAGCAGTGAACGCGGGCAGCCGAAGTTGAGCCGTACGTAGCCCTCGGCGCCGAACGCGCGGCCGTCATACAGGCCCACACCCGCGCGTTCGAAGAACGCGACCGGTTCCGTGATTCGCGCCGCGCTGACCCCGATCCAGGCGAGATAGGTCGCCTCGATCGGTGTGATCGACAGGCCTGGGATCTGACGGATGTGCTCGATGACCAGATCACGGTTGCCCCGCAGGTAGGCGACGAGAGCACGCTGCCAGTCCTTGCTGTCGCGGTAGGCCGCGAGCGTGGCGGCAAGTCCCATGGCGTTCACGCGCGGCACAAGCCCAGCCGCTGCCGCCGCGAGCAGACCCCGGAGCTGCGGGTTCGGTACCACCGCGAAAGCGCAGCCCAACCCCGGCAGGTTGAAAGTCTTGCTTGCGGCCATCAGGGTGATGGTCCGCGCAGCGATGTCCTCGCCCAGCGTTGCCAGAGGTCTGTGCGGCTTGTCCTCGTCCAATACCAGGCCGCAGTGGATTTCATCCGAGGACACGATCAGATCGTGCTTCTCGGCGATGCGGGCGAGCTCCCGCAGCTCTTCGCGCGAGAACACACGCCCCACGGGATTATGTGGATTGCATAACAGCAGCAGCCGCGCGCGCGGTGTGATCGCGGCCTCCAGCCGTTCGACATCCCATCGCCAGCGCTCGCCGTCGAGTCGCATCGGAACGCGCACCACGTTGCGCCCCTGATTGACCGGCCCCGACAGGAAGGGAGGGTAAACGGGCACGGCTGTGATCACATCGTCACCGTCTTCGCCGATCGCGCGGCACACCAGGTTGATTCCCGTGACCAGCCCCGGCAGCCACATCAGCCACTCCGGACGGATGCTCCAGCCGTGATCGCGCGCCAGCGCCCCGACGATGGCCTGGGCGAGCTCCTCGGTGGGATCGGTGTATCCGAACACGCCGTGGGCGACTCGGCGCTCGAGCGCGTCACAGATGGCGGGCGCGGAGCGAAAGTCCATGTCCGCTACCCACATTGGGATCACGTCCCGGCCGGCGTATTTGTCCCACTTGAGCGCACCGGTGCGGCGACGGTCGATGATGTCGTCGAAGTCGAAGTTCATAGGCTGGATCCGGAAGATCCCATTGAACCACAGACAGCGGCAGGGAGCAGACGGGGTCAGTGAGACTCCCGCGAGCGCGCGACGAGCCTACCGAGAAGGTGGCTGTGATCGACGAGCCGGCCGGCGATCGGGTGAGCTGGCCATCAGACTGGACCCTGCCGACACCGGCCGGCCGAGCGCAGCGTTCAACTCGCCCGGCAGAAGACGTCAGCCGCGCTTGGTCGTCATCTTGGGGGAGAGGGTCACCGGTTTACGTGGACTCGCTCGTGAAAACGCCTCTGGTTCAGCGCAACCAGCGTTCGACTTCTCCTCGTTGCACCTTACCCGTCGTGCTACGCGGGAATTGATCGAAGGGCACGAAGTGAATCTCCTTGGGTCGCTTGTAACCGGCGAGCTGGCCGCGGCACAGCGCGAGGAGCGCGTCGGCAGTGAGCGCGTCGTCGCTGCGCGCGACGAAAGCGATCGGA
>Ga0335082_10002547_pt1 | contig 19641 bp, 21 predicted proteins | sample Lox_Sample_41_FD_206718 | JGI IMG/M metagenome (GOLD analysis project Ga0335082, IMG submission 206718) | Soil microbial communities from Loxahatchee National Wildlife Refuge, Florida, United States - Lox_Sample_4.1 | ecosystem: Environmental > Terrestrial > Soil > Wetlands | place: USA...
TGGTCGAGGGCCCGGTCGTTGTGCTCCTGGGTGTTCACGAACGCGCGCGCTGCGCCCTGGTCGCGCAACCAGTGCAGACCGTCGGTCAGCAGCGCGCGGCCGTACCCTTCGCCTTGGGTTGCCGCCGCGACTGCGAGCCGTTGTACGTATCCGGTCGTGGCGGCGCGGCCGAAGAGGCCGTAGCCGGAAAGCTCGCCGTGCGGGGGCGCGACCCGCACGTGCGTGCGCGGCGTTGCGCGCGTCGCCTCGCGCAACGCGATTGCGTCGAACTGCCAGAAGTCGTCGAAGGCGGCCGCATCGACGGCGAGAATCGTGTCGCGGTCGCGGCGGGCCGCTTTTCGGGTGCGGCCGCTCGGCGGCGCCAGCTCGGCGAGGTCGTGCACGAGCATGTGGAGGCGGCCCCGCACCGCGAAGCCGATGTCGACGAACGGCAGGCTTGCGCCCGGGGCGAGAGCATTCGTGACCACTTCGCGGTAGCCGTCGCTGCGGAGCCGGTCGAGCAAGCGATGCAACGTGCGCGGCGACGGCGCATCCGCCCCGCGCAGCGCGAGCGACGCGACATCGGGCCGGCCGTGCCAGGCCGCGACGCGCGCGACCCCGCCGCGGAATCGGTACGACTGCGCCCTCGCTGCGCTCACGTATACCCAGCGTAGTGACGAAGCGGGCCGAAACTTGGGCGCAAGGGAGTCGGTAGCCTCACGTTTGTGCTGCTCGTCGCCACCGATGCCCGCTTCGAGGCCCACGAGCCCGGCCGCGGCCATCCCGAGCGGCCGGAGCGGCTGCGAGCCGTCATGCACGGCCTCCACGCCGGCGCCGATCCCGAGGCGATCCGTCCGCTCGCCGCGCGGTCTGCTTCCCGCGCCGACTTGGAACGCGTGCACACGGCGGCACATCTCGATCATCTCGAGCGATTCTGCGCGGCGGGCGGCGGCCACCTCGACGCCGACACTGCTGCGAGCGCCGCGTCGTGGGCCGCGGCGTTACTCGCGGCCGGTGCCGGGCTCGAGGCCGTCGACGCGCTCGAACGCGGCGACGGTGATGCGGCGTTCTGCGCGGTGCGACCACCGGGTCACCATGCCGTGGCGGATCGCGCGATGGGCTTTTGTTTGCTGAACAACGTCGCCGTCACCGCCGCGGCGTTGCGTGATCGCGGTGAGCGCGTGCTGATCGTCGACTGGGACGCGCACCACGGCAACGGCACGCAGGACATCTTCTTCGCCGATCCCGCGGTCTTGTACGTGTCGATGCACGAATGGCCGCTGTACCCGGGGACCGGCCGCCTCGACGACATCGGGTCGGGCGCGGGCGCGGGATGCAACGTGAACTTCCCGTTCCCCGCCGGTGCGACCGGCGACGTGTACCTCGACGCGATCGATGCCGTCGTCGCTCCCGTCGCCGAACGCTTCGATCCCACCTGGGTGCTGATCTCGGCCGGCTACGACGCCCACCGCGCCGACCCGCTGACCGGGCTCGATCTCAGCGCCGGCGACTACGCCGATCTCACCGCACGGGTCCTGGCGCTCGCCCCGGCCCGGCGTTGCATCGTGTTCCTGGAGGGCGGCTACGACCTCGAGGCGCTGCGCGATTCGGTCGCCGCGACCGTGTCGACCCTGCTCGGAGCGCCCGTGCGCCCGGAGGCGGCCACCGCCCACGGGCCCGGCCGGACGGTCGTCCACGCGGCCCGCGATCTGCACCAACTCGTCTGAATTCTCGGGATTCCGCGTCGCTTCGACCTCCAGAGGTTGCCCGCGGTTGCCGATCTGAACATGCGAGGGAGGGACGACGGCCGCGCGCCCGAGGCCTTCTCGTACGGATGAGACGCCCGATCGTCCGAGAGGGAGGGCGAGCGCAGTGTTGGATCTCGATCAGTTGCTGCGCCACGCAGTGGAACGCGGTGCTTCCGACGTGCACATCAAGGTGGGGTCGCCGCCGTTCGTGCGCGTCGACGGCCGCCTCGAGCGCACCGATCATCAGACCGTCTCGCCCGTGGAGACGGAGCGCATCGCGTTCGCGATCATGCCGAAGCAACGCGCCGAGGAGTTCATCGCGTCGTCGGAAGCCGACTTCGCGTACTCGGTGTCGGGACTCGGCCGCTTCCGTGTCAACGTGATGCGCCAGCGCGGATCGGTGGGGCTCGTGCTGCGCCGGGTGCAGAGCGACATCCCGTCGTTCGAGGATCTCGGTCTGCCTCCGGTCGTGAAGAAGCTGACCGACCACCAGCGCGGCCTCATCCTCGTGACCGGCCCCACGGGTTCGGGGAAGACGACGACGCTCGGCGCCATGATCGACTTCATCAACGACAGCTACAACCGGCACATCGTCACGATCGAGGACCCGATCGAAATCCTGCATGCCGACAAGTGCTCGATCGTGAACCAGCGCGAGGTGGGTACCGACACCGCCGACTTCAACGCCGCCCTGAAGCGTGTGCTGCGCCAAGACCCCGACGTCATCCTCGTCGGTGAGATGCGCGACGTCGAAACCGTGAAGACCGCGCTGACTGCCGCCGAAACGGGGCACCTCGTGTTCTCGACGCTGCACACGATCAGCGCGACCGACTCGATCAACCGCATCATCGACTTCTTCCCGCCGCACGAACAGCGGCAGGTGCGCATGTCGCTTGCGGCTTCGCTGCGCGGCATCGTGAGCCAGCGGCTCGTCGAGAAGCGCAACGGTGGCCGGGCGCCGGCCGTGGAGGTGCTGGTCGCGACCGGTCGGGTGTTCGACAAGGTCGTGAACCCCGACGAAACGCACGAGATCGAGCAGATCATCGCCGAAGGCGAGTACTACGGCATGCAGACGTTCGACCAGAGCCTCCTCGCCCTCTACAAGAGCGGCTTGATCGACCTGCGCGAGGCGATCGCGTCGTCGACGACCCCGCACGACCTGCGGCTCATGATCGAGCAGCACTCGATGGAGGTCGCGGCCGAGCAGCAGGCCGCCCTCGGCTAGTTCTCCGGTCACGCTCGCTGCTCGGCGGGATACCCGCCTTGCGGCCGCTCGTCGCTCCTGCCCGTTCACTCCGGCTTCGCCTGCGCTCACGGCCGCGAGCCCAGACCCGCGAGAATGGCGATCATGGGCGCTCTTCCTGCGCGACTCGAGCGGTTCTTCGAACCCGATTCCCCGACGCAGCAGCTCGTCGCGCGCCTCGGTGCCGGCGGTCACCGGGCGTACCTCGTGGGCGGGAGCGTGCGCGACGCGCTCCTCGACCGCGAGATCGTCGACGTCGACATCACCACGGACGCGCGCCCGGATGCCATCGAAGCCGCCGTCCGCGGCTGGGCCGATGCAGTGTGGCTCCAAGGGCAGCGGTTCGGCACGGTCGGTTGCGAGAAGGACGGCGAGCGGTTCGAGATCACGACGTTTCGCGCCGACGTGTACCACCCGGAGAGCCGCAAGCCGCAGGTGACGTTCTCCGACGACGTCGAAACCGATCTCTCGCGCCGCGACTTCACCGTGAACGCGCTCGCGATCGCGCTCGACGCCCCAGTGCTCGTCGATCCGTTCGACGGGCTCGCCGACCTGGCGGCACGGCAACTGCGCACGCCTCTCGCGCCCGAGATTTCGTTCACCGACGACCCACTGCGCATGCTGCGCGCCGCGCGCTTCACTGCGACGCTCGGCTTCGAGCCGGATGAGGCAGTGGTGCAAGCAATGTTCGACATGCACGATCGGCTCTCGATCGTCAGCGCAGAGCGCATCCGCGACGAGCTGACGAAGCTGTTGCTCGCCGACGACCCGACGCCGGGGTTGTGGCTGGTCGCGCGCACGCGCCTCTCCGACGAGTTCCTGCCGGAGCTGAACGCAATGCAGCTCGAGCAGGATCCGATCCACCGGCACAAGGATGTGCTCGCGCACACCATCGCGGTCGTGGCGAAGACGTCGCCGCGCGAGAAGCTCCGGCTCGCCGCGTTGCTGCACGACGTCGGCAAGCCGCGGACGCGGGGTTACGGCCCGCAAGGTGTCACGTTCCACCATCACGAGGTGGTGGGGGCGCGCATGGCCCGCGAGCGCCTGCTGGCGTTGCGGTACCCGAACGACGTCGTCGAGGACGTGACGAAGCTCGTGGAGCTGCACTTGCGCTTCCACACGTATCGCATGGGCTGGACCGACAGCGCGGTGCGGCGCTACGTGCGCGACGCGGGCGACCTGCTCGACGACCTCAACGAGTTGACGCGCTGCGACTGCACGACGCGCGACGCGCGCAAGGCCGCCGCGCTCGGACGGCGGATGGACGAGCTCGTTGCACGGATCGAGGAACTGCGCGCGCAGGAAGAGCTGAAGCGGATCCGGCCTGCGCTCGACGGCAACCAGGTGATGAAGTTCCTCGACGTACCGCCGGGCCCGGTCGTCGGCGAGGCACTCGCGTACTTGCTCGAGCTTCGGCTCGAAGAAGGTCCGATGAGCGAGGAAGATGCGTACGCGCGCTTGGCGGGGTGGGCCCGCGAGCGGGGTTCCCCACCCCGATGACGAGGAAGCCGCTGTTCGGTCACCGAGTGTCATCAGAGTCGCGAACATGGCCCGGACGGACACCGCCGCGACGTTGATGACAATCCGTTGGTCAGGGCGGAGCGCCCACGGCCGGCTTGCGGCTACACGCCTTCTTTGCGCGCCCGCCAGATGATCGTCTTCGGGATCGCGGGGCCGGGATCGGTCGAGTACAGCGGCTCGGGCTCGAGCAGCACGTCGACGCGGTATCCGGCGCGGTGCAGCGCGGCGAACACCTCTGCGATCGTGCGCGGGATCACCTGGATCATTTCGTCTTCGCGCGCCGTGTTGACCGGACCCGGATCGAAATAGGAATTGCGGACCTCGAGCGCGCCCAGCGCGAGCGCGCCCGGAGCATGGATCTCCCGACCGACCGCGAGCGCCATCGGGTGGTCGATCGAGAACACGAATGCGGCTCCGGGCCGCAACACCCGGTGGACCTGGCGGAAAGCGCGGTCGAGGTCGTCGACCTCGCCGAGCACGTTCGCGGCGAACGCAAGATCGATCGAGTCTGCGCGCAGGAACGCGAGGTCGCACACGTCGGTCTCGTGCCATTCGACGCGCGCGTCGGCCGCATCGGCGAGCTTGCGCCCCAGCGCGAGCTGGGCCTTCGAGACGTCGACCGCGATGACGTGGGCGCCCGCTTTCGCGAAGGCGATCGCGTTCTCGCCCGCGCCGCAGCCGAGATCGAGCAGGCGCTTGCCCTTGACGTCGCCGCACAGCCGCAGCTCGGACTCGTCGGACACGTCGGGCGCATACCGGACCGTGTCGACGTCGGCGACACCGCCGCGCCTCGCTGCGATCCGGTCCCAGACGTCAGTGTTGAGGGCCATGTCCCGGATTCTTACGCGCGGAGGGTGCGCCTGCACGCGCGCGCCCGCGATTTGACCATTGGTCGATGAGCAACGTGAGGTGTGGGCGGACGACCAATGGTCGATCACGACACCTCGGCGAGGTCAACTCCCCGCGACGAACTCCTCCACCATGCGGTGCGCTTCGTCGTCGTGGTACTGCACGGGCGGTGACTTCATGAAGTACGCCGACGGTGCGAGGAGCGGTCCACCGATGCCGCGGTCGAGCGCGACCTTGGCGCAGCGGACCGCGTCGATGATCACGCCGGCCGAGTTCGGCGAGTCCCAGACTTCGAGCTTCAGCTCGACGTTGAGCGGCACGTCGCCGAAGTTGCGACCCTCGAGCCGGATGTAGGCCCACTTCCGGTCGTTGAGCCACGGCACGTGATCCGACGGACCGATGTGGACGTGATCCGAGCTGATCCCTTGGTCGATCTGGCTCGTGACCGACTGCGTCTTGGAGATCTTCTTCGACAGCAGGCGCTCACGCTCGAGCATGTTCTTGAAGTCCATGTTGCCGCCGAAGTTCAGCTGGTACGTGTTGTCGATCGCGAGACCGCGGTCTTCGAACAGGCGCGCGAGCAGCCGGTGCGTGATTGTGGCTCCGACTTGGCTCTTGATGTCGTCGCCGATGATCGGCACACCCGCATCCTCGAACTTCTTTGCCCATTCCGGGTTGCTCGCGATGAAAACAGGGATCGCGTTGACGAACGCGACGCCTGCGTCGAGCGCAGCCTGCGCGTAGAACTTCTGCGCGTCTTCCGAACCGACCGGGAGATACGAGACGAGCACGTCGGCACGCGCGTCGCGCAACGCCTGCGCGACGTCGACGGGCGCGGCCGGGCTCTCTTCGACGACCTCGCGGTAGAATTTGCCGAGTCCGTCGAGCGTCGGGCCACGCTGCACGAGCACGCCGAGGTCGGGCACTTCGGCGAACTTGATCGTGTTGTTGATGCTCGTGAAGATCGCCTTGCCGAGATCGAGGCCGACTTTGTCGGCGTCGACGTCGAAGGCGGCGACGAACTCCACGTCGCCGACGTGGTAGCCGCCGAGCTCGACGTGCATGAGGCCGGGAACGCGCTCGTTCGGATCGGCGTCGCGGTAGAACTGCACGCCTTGCACGAGGCTGCTCGCGCAGTTGCCGACGCCGGCGATCGCGACGCGCACGGTCTTCAAGTTGATGGTCTTGCGCGACTCACTCATGCTGTAGCTCCTTCGGGGTGGTCGTCGTGCTGTTCGGCGCGTTCCTGCGCGATCAGCTCGTCGATCCATTCGAGATCGTGTTGGGTTGACGTGGCCCGGTGCTCGAGCAGCGACCGGGTATAGCGATCGATGACGCGGTTCGCCGGCCGGCGCTCGACGAGCAGTCGCTCGCGCAGCTGGATGCGCCGGCGCTCGAGGAACGCAAGCCGCTCCGCGGGGTCGAGGTAACGGCAGAACGAGAGCTTCAGCGCGAACGCGCGCTCGTCGTCGCCGGGTTCGGCGGTCAGCAGCTCACGGAAGAGCTGACGGCCCGAATCGGTGATCCGGTACGCCTTGCGGGTGCGGCGCGTCGACCGGACTCGGCGCCGCAGCCGGGCCGAAGCGAGCTCGCCCTTCAACGAGCCGGTGGCCACGATGGGTGCGACGACCGCGCCGTCAGCCGTTGGGTCGTTGTCGATCTCCTCGATGGCGCCGGCCCGCTCGAGGCGGCGCAGCGCCGGGTACAGGGACCCGAACGAGATGCCCCAAAGCGAGCCGAGGGTCTCCGACAGGCGCTTCTTCAGCTCGTAGCCGTGGCGCGGCTGCTCGGCGAGCAGACCCAGGACTGCGAGCTCCAACATGTGCTCCACGATATATCGAATCGATATATCGATGCAAGCACTTCTGCTGCATACGGCAGCTTTTTCGAGCGACGCCGAACGCGAATCGCCACGCGCCGTACCCACCTACACTTTTCACCGATGCACAGCGTCACCGACTACGCGCTTGCTCGCCGGGCGGTGCTCCGCGACTTCCGCCGGGGGGCACTCACTCGCCTCGACGTGTGCGACGCGCATCCCGAGCTCGTCCGGGCCGCGCAGTGCATCGGCACCGAGCTCTCCGACCTGTGTCCGGTGTGCGGCGTGACGGCGATGCGGCTCGTCACATACGTCTACGGCGAGAAGCTCAAGCAGGCGAACGGCCGCGCAATCAGCAACGAGGCCGAGCTGCGCAAGCTCGGCGCGTCCTGCGACGAGTTCGCGTGTTACGACGTCGAGGTCTGCGTCGAGTGTCGCTGGAATCATCTGCGCCGGCAGTCGTTGCAGGGCCGGCTGCACGAACCGGCGAACGCGGCTACCGCGCGTCGTCGTCGTTGACGATCTCGCACGGGTACTGCGACACGCACGACACACACCAACGCTCGGGCTCGGCTACGACGATCTCGCTGCCCGGCGTGTCCCACGACGGCGGAATGAGGTAGACCCGCCTGACCAACACGAGCTCGTCGTCGGGGTGGCCACAGTTCTCGCATGCCGTCTCGGCCACGGAGCGAGGGTACCCACACGAGCCGGCAGCGACCGCCGGCCTGGTCGAAAGCGGTCTCTGCCTACTACCCTGGCCGGTGCTGCCGGGAGCCGAAGGTGCCCTGGACGGTGGAGGTTTGGCGGAGATGACCGCAAGCACTGCGCGCCGCATCACGGCGCCCGATATCGCTGCTGCCAAGCACGGCGACGCCCCGCTCGTCATGGTGACGGCCTACGACGCGCCCTCGGCTCGAAGCGTTGACGCCGCGGGCACCGACATGATCCTCGTCGGCGACTCGCTGGCGATGGTCGTGCTCGGATACGACGACACGCTGCAGGTGACCACCGACGACATGGTGCACCACGTCGGGGCCGTCACCCGGACGCGTCCGCACGCGCTCGTCGTCGCGGATCTGCCGTGGTTGAGCTACCACGTGAGCACCGCGGAGACCGTCCACAACGCGGCGCGTTTGATTCGCGCCGGCGCGGGTGCGGTGAAGCTCGAGGGCGGACGCAAGCGTCTCGAAGCCGTGCGCGCCATCCTCGATGCGGAAATTCCCGTGATGGGGCACATCGGATTGACCCCGCAGTCGATCCACGCGCTCGGTGGCTTCAAGGTGCAGGGCAAGGAGCTCGACGCGGCGAAGGCGCTTACCGACGACGCGTGCGCGCTGGCCGAGGCCGGCGTGTTCGCGATCGTGCTCGAGTGCGTGCCCGACGCGGTCGCCCGCATGATCACCGAGTCGATCGCGGTGCCGACGATCGGCATCGGCGCGGGTCGCCACTGCGACGGGCAGGTGCTGGTGTGGCACGACCTCCTCGGCTTCGGTGGAGCCGATCGCAAGAAGCCCAAGTTCGTGCGCGAGTACGCCGCGCTCGAGCACGCGGCCACAGAAGCGGTCGAGCGATTCTGTGCCGACGTGCGCGCGGGCACGTACCCGTCGAGCGCGGAGACGTACCACATGACCGATCAGATGGCCGAGGCGTTCGGGCTCTACGGCGGGACCACAGCCGAGCCCGAGCGGCTCTCTGGGCGGGCCGGGAACGAACCGGAGCGGCCGCGCGAGATCTCGCAGTAGATGCGGTGGCGCATCGCGATCGCGGCCGCGGTCGCGCTGGCGTCACTCGTCGGGATGATCGCGATTCTCGTGCACTCCCGCAGCACTCGCGGCACGCGCGCTCGTCTGCCGTTCGCAACAACCTCGCCCGCGATCACCTCGTTCATCGGTTTCGACGAAGCGCGCGTCGCGCTCGATTCGAGATGTGTGCGCGTGCTCGTCGCCGCGACGCCATCGTCGCGGCGTCGCGGGTTGCGGGAGGTGCGGTCTCTCGCACCGTACGACGGCATGTTGTTCGTGTTCCCGGGCAACACCACCGCGCGCTTCACGATGGCGCAGACGCCGCTGCCGCTCGACATCACGTTCTTCGCCGCGAACGGTACGCCCGTCGACACCGAGCACATGACGCCGTGCCCGAACGGCACCGACGCGTCGTGCCCGGTGTACGAGAGCAAGGGCCGTTACCGGTACGCCCTCGAACGGACCGCGGGATCGACCGGGTCGGGGAGCCTCGGCGCGTGCGCCTGACGGCCGGCCGTCGGCTGAAGTTGTCACACCCTCCGTGTAGCGTCACGGTCGATAGGTCCGTCGAGACTGTTCAGTTGCGAATCTGCTAGCTTTCACCGGTTCACAACCGAGATCCTGCCCCCGCGGCACCGGACTTCCGGCTGCGCAACGGGGCCCGTCCACCGGTCACCCGCGGGTACCCGGTGCGGTCCAGAGGAGGTACAGGCCATGCCGAAGCCGGCAACCCGGCCGTACGAAGTGATGATCATTCTCGACGCGGACCTGGAAGAGGAGACGATCCGGGCTGCCGTCGAACGGTGGCTCCAACTCATCGAGTCGCACGGAGCCGAGCGCGGCCACGTCGACTTCTGGGGCAAGCGCCGTCTCGCCTACGAGGTGAAGCACCGCACCGAGGGCTACTACGTGGTCTTGCAGGCGCGCAGCGAGCCCAAGGCGATGGAAGAGCTGCACCGGGTGCTCTCCCTGGCAGATGAAGTCATCCGTCACAAGGTGCTCCGCATCCCCGAGAAGGTCTACGGGCCTCCGAAGGTTGCCGGCACCGCGGCGGAACACGCGTAGGGAGCACCGACATGGCAAACGACACGAACAACATCACGATTACCGGCAACATCACACGCGAGCCCGAGCTGAGGTACACGCCGAGCGGTGTCTCGAAGGTCAGCTTCGGCGTCGCGGTCAATCGCTCGTGGCGCAACCAGCAGACCCAAGAATGGGAAGAGGCGACGAGCTTCTTCAACGTCGTCGCGTGGCGCCAGCTCGCCGACAACGCGAGCGCAACGCTGGCGAAGGGTTCACGCGTGGTCGTCACCGGCCGGCTCGAGCAGCGCAGCTGGGAGACCGAGTCGGGCGAGAAGCGCTCGATCGTCGAGATCACCGCGGACGACATCGCGGCGAGCTTGCGCTTCGCGACTGCGGAGATCCACAAGGTCGAGCGCAGCGGTCCGGGCGACGGCGGCGGGGGTGGCCGGCGTCCGGCGCCCGCCGCCGAGGCGACCGGTGGTGGCGGCAACAACTACGACGACTACGGCGAAGAACCCTTCTGATTCCACGAAACGAGCGATGGCACAACGCCCGAGGCCCGAGCGGCCTGGCGCCGAAGGCGCCGAGAGCGGATGAGCAAAGCGAACGAGAGACGGTATGGCACAACGTAAGGAGAAGAAGGCGCCGCCCGGCAAGGATCGGCGCCCGATCAAGAAGAAGACCTCGATCCTCACGACCGAGAACGTCGACTGGATCGACTACAAGGACGTCAACCTGTTGCGGCGATTCATGTCGGAGCGGGCGAAGGTACGCGCCCGTCGCGTGACGGGCAACACGCAGCAGCAGCAGGTTGCGGTCGCGCGCGCGATTCGCGTGGCGCGTGAGATGGCGTTGTTGCCGTACAGCGTTCGTCAAGTGACACAACGGTCGAAGGGCCGTCGCGACCGCGGCGATCGCGACGACCGCGAGTTGCGACGCGAAGACACCGAGGAAGCGACCTTGGCGGCGCCCGAGGGCGAGGAGTTCGAGCTCGACCTCGAAGGCAGCGGTGAGACGGAAGAGATGGTCGGCGCCGACACCGACGAAGAATGAGGGATCACTCGTGAAAGTCGTGCTGAGATCCGACGTCGACAACTTGGGCAAGAAGGGCGACCTCGTCGACGTTGCCGACGGCTACGCGCGCAACTATCTCGTTCCACGCGGGCTCGCCTTGAAGGCAACTGCCGGCATTCAGAAGCAAGCCGACGCGATGCGTCGCAATCGCGACGCACGCGACCGTCGCGAACGCGAGACCGCGCAGGCGCTGGCCGCGCAATTCGAAGGCCGGACGATCAGCATCAAGGCGCGCGCGGGCGGCGAAGGTCGCCTTTTCGGCTCGGTGACATCGGTCGACATCGCCGACGCGGTGTTGCACCAGACCGGCGCGGAGATCGATCGTCGCCGGATCGACCTCGCCGAGCCGTTGAAAGAGCTGGGTCCCGTCGACCTCTCGGTGCGGTTGCACCCTGACGTGGCCGCAACGATCCACGTCGTCGTCGAAGCCGGCTGAGCGCGCCCCCGGCTAGACGAGCTATCCGTCCATCGCCACGCCGGCGGCACGCGGATGGTTGAATAACACGAATGTCATTCACTGTGGAAATCGCGGAGTATCCACAGGACGTGCGGCTCCTCGCGACCGTCGGACCGGCCCCCACCGACCGCCCGCGACCCGCTCGCCAGCGGCGTTCGGCGCCGGCGCCGATGTCTCACCCGCGTGTGATTCTCCACATGGATGTGGACGACGAGATATCCACGTCTTCGGTCCGGCAATCCACAACGTTGTCCTCTATCGACCCACAGCCGCGGCGCGCGAACGTCTCGAACCTCAGAGAGGAGGTTGCGCCACGATGGTTTCCATAGAAGAGGCGCGCAGCCGGACGAATACGGCACGCGTCCCTCCGCACAACCTCGAAGCCGAGGAGTCGTTGCTCGGCGCGATGATGTTGAGCCGAGAAGCCATCACTGCTGCAATCGAGGCGCGGCTCGAGTCGGCCGACTTCTACAAGCCTGCGCACGGCGCGATCTTCGAAGCCGCGTTTGCGTTGCACGCACGCGGCGAACCCGTCGATCCCGTCACGGTCGCCGAAGAGCTCCGGCGCGCGTCGCAGCTCGACATGCTCGGCGGCCGCCAGACGCTCATGCGCATCCAGGCTGCAACACCGGCGTCGGCCAACGCGCAGCACTACGCGCAAATCGTCAGCGAGCTCTCGATGCTGCGCCATCTCATCGAGACCGCGGGCGACATCCAAGAGATGGCGTACGCGAACGACGACGCCGTCGACGACACACTCGACCGCGCCGAAGCCGCGATCTTCGAAGTTGCGGAGCGGCGCGTCGCCGACTCGCTCGTGCCGCTGTATCCCGCGCTCGAACAAACGATGAACCAGCTCGAGTCGCTCTACGACCGTCAGGGCGACATCGTCGGTACCGCCACGGGTTACTTCGATCTCGACGGCATCCTGCTCGGATTGCACCCGTCGACGCTCACGATCATCGCGGCGCGCCCGGGTCAGGGAAAGACGTCGCTGGCGCTCGGCATGGCCCAGCACGTCGCAGTGCACGGACGCAAACCTGTGCTCTTCTTCTCGATGGAGATGGGCTACCTCGAGCTGACCAAGCGTTTGCTCGCGGCCGAAGCGCGCGTCCCCTCGCGCAAGTTGCAAACGGGCAAGTTGTCCGAGCACGAATGGCCGCGTGTGAACCAAGCGGTCGGGCGGCTCGCCGAGGCGCCCTTCTTCATCGACGACAACCCGCACTGCACCGTGATGGAGATGCGTGCGAAAGCGCGACGCATCAAGGCACGCTACGGCGACCTCGGGCTGATCGTCGTCGACTATCTCCAGCTGATGACGTCGCACGCCAAGCGAGTCGAGAGCCGCCAAGTCGAGGTGTCGGAACTGTCGCGCGGGCTCAAGATCCTGGCGCGCGAGCTCGAAACGCCGGTCGTCACCCTCTCGCAGCTGAACCGCCAGCTCGAGTACCGCCAGGACAAGCGGCCAATGCTCGCCGACCTGCGCGAGTCGGGCTGCCTCACGGCCGACACGAAGATCACGATGGCGAACGGCACCACCGCAACAATGGGCGAGCTATTCGCCGACGACGCGCGCGAGCTCGACGTGCTCACGCTCGACGAGCACTTGCGTTTGCGGCCCGGCTTGATGACGCACGTGTTCGAGAGCGGAACCAAGAAGGTCTTCGAGCTCCAGCTCGCCTCGGGCCGGCGCTTGCGCGCCAGCGCCAACCACCCGTTCCTCACGCTCGACGGTTGGGTGCACCTCTCGGATCTCGTGCCCGGCGCGTTCATTGCCTCGGCCCGTCTCGGTGGCGCGAACGACCGCAGCCACGAAGCGATCCCGCGCGAGGTCTGGGACTACATCGAGCGCAAGGGCCAGCTCGCGAACTCGTCGCTCCGCGCGCACGACGTGATCGATCGCGTCGCGCCCGAAGAAGGCGGTCGCCATCGCGTGTACGCACAGGGCGTTTCGCGTTCGTTGATGCGGCGCATCGCCGACGAGCTGCCCGACCAGTTCCTTTCCGATCTCGGCACGAGCGACGTGTTGTGGGACGAGATCCTCGGTGTCGAACCGCAGGGTGAGGAGCCGGTGTACGACGCGACAGTGCCGGGAACGCACAACTTTGTCGCCAACGGCGTCGTGGTGCACAACAGCATCGAACAAGACGCCGACGTTGTGCTCTTCATCTACCGCGACGAGTACTACAACCCCGAATCCGATCAGCGCGGCCTGGCCGAAGTCATCGTGGCCAAGCACCGCAACGGCCCCGTGGGCAACACCAAGCTCGTCTTCCACGCCGACTACACGACGTTCGAGAACGCGGCTCGCGAATAGCGCGGTCGTTCAGTCGAACACTGCGGTGCGGCGGCCGTAGACGATCACCCGGTGCTCGAGGTGGAGCCGTATAGCTTCGGCGAGCACGACTGCCTCGAGATCGCGGCCGCGGCGTTCGAGGCGCGCCGGGTCGTCGCGGTGCGACACGGGCATCACCTGCTGGGCGATGATCGGACCCTCGTCGAGCTCGGGCGTGACGTAGTGCGCGGTCGCGCCGATCACTTTTACGCCCCGTTCGTGCGCCTGCGCGTAGGGCCGTGCACCGGCGAACGACGGCAAGAACGAGTGATGGATGTTGATCATGCGTCCGCGCCACTCGTTCACGAGCCACTCGGGCAGCACGAGCATGTAGCGCGCGAGCACCACGACGTCGGGGTCGTGGTGGCGCAGGAGCTCGCCGAGTTGCTTCTCCTGCGCGCCGCGGTCGCCGTCGATGACCGGTAGCACGTGGAACGGCAGTCCGAAGCGCGACACCAAGCCGACGTTCGCGTCGTGGTTCGACGCGACGAACACGAGCCGGCCCGGCATCTCGCCGAGTTGAAAGCGCACCAGCAAATCGCCGAGACAGTGGCCCTGCCGCGACGCGAGGACGGCGACGCGCGGCCGCGCCGCGAGGTCGTGCACGGCCCACTGCATCTCGTAGGTGTTCGCGATCGGGGCGAACGCGCCGACGAGCGCTGTTCTGGTCGTGTCGACCTCGAATTCGACGCGCTGCAGGAACAGGCCCGCGGCCGGATCCGAGTGCTGATCGGCTTCGACGATGTTGCCGCCCGCGTCGGCGACGAACGCGCCCACGCTCGCGACGATGCCCGGTCGATCGGGGCACTGGAGCAGCAGGACCGCGCGCACGGAAATTCGATCGGCCGGCCGGAGCGCTCAGAAGAGGGTGAGATCGATGATGTCGCCCCGGAGCCGCTCGAGGTCGATCTCGACGCAGGTCACGCCCTTGCTCTCGGCGTACACGCGGGCCTGGGGCTTGATCTGCTGGGCGACGAACATGCCCTGCGTGGGCGCGAAGCGAGGGTCGCGGTCGAGCCGTTCCTGGTAGCGCAGGAGCTGCTCGACGCCGGCAATCTCGCCGACGCGCTTCACTTCGACGACAACCGTGCGGCCCGCCTCGTCGGTGCACAACAGGTCGACGGGACCGATGTCGGTGGGGTACTCGCGCCGAACGAGCGTGAGGTCGTCGCGGAGCGCGGCAACCCGCGCCGCGATGAGCTGTTGCAGTTCCGACTCCACGCCGTCCTTCTCGAGGCCGGGATCGTCGCCGAGCCCGATCGTCGTGTCCGAGACGATGTCGAGGAGCTCGATGCGCAACGTCTCACCTTTCGGCGTGCGCGCGACGATCGCGTCGGCGGTTTCGGTGATCGTGCACGGTGGGTTCATCCAGTTGAGCGGTTTGTAGGCCTTGGCGTCGCTGTGTATCGCGATGGAACCGTCGGCTTTGCACAGGATGAGGCGGACCGCGGGAGCGAGGCGCGCCCCGAGCCGGCCGTCGTATTCGACTGAGCACCGCGCCACGAGCAGCCGCATGCGGCGAGTATCGCACGGCGCGCGCTCTACCCTGAAGCCGTGCAACCGGCACGACACGCGAAGGCCTTGCCGCGGGCGCTCGACCGGCGAATCGCGCCGATCGTCTGGGCGATCGCGGCCCTCGCCGTGCTCGGCGCGCTCGCGCTTTCGCCTGAACCCGACCCGCTCGTCGCGGTGCGCGACCCGCAGGCTGCCCGGGAGGTGATCGCGCTGATGCAAGCCGGCGAACACGCAACGTACGTCGCCGAATATGCCTTCACGCGCGCCGATGCCGCGGGCCACCGCTTCACGGCGACGCAGTACGAAGCGCGGGCTCCGAGCGGAGTGCTGACGCGCGACGGCACGACGCTCTCGATCGACTGGAAAGGTCAAGGCTTCGACTGCGTCGTCGCCGACAGCAAGGCGGGGTGTCTGGCGCGCGCGGTCGCGAACGGGCTCCCGGAGTCGGAGGTCCTGCGGGTTGCGGTCAACGCCGGGATCTACGATGTGACGCGCGGCGCCGACTCGACGATCGCGGGCGAGGTGGCGCGTTGCTTCGTCATCCGCGCGCACCAGCTCAACAAGCAGCTCCCCAACGACTTCGGTGCCGAGACCGATGCGTGCTTCGACGCGCAAGGCGTGCCGCTGCGCATCCGGCGCTATACCGACCAGCTGAACGAGCGTGAGGCGGTCCGCGTCGACCGCCGTGTCGACGCGACGACACTGCGGCCGCTCCTTGCGGGCTTCGACCAGACCGCGCCACACGTCGGCCAGTAACCTGGCCGTGATGGTCCCGCTGCTCGGCGACAGCAACTTCTACGACTCGGTGCTGCGCGAGCTCGTGTTCGCGTTGGGTGCTGCGCTGTTCGTCGCGAACGCTCGGGCACTGTGGCATCGCCGGGCCGACCGCGCCGCGGTGACCAAGAAGACCGTCGCCAAGAGCAGGCCCGGAAGCCCCGTACGTGGGTACGGACGCAGCGACCGCGGCGATCTCATGGTGGCGCCCCTCGGCCGCACCGTGCTTTACATGACGATCGGCTTCGTCGTGATGATCGCCGGTCTCGGCGCGATGCTCAACAAGTAGCGCGCGGCACCTCCGTAGGCTGCTCGCCCGTGGCGGTGCTGCTCGGGTTCGTCGTGGCGTCGGCGTTCGGTTCGGCCGACTTCTACGGCGGCCGCGCGTCCCAACGCGCGCCCACGAGCAGCGTGCTCCTGATCGGTCAGTCGACCGCGGTGCTGATTGCCGTGGTCATCGCACTCGCGGTCGGTGCGCGCTTACGCTTCGCCGATCTCGGCTACGGCGCGCTGGCGGGCGTCGCGAACGTCGGTGGCCTCGGGTTCTTGTACTCGGGTCTCGCGCGCGCCCGCGCCGGAGTGGTCGCGCCGCTCACGGCAGTCGTCGGCGCGCTCGTGCCCGTGGGTTGGGGGCTCGTCACCGGCGAGCGACCGTCGGTGGTGGCGCTTGTCGGTGCCGCGTGCGCGATCGTCGCGGGTGGTTTGATCGCGCGCGAGCACGCGCGCGGTGGCGACGTTGGCGCCCCGGCCGCCCGGCGGGCCGCCGGGGTCGGGCACGCCCTGGCCGCCGGTTCGTTGTTCGGCTGTTCGATCGTGTTGTTCGCGGAGACCGCCGACGCGTCGGGATTCTGGCCGCTGTTGACCGCGCGCATCGCCGGTTTGCTCGTGGTAACAGTCGTGGCCCTCGTGCTGGTTCGGCGCCACGGCCGGCCGCACCTCGACCGGCCGGTTCGTGCGTTGGCCGCGGGTGTCGGTGCGCTCGATGTCGCGGGTGCGATCCTGCTCCTCGTTGCCATCCGGCACGGACTGCTCGTCGTGGTCGCACCCGTCGTGGCGCTGGCACCGGCCTTCACGGTCGTGCTCTCGTGGTTCTTGTTGCACGAGCGGGTGTCGCGGCTGCAACTCTTCGGGCTCGTGCTCGCGCTCGTCGGTCTCGCGCTCGTCGCGAGTGGTTGATCAAGCCGGCGCCGGCACGCGCGGCCGGTCGCGCGTCAGCGGATAGCACGCGAAGCCGATTGCGATTGCGCAGAGATGCCCGACGTCGGTGAACGTCGCGTCGAAGAACGTCGCGACTGCAAGCGACACGACGAGTAACAAGCCATACGGAATGCGCCACCGCGGTGGCAGCCGATAGATGAGGACCGCGGCGATTGCGTAGAGGCCGTAGCTAACGCCGACGTCGACTGTGTGGAGAAGGTGACGATCATGCGCGCCGTTGTCGGTCCACACGTACACCCCGAGCGCGGTGATGAGGGTGGCACCGACGTGTCCCAGGACGAACACGGCGAGCCAGCGCTTGGTGCCCAACCAATCCTCGAGGGGCACCGAGATGAGTGCAAAGAGAATCAACACGGGCGCCACGCGCACGGTGTCGATCCAAAAGGCGCTGAGCACGAGCACACGCACCGGGTAGTGCTGGAGATTGCTCAGGTTGGTGCTCAGCTCGCGCAGCAGCTCGTTGCGCACGAGCGGACGCGCTGAGGCCAACGTTGCCGACGTGACGAGCAACGCGAACAGGTAGAAACAGGTTGCGGGCGCCGCCCGCAACCGTTCGCGGAGACTCATGGCTTCCGAGGGTAGGGCGCGGCGGCACACTGGCGCGCGCACAGCCGCGCCCGTCAGACTCGCCGGCATGGACGACGACCAGCTCCGCCGGCGCGCCCGGACACTCGCAGCCACACTCGAGCCCGTCATCGGACAGGTGTTCTTCGCGCCGGAGTGTCATCAGGCGTACGAGAAGCTCGGCTTCGACCCGAGCCCGGGAACGATCGCCAACCGCGTCGCGGTACCCGACGGCCCCGCGTACTTCACGAGCCGGGGATCGTTGCTCGGCCAAGTTGCACCCCGGGTCGTGGCCGCGGCCTTCGGCGTGTTCAAGCCCGAGATCGTCGCCGCCGGCGTCGAGCTCGGCTGGACGCGCACTGACGCGCCGACGATCTTCGCGGCGCGGCGCGACGGCGCGGTCGCGCAGCTCGAGCGAGTGTGCGGTTCGGCCGACGGGTCGGTTACGCAGGCTGCCGGCGCGCTCGCGCGCGCCGCCGACGCGATCGCCGAGCCCGGCCGCCCCTTGTTCGCGGGGTTGCGGTCGCAGTGGGACGATCCGCGTGATGCCTGGACGCGTCTCTTCCACTTGGGTGACATGTTGCGCGAGGCGCGCGGCGACGCGCACGTGTGCGCGTGGACGGCCGCCGACCTCGACGCGGTCGAGATCGGTTTGCTGACCGAGCTCTACATGGGCCTGCCGCTGCGCACCTACATCCGCAGTCGCGGCTGGAACGACACCGAGCTGAACGACGCCGTGCAACGACTCCAGGCGCGTGGATGGCTCGACGAGTCGGAAGTGTTGACAGTGACGGGTCGCGCGGGACGTGAAGCCGTCGAGGTCGCGACCGATGCCGCGATGCGGGGTGCGGTCGAAGCGATGGGCGACGAGATCGACGATTGCCTCGGTGCGCTCGCGCCGCGCGGTGCCGCGATGCGAGCCGCGGGCGGGTACATCGGCGGCCCCTTCGATCTCTGGCCGAATCGCGCGTAGTCCGTGGCCGTCCACGCGTTCATCGGCGGGCCCATCCACACCATGGATGCGGGACCTCAGGCCGAGGTCGTGGTGACCGACGGCGACCGCATCGTCGCGGTCGGCGAGCGCGCGCTGCTGGCGGCGTACCCCGACGCGACCGTCCGCGATCTCGCCGGGCGCACCCTCGCGCCCGGCTTCATCGACGCGCACAACCATCTTTCGATCGCCGCGTTGCACCCGCGTTGGCGCGACGTGAGCGCGGTCGCTGATCGCGACACACTCGTCGACGCGATTCGCAGCCAAGCCGCGACCGAGCCCGACGCGACGTGGGTGCGTTGCCGCGATTGGAACGACGCGAGCACCGCCTTCACGCCGACTCGCCACGATCTCGATGCCGCCGGGCTCGACCGGCCGGTCGTCGTCGCGCACTACAGCCTGCACCAGGCGGTCGTGAGCTCGGCCGCGCTCGACGCGCTCGGCATCGGTCGGGACGCGCCCGATCCACCCGCGGGCGAGATCGGCCGCGGACCCGGCGGGGAACCGTCGGGTCTGCTCGTCGAGCGAGCGTGGAGCGACGCGCACGCGGCGTCGTTGCGCGCGTACACCGACCCGGAGCGCTGGGCGGACCACATCGTGGCGCGCGCCGGCGTGCTCCTGGCGAACGGCATCACCGCGGTGCACGACGCCGCGTGCGCGCCAGACGCGGAACGCGTGTATCAAGCGCTCGCGAAGGCGCGCCGCCTGCCGGTGTCGGTCGTGATGATGCCGCACTCGGCCGCTCTCCTTTCGAACGATGCGCAAGGAAGGCTCGGCGGTCCG
>Ga0335082_10002548_pt1 | contig 19639 bp, 17 predicted proteins | sample Lox_Sample_41_FD_206718 | JGI IMG/M metagenome (GOLD analysis project Ga0335082, IMG submission 206718) | Soil microbial communities from Loxahatchee National Wildlife Refuge, Florida, United States - Lox_Sample_4.1 | ecosystem: Environmental > Terrestrial > Soil > Wetlands | place: USA...
ACTGGTCGATCTCATCAGCGTCGAAGGAGAGCTGGGTCGGGTGGGCGGAGCCGGGCCTGGCGCGCAGGCGCGCAACGTCGATCACTTCTGCCTGCGCATCGACCCCTTCGATGAGCAGTCGCTGCGCGACCGGTTTCGCGCGCAGGGCGTCGAACTGTCACGCCTGCACGACAACTACGGCTCGGAAGGAACCGGCCCGTCGCTCTATCTCACCGACCCCGAAGGCAACAGCATCGAGCTGAAGGGGCCGTCGCATACGCCGGCGGTACGCCGAAAAGACTGACGCGGATTGCGCGGATCGACGCGGATCAATGTTGTTGTCATCCCGAGCGAATGCGAGGGACCCCTGACGTGCGGTCATGTTCAAGCCTCCGCAGTGCAACCGGTAAGGTAGGCTGCCCGAGCGCAGTCGCCAAGCGACCGCCGCGCGATCGCAGGATCAGCGCTCGCCTTTGCGGTACGGCTTCATCAGCGCTTGCGGATATGCGGCCTTGCGTGCGACCAGCACCAGCGCTGCGATCGAGAGCAGGTACGGCACCATCAACCAGAGTTGATACGGCACCTGGCTGCCTGCGCCCGACTGCTGCAGGCGCAACTGGCCGGCATCGAATGCAGCGAACAGCAGCGCACCGAGCAGCGCCTTGCCTGGACGCCACGATGCGAACACCACCAGCGCGACGCAAATCCAGCCGCGGCCGTTCACCATGTTGAAGAAGAATGCGTTGAACGCGGCGAGCGTGAGGAAGCTGCCCGCGATTCCCATCAACGCCGAGCCCGCGACGATGGCGCCGATGCGCATCGCCGTCACGTCGATGCCCGCGCCCTCGGCCGCGGCCGGATTTTCACCGACCATGCGCAGCGCAAGTCCGAGCGGCGTGCGATACAGGATCCAGCCGATTGCCGGCGCAAGCAACAACGCGAACAGCGTCAGCGGTGTGACTGCTCCGAGCACCATGCCAAGCAACGGCAGCGAGGCAAGCCAGGACATTTCCGCAAACGGAACGATGCGCGGCGGCTCGGTGAGCTGCGGAAACGCGACGCGGTATGCGAAATAGGCGAGGCTCGTTGCGGCGAGCGTGACGCCGAGCCCGGCGACGTGCTGCGAGAGCGCCAGCGGCACCGTGAGAAAGCCGTGCACCAAACCGAAACACGCGCCGACCAGCGCCGCGACCGCGACGCCGGTCCACAGGCCTGCGCCGGCGTGCACCGTAAACCAGCCGGCGAATGCGCCCGCCACCATGATTCCCTCGATGCCGAGGTTCAATACGCCGGCGCGTTCACATAGGAGCACGCCCAATACGCCGAAGATCAGCGGCGTCGCGATCCGCAGCGTCGCGACCCAGAAGCTCGCGCTTCCGAGGATGTCGACGAGGTCGCCGGCAAGTCCCATGATCAGCGCCAGCGGATCCGGTAACGAAGGAGCTGCGTGGCCACCAGCACGGCCAGCAGCGAGACGGCGACGATCACGTCCGCGATGTAGGTCGGAACGCCGACCGCACGGCTCATCGAATCGGCGCCGACGAACATGCCGGCGATGAAGATCGCAGCCGGCACCACGGCGAGCGGGTGCAATGCCGCGAGCATCGCGACCACGATGCCTGCATAGCCGTAGCCGGGCGACATGTCGAGGGTGACGTAGCTCGTGCGCCCTGCCACCTCGACTGCACCGGCAAGTCCCGCAAGCGCGCCGGACAAGAGCGCGGTCTTGATGACGGTCGCGTCGACGTGGATGCCGGCAAAGCGGGCGGCCTGTGCGTTGGCACCGACCGCGCGCGCCTCGAAGCCGAATGTCGTGAACTTCGATATCGCCCACATCGCGACGGCGCAGCCCAATGCGACGGCGAAGCCTGTATGCAGCCGCGTGCGTTCGATCAACTTCGTGAGTTCGAGCTCCGGCGGCAGCGACACCGACTGCGGCCAGCCCATCGCGGCGGGATCCTTCATCGGCCCGTCGAGCATCCAGCTCACGAACAGCAGCACGACGAAGTTCGTCAACAGCGTCGTGACGACCTCGTCGACCGCAAGCCGCGTGCGGAGCAGCGCCGCGATCGCGAGCCACAAGCTGCCGGCGAGCGCGGCGGCAACGATCATCGCGATGAACGACACAACGGGCGGCAGCCCGGTCACGGCCCCGAGCTCGGCGCCGACAGCCACCGCGGCCAGTGCGCCGAGGTAAAGCTGGCCCTCGGCACCGATGTTGAAGAAGCGCGCGCGAAAGGCGACGGCGGCGGCGAGTCCGGTGAAGATCAGCGGCGTTGCGCGCGTGAGCGTTTCGGTCACCGCGAACCGCGATCCGAAACCTCCATCGAGCAGCGCTCCGAAAGAAGCGAACACCGGCGCGCCCGCCCACCGGACGAGCACCGCGCAGATCGCAAGCGTGACCGCAACCGCACCGAGCGGCGCCCCGATCGCCGCCGCACGCGAAACGGTGTCGCGCGCCTCAAGCCTCATAAATGGGGTCAGACACCATTTATGCCGCGCGTCGCTCGGCCATGGCGAGGCCGAGTTCCGCAAGCGTCCACTGCGATGCAGCGCGCGTTTCGATGATGCGGCCCTGGTTCATGACCGCGATCCGATCGGCGAGAGCGAAGATCTCGTCGAGATCCTCCGAAATCACCAGCACCGCATCGCCTGCCTCGCGTGCAGCGATCAAGCGCGCATGGATCGCGGCGACCGCGCCGACATCGAGTCCCCAGGTGGGCTGATCTGCGACGATCAGCCGGCCTGCATCGGCAGCACCCCGCTCGATCGACAACGCACGACCGAGGATCAATTTCTGCAGATTGCCGCCCGAGAGCTGCGCAGCCGGCGCATCGAGGCCCGATCCATCCGGCAGCCCGGGACCGCGCACGTCGAAACGTCGCACCAGATCGCGCCCGAACGCGCGCATCTGCGCTCGTCGCAACACGCCCGCGCGCGCGAACTGCCGCGTGCGTACTCGCTCGACGGCCGCGTTTTCCCACAGCGACAGTTCACCGACGCTGCCCAATCCGCGCCGATCGGCGGGCACGCGCGCGACCCCGGCCACGATCACGGCGCGCGGACTCTCCGAGTAGGCAACTCCATGCAGGCGCAGCGATCCCGATGAAGCGTGGACGAGCCCGAACAGGAGATCGGCAAGCGTCGCCTGGCCGTTTCCCGCGACACCGGCGATTGCGACGATCTCACCACGCGCCACCGACAGCGAGGCGCCACGCAACGGCGGCTGCCCGGCCTCGGCGGCGTGGACATCCTCCAGCTGCAACACCACGGCACCGGGCGGCCGCTGCGAGCGGACCGGTGCCGGGGCGATCTCGCGGCCGACCATGTGGATCGCGAGTTCCGCCTTGCTGGTCGATGCGCGTGCCACATCCGCGACGAGCCGGCCCGCGCGCAACACCGCGATGCGGTCGGCAACCGCCATCACTTCGTCGAGCTTGTGGCTGATGAAGATCACCGCCAGGCCGGACGCGACGAACTGCTGCAGCGTCGCGAACAGACGCTCGCTTTCCTGCGGCGTGAGCACCGCGGTCGGCTCGTCGAGCATCAGGATGCGCGCACCGCGATAGAGCGCTTTCAGAATCTCGACGCGCTGGCGCTCGCCTACCGAAAGCGTTCCGACCGGCGCATCGGGATGGACCGCCAGCCCGAAGCGCGACGAGATCTCCGTCAGACGGGCGCGCGCCGCTGCGATCTGGCTGCGCATGCGCCACAACGGCTCGGTGCCGAGCGTGACGTTCTCGAGCACGGTCAGGTTGTCGGCCAGCGTGAAATGCTGATGCACCATGCCGACACCCGCGGCGAGGGCGGCGGCGGGATCGCCAGCCGGCAGCGTCGCGCCGAACACGTCGACCGATCCGGCATCGGCGACGTAGTGACCGAAGATGATCGATACGAGCGTCGATTTGCCGGCGCCGTTTTCTCCAAGCAGCGCGAGCACTTCGCCCCGCTGCAACGAAAGCGAGATCGCATCGTTCGCGAGCAGCGCGCCGAAGCGCTTGGTGACCCCCGTCAGGCGCAGGACCGCTTCCATGATTTCAGCCCGGCGAAAACAAACGGCCCGCGCACGCGTGTGCTGCGGGCCGTGGCGCCGTCACGTCGACCTTGTTCTACTTCGCGGTCGATTTCGGCTGGCCGTCGTCGATCTTCACCGTGAACTTGCCCGCCAGGATCGCCGCCTCGCGCTCTTTCACGCGCTTCATCAACTCGGGCGGCACGCGCTTGTCGAATGTTCCGAGCGGCGCGAGCTCCGAGCCCTTGACTGACATGAAGCTCCACTTGCCGTAGTCCTCGGCGCCGAACTTGCCGGCGCGCACCGCCTTGAGCGCCGCGCCGATGGTGGGCTCCATGTTCCACAACGCGCTCGCGACCACCGTCTCCGGGTAGTTGCCCTGCGTGTCGATCACATTGCCTATCGCGAGCACCTTGCGTTCCTTGGCCGCGTCCGAGACGCCAAAGCGTTCGGCGTACATGATGTCCGCGCCCTTGTCGATCATCGCGAACGCGGCTTCCTTCGCTTTCGGCGGATCGAACCACGAATTGATGAAGGTCACCATGAACTCGGTCTTCGGATTCACCTCGCGCGCGCCCGCGACGAAGGCGTTCATCAGACGGTTCACTTCGGGGATCGGAAAGCCGCCGACCATGCCGATCTTGTTCGACTTCGTCATCCCGCCGGCGATCATCCCGGTGAGGAACGACGGCTCGTGAATGAAGTTGTCGAAGACCGAAAAGTTGGGCGCCTGCGGTTTCCCCGAGCTTCCCATCAGGAATGCGATCTTCGGGTATTCCTTTGCCACCTTGCGCGCCGCCGCCTCGACGGCGAAACTCTCGCCGACGATGAAGTCGTGTTTCGCCTCGGCGTACTGGCGCATCACTCGTTCGTAGTCCGCGTTTGCCACGTTCTCCGAGAACACGTATTCGATTCCGCCGCGGGCGACCTCGGCATTGAGGGCCTTGTGGATGCGGCTCACCCACTGTTGTTCGACCGGCACGGTGTAGATGGCAGCGACGCGCAGCTTGCGATCCTGCGCGGACACGAGAATGGGAAGGGCCGTCGCAACCAGGCCGAGACCGGCACCGGCGAGAAGGCTGCGGCGCGACTGATTGGCAGTGATGGGTGGCATCGTTGTTCCTGTTGGCGAAACTGATGAAGACAGAAGCGCGCGCCGCTCCTCGTTGTTGCACCGGCGCCGCGGACCTGATCGAACTCGTCCGCCGTTCATGTTAGCAATCCACGCGCCAGCGCTCTGAGCGGAGGTCGCCACGCGCCAGAAAGAAACCGGCGGCATCGCCAGCTCATCCTCGCCATCGGTGGCGGGTGCGCCCGCGTCCGCGCACAGCTGGACGCGGGTCGCGCTTGGCATCGCGGCAGCCGTCATCGTCACGGTGCTGGTGGGCTGGCTGCAACTGCAGTCGCTGCACCAGGTGTCCGAGGTAGCCGCGCGCGTCGAACGCACGCAAGTGGCGCGCCTTGCCGGCGAGCGCCTGCGCGCAGCGGTGCGCACTGCACACGCTGACGCCGGCAACTATCTGCTGGGCGGCACCGAGACGTACCTCGCGCGTTTCAACGACGCGCAGCAGGAGGCGCTCACGCAGCTGGCGCGCCTGGACAGCTTCAGCCGCAACGAACCGGAACTGCAGTCGACGCTCGCGAACCTGCGCCAGGTCGTGACCGCGGTGTTCGAACTCTTCTCGCAGGCGCTGCGCGTTCCCGCCGAACGGCGCGCCGACGAGGCGGTGCGGCTGGCCGGTCCCGGGCCGATGCGGCTCCTGGTCGACGAGACCTTGCGCACGCTCGGCGATTTCGACAAAGAGCTCATGCGGTGCCTGGAGGACGCGCGCCAGGCGAGCCGGGCCGAGAGTCGGCGCGCGATGCTTATCGTGATCGGCTCCAATGTCTTCCTGGGAGGGTTGCTCGCGAGCCTGATCCTCGCCTCTTCGCGCCAGCCCGTGCGGCGGCAACTCGCAGCCAGCGAGCAGCGCTATCACGTTCTGTTCAACAAGGCGCCGCTGCCGATGTGGGTGTACGACCCGACAGCGCTGATCTTCCTCGACGTGAACGACGCCGCGTTGCGCCGCTATGGCTATTCGCGCGAAGAGTTCCTGCAACTGCAGTTGCGCGACCTGCGTCCGCCCGAGGAAGTACCCATGCTCGAGGCGGCACTGCGCGACCTGCCGCCACAGCGCTATGGGCTCGAATGGCGCCACAAGACCCGCGCGGGCGAAATACTGAACGTGCGCATCTTCGCCGCCGACACCGACTTCGACGGGCGACGCGCGCGCCTCGTGCTGATCGAAGACATCACCGCGTATCGCGCAGTCGAGGCCGAGACCCACCGCCTGCGCGAACAACTCGCGCTGACGCTCGACGGAATGTACGAGGCGGTATGCCTGTTCTCGCGCGATGGCAGGTTCCTGTTCGTGAACGAACGCGCGCACCGGCTCGCTTCGGTGCGGCGCCCGGTGCAGATCGGCATGAAGATCGAGGAGAACTTTCCCGAGTTCATCGGCAGTCCGCCCCTGCTGGCGCTCTATCGCGCGGCCGACACCGGGCAGGCGCAGCGCGTCGAGGAGTTCGCGTTCGAAACAGGCGCCTGGGTGGAATTCCGCTTCTACCCCCACGGCGACACCGTGCTGGTTTTCATCACCAACATCACCAAGCGCAAGATCGCCGAAGGGTTGTTGCGCGAGCGCGAGGCGCGGCTGGTACACCTCTCGCACCTGCTGCTGCGTGCGCAGGAAGAGGAGCGGCGCCGCGTGGCGCGCGAGATGCACGATCAGCTCGGCCAGGAGTTGATCGCGCTGAAGATGAACCTGCAGACCGCGCACGCCGACTCGCCGGCGGGTCAGCGGCGGCTCGCCGATTCGACCGCGATCGCGGAGCAGCTGATCGAACAGGTGCGCGATCTCTCGCTCGAGCTTCATCCCTCGGTCCTCGACGACGTCGGACTCGCCGCGGCGCTCGAGTGGCTGTGCGCGCGCCAGTCGGAACGCAGCGGGTTGCCGATCGAAGTGCGCGGCGAGCGCCCTCTGCCACGGCTGACGCGCGAAGCGGAGGCGGCGTTGTTTCGCATCGTCCAGGAGGCGATCTCCAATGCGCTCAAGCACGCCCGGGCGCATGCCGTGACCGTGACGCTCAGGCACGATCCGACGCAGCTCGAGATCGCCGTGCAGGACGATGGCTGCGGGTTCGAACCCGAGCTCGCCCAGCGTCGCGACCGCGACTCGCTCGGACTCATCAGCATGCATGAGCGCGCCGATCTGATCGGCGCTGCGTTCGACGTGCGCTCGCGGCCGGGCGAAGGCACGCGCATCCTGGTACGGCTGCCGTTGCCGCAGGGGCAGACACCCAAGGATCGACGCGGAGGCCAGGTTGGCTGAGCGCAAGCGCGTCCTGCTGGCCGACGATCACCAGCTCGTGCGGGCTGGCCTGCGCCTTTTGATCGACGGGCTGCCGGATTTCGAGGTGGTAGCCGAGGTCGGAGACGGACTCGAAGCCGTCGAACAGGCGCGCAAGCTGCAGCCCGACCTCGCACTGCTCGACATCTCGATGCCCGGCATGGGCGGGCTGGAGGCGGCGGTGGCGATGAGCGTTGCGAGTCCCGCAACCCGCGTCATCGTGCTCTCGATGCACACCAGCGAGCAGCATTTCGCCGCGGCGCTCAAGGCGGGCGCGACCGGCTACGTCGTCAAGGATGCGGCGGTCAATGAGCTCGCAGAGGCTCTGCGCGCCGTTTCCGTCGGCGATCACTACGTCAGTCCGCGCATCTCCGGCGCGGTGCTGCAGAGCCTGGCGCGCAACCTGCGCGGCGAGGCGGTCGGCGCAAGCGGTCCTGCCCTATCGCCACGACAACGACAGGTGCTGCAGCTCATCGCCGAGGGGCGGAACACGCGCGAGATCGCGGATCAGCTGCACGTCAGCGTCAAGACGATCGAAACGCATCGCGCCGAACTGATGCGCCGGCTCGACATCCATGACGTTGCCGGACTCACGCGCTACGCGATTCGCGCCGGGCTGGTTTCTCCCGATCGCTAGGCGATTTACACGGTCCTCGACTTGAACTAGGGTTCTCCCATCGAAACTCGGGCTGCGCCTGAGTAACAAAACGGCACGGCCCCGATTCAATACAAACCACCTTGTCACTAAGGTGCGCCCCATTCGAGCGTCGCGCGCCATACAACGGCAGCACGGCTGCGCTCGCCCCAAGGATTCGTTGTGAGCAGTTTCGTTCGCGGCGCTGGCCGACCGGCCGGCGCGCGCAGGCATTTGCCGTGGCGTTGACCGCACGTCGCGTACGCTTGTTGTGCGCGTGCGGCGTTGTCGCACTCGGGCTTCTCGCATGTTTGTTCGCGGTGGGCGTCTGGCGCCTGCACGGCGACGAACTTGCAGCGACCCGCGCGCGCTCGCAGGACGCCGTGCGCGGCGCCGAGCGATTGACCGCGGGCATGCTCGACAAGGTCGACCTCACCCTGCTCGAACTCGCGCAGCGCTATCGCGAAGCGCCGCCGCGCTCCCCGGCCGCGCAGGCCGCGCTGCAAGCACGCCTTACCGAGCGGCACGCCATGCTCGACCTGCCGTTGTCGCTGTCGATCTTCGACGCGCAGGGTGATCAGCGCATGGATGCAGGCGGTGATCCGAAGCCGGTCAACATCGCCGACCGGGAGTACTTCAACGCGCATCGCCTCAACAGTGCAGGCGGCCTGTCGATCGACGGCCCGTTGCCGGCGCGTAGCACCGGCAAGCCGCTACTGATCCTGTCGCGCCGGCTCGACGGACCGCAAGGACAGTTCGAAGGCGTGCTGGTGGCATGCCTGCCGGTGGAGATCTTCGAGCGCGCGTTTGCCGAGGCGATGATCGGACGCCATGGCGCGATGGTTCTGGTGCGAGCGGATTCGACGGTGATCGCGCGCGTGCCCTCCCCACCGGGCATTGCCGGGCGCCGGCTGTACGACCCGCAGACGTTCTCGCATTTCGTCGCGCAGGATCGCAGTGGCACGTTGGAGACGCCCTCGCCGGTGGACGGCCGGATGAAGATCCTGAGCTATACGCGCGTGCACAAGTACCCGCTGGTGGCCACCGCCGTGCTCGATCGCGACGAGGCGCTCGCGCCGTGGGCACGCACGACGTGGCTTGCAGGCGGCGCGGCGGTCGCCGCGCTGGCCGGCGCACTGACGCTGCTGGGCATGTTCGGCTGGCGCGTTGCGCGCGGCGAAAAGGAAGCGGCAACGCTGCGCGATCGCGCATCCGAACTCGAACGCAGCGTCGTGGCCGGATCGAGTGCTCTGCAGAGCGCACTCGTGCGCGCCGATTCGATCGGCGCCGCCCATCAACGCCTGCTGGCAAGTCTCGGTCACGCTTTGCGTGTGCCGCTGTCGAGCATCCGCGGCACGAGCGGCGTGCTGGCGCACACCTCGCTCGACGCGCGCCAGCGCGCTTGCGTGCAGACCATCGACGCGTCTGCGCAGTCGCTCGCGGCGATGGCCGACGATCTGCTCGATCTCGCGCGTTGCGAGGCGGGCACGCTGGTGCCGGAGATGACGCCGGTCAGCTTGTGGTGGCTGATCGACGATCTCCTGCACGAGTTCGAGCCGAGGGCTGCCGCGAAGGGACTGTTCCTGGCGAGCGACATCGATCCGCGCATCGCCCCGGCGGCGCAGACCGACCCCGTGCGCCTGCGGCAGGTCCTTGCCAAGCTCGTCGACAACGCGATCCGCTTCACTCCCCGCGGCACGGTGCTGTTGAGCGTGCGCTCCACGCCGGCCGCTGCGGGCCGAATCGGTCTGCGCATCGAGGTGCAGGACAGCGGCGCCGGCTTTGCCGAAGCCAAACAGAGCGAGCTGTTCGACGGCCTCGAGCGCGACGATGCGGCGCTTCCGCGCCAGGGCAACGGTGCCGCCGCATTGAGCCTGGCATTGTGCCGGCGCCTCGTCGACCTGCTGGGTGGACGCATCGGCGTATCGAGCCGCCTGGGAGCCGGCGCCACGTTCTGGATCGAGATGGAACTGCCGGAGGCGCGCTTGCGCGACTGCGCTCCGCATGCAGCGCTCGCACCACTCGCAGCGCGCCCGGTGTTGCTGCTGTCCGGAAGCGGCGCGCGTGCATCCCGCTTGCAGCGCTGGCTGCATGCGGCCGGTATGCGTGTGCGCACGGTTGCGAGCGGCAGCGCACTGTTCGCTGCACTCGAACCCAGCGACGCCGCACCGGTCGACATCGTCATCGTCGACGAAGGGGAAGTCACCGCGGACGGTGCGCAGCTCGCGAGCAACCTGTTGCAGCGTACGTCGGCCGACGCAAAGTGCAGCGTCCTGTGGCTCGCGGGCGAACACGATGAAGCTGCCGCAGACACGCCGGCGCGGTGGTTGCGCCGGCCCGCGCGCATCCAGCGCGACGAATTCCATCAGGCACTGCGCCTGCTCATCGCCCGCAGGGATTCGCAACCCGGGCTGCTGCCCGACGATCGACTCGCCGGCGAGGCGGCGCCGCCGCTGCGCATCCTGTTCGCCGAGGACAACGCCATCAACACGACGTTCACCGTCGCGCTGCTGCGCATGTACGGCTACGAAGTCGACCATGCCGAAAACGGTCGCGGCGCGCTCGCGCTGGCGCGTGAGCGCACCTATGGCGTTTTTCTGTTCGACATGCACATGCCGGGACTCGACGGCGCGGAGACACTGGCCGAGATCCGCAAGGATTCGCAGGCACAGGGGCTGAACGGGCGCACGCCCGCGATCGTGGTCACGGCCGATGCGATGATGGGCGCCCGTGCGCGCCTGCTCGCCGCCGGTTTCGACGACTACCTCTCGAAGCCGTTTCGTGCGGAAGAACTCAAGACGATGATCGACCGCTGGACGCACGGACGCTCGACCTCGGCCTCCGCCGCCTGCTGACACCCGCGCGGCAAGGCGCGTTTACGGCGCGGTCTTGGTCCAGCCAGGACCCGGGTCGAACGATTTGGTCGCCGCGGCCTTCGCCGCAGTGTCAGGTCCGAGATCCTGCTCGTAGACCTGCGCGTCGTGGCTGACCATGAAGCTCTTGATGCCCGTCTCCTGGTAGCGCGCCGGCCACGCGATCACCGCGAATCCGCCGAAGAGCTTGCCGCGGACGAGATAGTTGAAGGCGCCGCCGGGTGCGCTCGGGCCCTGTGACGTGAGCACCTTGTAGCGGTAGCCCTTGTAACCGTCGGACGATCCCGTGCTCGTATCCGCGGTGCTGAAAGCGGGACCGAGCGGGCTCGGCTCCTCGCCGGGCTTGGTCGGCCAGTAAAGGCCGTCACGCTTGCCGGGAGAACTGGAAAGCTTGCTCGCGTACGCAAGCACGGCCTTGCCGTCATCGTTGCGCTCCGCGTATTCGGCCTGTGCATCGCAGATCGCGAGCATCGTCTGCATCGCCGCGAGTTCGTTGCGGCCGATGCGGCGCACACGTATCTCCTCTGCGCCCGCCTGCGTGTCGAACTGCCAGCCCTTGCTCGACTTCACGAGAGGAATCGGCAAGGTCCAGCCATCGTCTCCCACCGCGAGTTGCGCGTGCGTGTCGTCGATCTGCTTGACCGAGTGTGAGCGCGCCCACTGAGCGAGGAAACGCACGCGGATCTCCTCGGGCACGGGCGGGATGAAGTCGCGAAAATCCTTGCCCAGGATCGAGCCCAGCGCGTCGTCGTTGTTGGTGGCTATCGCATTGCCGAATGCCGCCATCGCGGCGTCCGGTGAGTCGAAAATTTTCTGCGCATGGGCCTGTGGCACGGCCGCAAAGGCGAGCAGCAGCGTGGTGAGGATCGAAAGCGCAAGGGACGAAGCGGATCGCGATGGTGACTTCATGCTCGTTTCTCCTAGCGCCGGCCGCCGCCGCGTCCACCGCCGCCGCCGCGTCCGCCTCCACCACTGCGTGCCCCCCCGCCGCTCGGTCGATTGAAATTCGACGCCCCCGCGCTTGAGCGCCCGCGATCGAAGTCGCGCTGCGAGGCGGTGCCGCCACCGACGCCCTGGAACGCCCTCTCGCGTGAGGCGCTGCTCCCAAGATTCGAGCCCCCGCCGGGCCGGTCAGCAGTCTGCGGACGATTGCCGAGGTTCCCACGGTCCGAGACACCGCCTGCGCCGCCACGATCCCCCAAGGCCGCGCGATTGCCGGCTGAAGGGCTGCGGCCACGGAAATCGTTGCGCCCGTTCGCGCCCGGCGAATTGCGGCCGAATTTTTCGCGCGTTGCATTGTCGCGGTAAGCCACGCCCCTGCGATGGTCGGCATTGTGTCTCCACTCGCCACCCGAGCCGATGTTGTTGCGATTGAAGTTGCGATCGATGTTGGTGGCCCTGTTGACGTTGATGTTGACGCTGCCGCCATGCCAGTTGCAGCCGCCGAAGATCGCGCCGGCGACGGCGAAGCCCACGCCCCACGCAAAGCCGCTGACGAACGCAGCACCCGGGTAGTAGGCCGGATAAGGTGGCCAGTAGTACGGCGGGTAGTACGGATAGGCCCACCCGCCGTAGACGATCATCGGGTCGTAAGCCGGCACGTAGATCACTTCGGGATTGGCCGGTTCGATGCGCACGATCGTCTGCGTCGTCGTGGTAGCGGGTTCCACGATCACGGTCTGCTGCTCGTTCGTCTTGAGGGTGCCCGCCTGCTGCGCTTTCGAGCGCAGGCGCTGCACGGCATCGAGCACTTCCTTTTCCTGGGCGAGAAAGGCGTCGCCCAGCTTCTGGGTCCAATCGAGCTTGTCGTTCATGGGCTCGAGCACCTGGGGAAACGCGACCAGCGATTTCACGCTGACATCCCACGTCTCGTTGGCGACCGCCTTGACGGCCGCATCGCCTTTCACGTTCGGATTCGCCTTCACCCAGCGCGCTGCAAGCACGATCTCAAGCGGATACGTGGACGCCATCAGCGCCTGCGACAGCACCGAATCCGGATAAAGCGCGATTGGCGCGACCAGCGCCTCGAGCTCCTCGGGCTTGTACGTCTTCTTCTGTGTCTGCGCGGGCTGGTCTTGCGCGCTCGCGGCGCCTGACCCGAAAAGCAGAGTGACCAGCAGCAGCGCGCGGAGAATGCGACCCAGTCGCTCACTCGCAAGAGCCATGGTGCTCATCTCGATCGATCATGGGGTCGCAAACCACCAAGCGATCCTAGCTCAACAGCGTCGGTCCCGGCGGTACCACGACCTTGTCGCGCTTTCCTGCCGTCGAGACTCGAAACCAGTCTCTCGCAGCGCCTGCGGACTTATAGTCGCGGGCTGCTTGAGGAATGAGGTCCGGCGTCGCGGCCGACATCCAGCGCGCGGCTCGAGTCGTATTCAGAACAGAACGGATAGGCCAACAGCGTCCGCAACGCATTCGTCGCGGTGCGGACTCTCCTTGCATGCTCGACGATCACGAAATCAAGCGCCTGCTGCTTCGTGCGGCGGCGCGCGACGAAGGCGCAGCGGAGGCGTTCGGCCGGCTATATCGCCTTACCGCGTCGCTCGTTCTGGGGGTCGCGCAGCGTGTCGTCGGCCGGCGCGAGTTGGCCGAGGAGGTGTTGCACGATACGTTCGTAAAGATCTGGAACGCCGCCGGCAGCTTCGACCCACTCGCCAATCAGCCGGTCGCCTGGATGGTCGCGATCGCGCGCAATCGCGCGCTCGATCTTGTCGCCTCCGCCGACCAGGCGCGCGTCGATAGCGTCACCGATCTCGTGAACGAAGGCGATTCCGACGAAGTGCTCGATCGGTTCTTCGACTGGTCCGACAGCGCCGGCGGCGCCGAGGAAGCCGAAGACCTGCGCCGTGCGCGCAGCTTCCTGCGGCGCTGCCTCGGCGAACTCGCTGCCGTCGAGCGGCAGGTGCTGGTCCTCTCCTATCACCACGGCATGAGCCACGGCGATCTCGCCGCACACATGGCGAAGCCGCTGGGCACGGTCAAGACCTGGGTCCGGCGCGGCATGGAGAACCTGCGCCAGTGTGTCGAACACTGCATGGATCCGCGCGGCGCGGTGAAGGGTGGACGATGAGGCTCGCACGTCATCGTCAGCTCGACGCGCTGTGCGGGGAATATCTCCTCGGCACGATGCGGGGCCGCCCACGGCGCCGCTTCGAGCGTGCGTTGAAACAGGAGCCGCTGGTGGCGGCACGGCTCGCGTACTGGCAGCGCACGTATGCGCCGCGTCCCTCGGATGCAATGCGAATCCAGCCCGACCCCGCCACCTGGCGCCGCCTCGAGAACGAGCTTGGCCTGAAGCAATTCAAACTGCCATGGTGGCGTCGCGTCGGGCTGTGGCGCTTGTGGGCCACCGTCGCCACCGCTGCGCTGGTGCTCGTGCTCGGCATCCAGTTGCAGAAGTACGAGGGACCACGCCAGCTCGTCGAGATCGCGCGCCTTGGAAGCAAGGAGCAGCCGGCTGCGGTGACCGCGTCGCTCTCGAAAGACCACCGGTTCCTCGAGCTGCGTGCCGCGCGGCCCATCGAAGCCGGACCCGCGCAAAGCTACGAACTGTGGCTGATCCCGAAGGAAGGCGGCGCTCCGCTTTCGCTCGCTGTTCTTGGTCGCCTCGATGCACGCTTGATCGTGCCCGAGGGCCATCGCGCGCGGCTGCGCGCCGGTGCGACGCTCGCGATCTCGGTCGAACCCGCGGGAGGTTCGCCGACCGGCGCGCCGACCGGGCCCGTGATCCTCACCGGTGCGATCGAGACCTGAACGAGGCCGACCCACATCCAGCGTGCGCCTTCGTCCGTAGAGCGAGTGCAGTCGTCACAAACCCATCTCTCTCGGATCGGAGGACACCATGCAAAGCCTGAGCAAACCCCGTCGCAAATTCCTCGCTGTTTCCGGCGCCGGCGTTCTATCGGCCGCTGCCGTTGCCCTGCTCGCAGGACGCTCGACACCGGCGCACGCCGCAACCGCATCGATGGCCGATGTCGACATTCTCAATGTCGCGCTCGGCCTCGAGCACGAAGCGATCGGCGCCTATGAACTCGGCGCAAAGAGCGGACTGTTGCAGAAGCCTGCGCTCGAGGTCGCGGTGTTGTTCCAGTCGCACCACAAGGGGCATCGCGATGCGCTCGCCGCTGCGATCGCCAGCCTGGGAGGCAAGGCCGTCGAAGCGAAGTCGCTCGACGAATACGCCGCCGCGCTCAACGCGGCGACGCTGAAGAGCCAGGCCGACGTGCTGATGCTCGCGACGCGCCTCGAGCTGGGAGCCACCAACGCCTATCTCGGCGTGATCCCTGCATTCAAGGACGCCAAGCTGGCGCAGGTGGCGGCGCGACTGGCGGCGGATGAAACGATGCACTGGACTGCGCTCAGCGGTGCGCTGTCGCGCGCGCTGCCGGCCAATGCGCTTTCCTTCGGAGCGTGATCGATGCGTTGGCGCACCGGTGCAGCGCTCCTGTCCATTGCGTTTGCGCCGGTCGCACTTGCAGCCGGGGACGGCGCCCGCGGACGCAAGCTCTACGAAACACGCTGCACCGCATGCCACTCGATCGATGCCGATCGGATCGGGCCCCGCCATCGCGGCCTGATCGGCCGCCGCGCCGGCAGCGTCGCCGGCTTCGACTATTCGCCTGCGCTGCGGGCGACGACGCTGGTATGGAATGAGCCGACACTGGATCGCTGGCTCGCAGACCCCGAAGCGACGATCCCCGGCCAGAAGATGAACTATCGCGTTGCCGCCGCGCGCGATCGCGCCGACCTGATCGCCTACCTCGCTACAGCGCGCTGATCGGCCGTGCGGCGGGAGTCGGATGATGGCTCGCTATCATCGGCGCACTCATGGCCGTCGCGCGACCGATACTTGCCGCCCTCCTCGCTTCGGTGGCTGGCATCGCCCAGGCTCAGCAACCGAGCCAGGCCGATCTCGAACACTGCGCGCGCATCGAACGTCCCGACGCACGGCTCGCGTGCTTCGACGCGTTGGTTCCGCCGCCTGCCAGGCCGGCCGAACAACCCGTGGTGCCGGAGCCGGAGGACCGGCCTTCGCTGATCGGCGATCGCTGGGGGATCGGCATTTCCGACCGCGACAGCCGCTTCGACTTGCGCCCGCACAAGGCGAGCTACCTGCTGCTCGCCCGCTACAGCGATGCGCCGAACACGCTGCCCACTACGCCGACCAAGCAGCCGCTCGCCGCGCCTCTGGACATCGATCGCACAGAGGCGAAGTTCCAGCTCAGCTTCAAGGTGAAGATCGCCGACTTCGAACATGTCGTCGACGGAGTCCCGCCGGCTGCGCTATGGGTTGCCTATACCCAGCAGAGCCACTGGCAGGTCTACAACCCGCAAGTCTCGCGGCCGTTTCGCGAAACGAACTACGAGCCGGAGGCGATGCTCGCGTTCTTTCCGGACCGGACCGGTCTCGGATGGCGTTGGCGCCTCGCTGCGCTTGGGCTGAACCATCAGAGCAACGGCCAGTCCGATCCGCTGTCGCGCAGCTGGAATCGCGTCTACCTGCTGTTCGGAATCGAGCGCGACAACGTCGCGCTGCTCGTGCGGCCGTGGTTGCGCCTGAAGGAACCCTATTCCAAGGACGACAACCCCGACATCACCGACTACCTCGGTTACGGCGACATCACCGCGGTGTACGTGATCGGCAACCACACGCTTTCGCTGATCGGCCGCTACAACCCCGCGACGAACAAGGGCGCACTGCAGGGTGCATGGAACTTTCCCCTGCAGCGGCGCGTGCGCGGCTACGTGCAGGTGTTCAGCGGCTATGGCGAGAGCCTGGTCGACTACAACTGGCGCCAGACCACGTTCGGCATCGGCCTGTCGCTGAGCGACGCGCTCTAGCCTGCAGGTTTGCGGATCTCGTAGCCGGCGCGCGGGAAGTGGACGACGAGGTCGCCTGCGCGCGCATCGCTGCGGCGAATCGCGATCTCGTCGGCGTCAAGGCGCTGCAGTGCTCCGGCGACCGGATCGAATGCGTAGTCGGTCGGCAGCACCTCGACGCGGCTTCCCGGCGGAAGGTCCTCGCTGTCGGATGAGGGTTCGAGCGCGGTCGGGGTCGACGTGCGCGCAATCTCGATCGCATCGGCAGAAGAAAGCTTCGTCACCGTGCCGTGGCCGAACGCGCGCATCGCCTGCATCCAGCGGGCGACGTGTTCGAACGGCACAAGCAGGTTCCTGATGCCGGGCGAGAGCTGCACGAACCAGAGCGCGTGATAGGCGGAAAAATCCGCGATCGTCGGCACCTCACCTGCGAGCCATGCGCTGCCCTGTGCGAGCTGGCTGTCGAACCTGCGCGCGAATCCTTCGATGATCTGGCGCGCCTCGACTGCGGTGGGCCGGCGACCCGGCGCGCCCTTGCGCATCGCCACGCGGTCGGCGACGAAGGCCTGCAGCGCATCGGCGTGGCCGCCAAAGATCTGCTCGAGCACTTCGCGCTGCGAGAACAGCACCGCGGCGGCAAGGAACAGCGTCGAATCGGCCCACTGCGCGAGCGCCACCGCGGCGGCAGCGTATCGGGCCGGATACAACGGCGGCGACGGCGCGCGCGCATCCAGCGTGCGTGCGATCAGTGCCGTGTCGCAATAGATGTCCGCGCCGATCTGCAGCAGCGGCGTGCGCCGATAGCCGCCGGTGAGGCAGACGACGTCCGGCTTCGGAAGGATGTTCGGAATCTCGACCGCGGCCCAGGACAGGCCTTTGGCGCCGAGGATCGCGCGCACTTTCTCCGAAAATGGAGAGGTCGCGTACTGGTGCAGGATGAGATCGGGCAAGGGGAAATGCTCAGCCGAGTTCGCCGGCCTCCGCGAGATCGCGGATGCACTTGACCGTATCGAGGTCGGAGCTCTTGTAGGCCTGCTTGCGCAGCGCCGTGGTCGCCGCGTCGATCTCGTCAGCGTCGTTCGCGGCCGCGCCGTCGTCGAACTCGTAGATGAACCGCAGATAGAACATCTCGGGCTGCGGCTCCTCGATGCGGATCGTCATCCGGCTGGCGGGGAAGCGCTCGCACGCGGCCACGTGCGTCACGCTGCCCGTCATCGGCGTGAGAACCACGCGGTCGTTGACGAGGAAGGATCCGAAATCCAGCGTGCGCGTCAGCTCGAATGCGTCCTTGCGCTCGGTCCGGGTTTCGATCGTGGCGCTTTCCAGGCCAAGCACGAAGCGGGTGGGCTCTTCGGCGCGCCGCACCAAACCCCGCCAGAGTTGCATCCGCGACAGCGGGTCGAGCAGGGGCATCAGCGGGTCATTGATCTGGACCAGGTGTTCGAAGTGCATCGGATTGGTGCGAGACAGGCGTTGTCGGACTCATTAACCCCGTACTCTGGATGAGTCAAGCACGGGCCCGCCCCGGTTCCAACCTCCCCAGCAGGCGTGGGAGGCAACTTAACCCCGAAACGGGAGGGCAGCCGTTGATACAGGTGGACCTTACAACAAGGAGAACCACCATGTCGTTGCGCACGCTGGCGTTGCTGGCGATCACCGCTCTGTCTGCCTCCTGCTCCGCACACATTCCACCGTCGCCCGACCCCGCCTCGGGGAGGCTCGCGCAGATCGAGGTCGTCGACCGCACCACCGGGACCACTTTGCCTGTGTACTGGTATCGAGGCGAACGCTGGATCGCCGGCACGCCCGGGCACCGGTATGCAATTGCCGTTCGCAATCGCACCGACGGTCGCATTCTCACTGTGATCGCGGTCGACGGGATCAACGCCGTGAGCGGCGAAACGGCATCGTGGGGACAGACCGGCTACGTGCTGGACGCCGGACGCAGCTACGACATCCGCGGCTGGCGCAAGAGCCAGGAGCGCGTCGCTGCGTTCGAGTTCACCGCACTCGACAGGTCCTACGCGGCGCGGACAGGGCGTCCCGAAAACGTCGGGGTCATCGGTGTCGCGGTGTTTCGCGAGGCGCGGCGGCCCGAGGCGGCCGCGGTTGCGCCCGCGCAATCGGCCAAGAGCGAGTCGGGAGCAGCGGCGCGCGAGCGCGATGAAGCCGTGTCGAGCAACCGCGCCGATTCGCGCCTCGGAACCGGCCATGGCCGGAGCGAAACTTCGGTGGTTTCCTACACCGACTTCGAGCGGGCGCGCAATTCACCCGACGAGGTCGTCACGCTTCGCTATGACAGCCGCGAGAATCTGCTTGCGATGGGAGTGATCACGCAGCCGCGCCAGCCCGCTCCGGTTCCCAATCCGTTCCCGAACTCGGAGTCGGGCTTCGTTCCCGATCCGCCGCGATGAAGAGCCGATGATCGACGGTGCCACCGCGGCGCTGGCCCGTGCCGCGATAATGCCGCCCGTGGACGGCTCGAGTTCGGACGAGGCGCTGATGGCCGCCTACCAGGGCGGCGATGCGCGTTCGTTCGCGCTCTTGTTCGAGCGCTATGAGCGGCCGGTGTTTCGCTTCCTGCGTCGCTCGTTGGGCGATCCGACCGCCGCCGACGACCTGCTGCAGGAGGTCTGGCTCGCGGTCGTGCGCAACGCGGCTGGATACGTGCCACGCGCGAAATTCACGACGTGGCTGTTCACGATCGCACGCAGCAAGCTGATCGATCACTGGCGCGCCGCAACGCCGATGATGAGCCTCGACGAGGAAGCGGCGAACGATCCGGACGAAGCCTTGCTCGACGGCATCGCGGCCGCACCGAGTGTCCAGCCCGAGGTGCAGGCGATGTCGCGCGCACAGGCGCAGACCTTCGTCGCCGCGGTGGAGGCTCTTCCAGCGGTGCAACGGGAGGCTTTCTTGCTCCATGTCG
>Ga0335082_10002549_pt1 | contig 19636 bp, 11 predicted proteins | sample Lox_Sample_41_FD_206718 | JGI IMG/M metagenome (GOLD analysis project Ga0335082, IMG submission 206718) | Soil microbial communities from Loxahatchee National Wildlife Refuge, Florida, United States - Lox_Sample_4.1 | ecosystem: Environmental > Terrestrial > Soil > Wetlands | place: USA...
CTGTCGCGCGCCCGCAGCGTCCTGCACACTCGCGGTCCCGAAGAACACTGTCCACATCGACCCGACGCGGTTGATGCAGCACGGGTCCGCGTACTCGTTGATGGCGTCCCGCAGACCGTGCTCCAGCCGTGCCGCAAGTTGCTCGAGGCGCTCGTAGGTTCCTGGCTTGGAGAGGATCTCCAGCGTCTGCAGGCCCGCCGCAACTGCCAGCGGATTTCCCGAGAGTGTTCCGGCTTGGTAGACAGGACCCAACGGTGCCAGTTGCTCCATGATCGCACGCTTGCCGCCGAAAGCCGCAAGCGGCAACCCCCCACCGACGATTTTCCCAAGGCACGTCAAGTCCGGTTCGATGCCGAACAGCGTCTGCACAGCCCCGTACGTCAGGCGGAAACCGCTAATCACTTCATCGAAGATCAAGAGCGCGTCGTAGCGGCGCGTCAGCTCGCGCAATCCGTGCAGGAAAGCCCTCTCCGGCGGAATGACGCCCATGTTGCCAACCACCGGCTCGATGATGACGGCGGCAATGCGCTCGGGGTGTGCCTTGAAACACGCCTCCACGGATGGCAGATCATTGAAGGCCGCAACCAGTGTCTGACTAGCGATCGCCTCCGGGACGCCGGCGCTGTCAGGCACGCCAAAGGTCGCCGCCCCCGAGCCCGCACGGACGAGCAGCGCGTCCACGTGGCCGTGGTAGCAGCCGTCGAACTTCATGATCGCCGGCCGGCGCGTGTAGGCACGCGCCAAGCGGACTGCCGCAGTCGTCGCTTCGGTTCCGGAGCTGACCAGCCGCACCATTTCGAGCGAGGGGATGGCCGCGGCCAGCGTCTCCGCCATCTCGACCTCCCGTGTGGTCGGTGCGCCGAAGCTGGTGCCGTCGCGCATGGCGTTGTGGATCGCCGCAAGCACCTTTGGATGGGCGTGGCCGAGAATCATCGGACCCCAGGAGCCGACGTAGTCGATATACATGCGGCCGTCGGCATCCCAAACATTCGCGCCGCGGCCGCGCTGGATGAAGACCGGGTCGCCACCCACGGCGCGCCACGCACGGACCGGGCTATTGACCCCGCCGGGTATGCGCTGAACGGCGCGCTGAAACAGCTTCTGGGACAGCGTCGGTGTGGGCATGGGTGAGGTGAAGGACGCCCGGACGGGTACCATTCAGCTCCCATCCAGTCAAGGAAGCGAGCGACAGCGCGCGTGGCTGCAAAAACTTCTTGCACGCGCCGGCGAAACGGGCTAAACGACCTGCACCTCGGCACCCGCTTGAGGTTCCTTTTCCTCGCTGTCGACGACCCACTGGCAATGCGCCTTGCTGGTCTTCGGCACATGGCGCTGGACTGAGGTGGAAAACCTGTGGATTCGAGCTTCTGGTCACGCATCAAGTGATTGAAAAATAGTGACTATTGTTGTTTCTCACAGCTGTTGATAGATCTGTGGACGAGCACCGTATGGAGCAGGCTTGGAAGGACTCGTTGGAGATCTTGCGTGACCGCATCGATGCGAGCGACTACGACACGCTGATCCGGCGTCTCCACCCGGTCGCGGCGCGCGGCAGGAACCTGTTACTGGAGGCACCCAACAAGCTCGCCATTGATCTGATCACGGCACGTTACATATCGCTCATCGAGGAAGTCCTGTCGCAAGCCACAGGTTCCGCCGTGCGAGTCCTCCTGCAGCCACCGGCGGCCGTCCAGCAAGAGCTCTTCCCGTTGTCTGTGCCAACGCCGAACCCTGCAGCGGGTGTGCGGTCGCGGCGCGCATCGAGTCTGATTTCCAAGTACACGTTCGACAACTTCGTCATCGGCGCGAGCAACCAGTTCGCGCACGCGGCGTGCAAGGCGGTCGCCAATCAACCGGGCGACCACTACAATCCCCTGTTCATCTATGGCGGCGTCGGCCTGGGAAAGACGCACCTCGTCAACGCCATCGGCCATCAAATCCTCAATCGCTCGCCCGACCACCGGGTCATCTATCTGTCGTCCGAGTCGTTCATGAACGAGCTGATTACGGCGCTGCGGCGGGACCACATGGATGAGTTCAAGAACCGTTTCCGCCGCATTGATGTGCTCATCCTCGACGACGTGCAGTTCCTCGCTGGACGCGAGCGTACGCAGGAGGAGTTCTTCCACACGTTCAACTCGCTCTACGAAGCGCACCGCCAGATTGTCCTGACGTCCGACAAGTTTCCAAAGGAGATTCCCGACCTCGAAGAGCGCCTGCGCAACCGCTTCGAGTGGGGCCTGATTGCCGACATTCAGCCGCCCGACATGGAGACGCGGGTGGCAATCCTGCAGAAGAAGGCGGAAGCGGAAGGCATCGATCTGCCGCACGACGTCGCACTGTTTCTCGCCTCCAACATCGACTCGAACGTTCGCGAACTGGAAGGATCGCTGACGCGACTCGGTGCCTTCGCGTCGCTCAACAAGTGCGAGATCACCGTCGATTTCGCGAAGCAAGTCCTGCAGAGCATCCTGCGCGAGAAGGATTCTACGATCACCATCGAGTCGATTCAGAAGGCGATCTGCGAGTTCTTTCACGTCCGTCCTGCCGATCTGCGATCGAAGAAGCGCAACCGTACCATCACCGTGCCGCGCCAGGTCGCAATGTATCTCTGCCGTCGTCACACCGAGGCGTCGTTCCCGGTAATCGGCGACCGCTTCGGCGGACGCGACCACTCAACAGTGATCCATGCGACGCAGGTCGTTGATCAACGCATCAAACAGGACCCGACCTTCCGCGCCACGATCGAGCGCCTCGAGCGCATGTTGGAGAGCGGGGGATAAACTGTGGACGTGCTGTGCACTGCGGGGGGCAAAGGAGCCGGCTGCCAGTCCGCCACTCCTTCCACCATCGGTCATCCTGTCTCCGTCCCGACGAGACATGCGGTCGGCGGCCGCGCGCAGAGCGGATTTTCACATATCAACATCCCTTACTACTGCTACGAATTCTTTTTAAGATGATATAAAGAAGGAAGAGGTCGGGGAGAGGGAGGAGCATGGAGTTCACGATCGCACGCGAGGAACTGCTACAGGGATTGTATCTCACCCAGGGTATCGTTGAGCGTCGCACGACGATCCCGATCCTTGCCAACGTTCTACTCGAGTCGACTGGGGAGGGTGTCAGTATCGCGGCTACCGATCAGGAGGTCGGTGTGCGCCGCACGTGTGAAGCCAATGTGAAGCGCAAGGGTGCCCTCACCGCGGGTGCGCGCAAGCTCTACGAGATCGTCCGCGAGTGCCCCGAGGGAGCCATCGTCGTGCGCTCGCTCGAGAACAACTGGATCGAGGTGGTGGCGGGCAAATCGATGTTCAAGATCGTTGGGCTCGACCCGAAGGAATTCCCCGCGATGCCGAGTGCAACCTCGGATCGCGATCGCCAAACCATCACGGCGCCTTCGGCGATGTTGCGGGAAATGATCGAGCGCACCGGATTTGCGGTGTCGAGCGATGAGACGCGACTGAACTTGAGCGGGATCTTTCTCGAGCGCCCGGAGAAGGGAAAGCTGCGAATGGTAGCGACTGACGGTCACCGTCTCAGCATGATCACGCGTGCCGTCGAGGGAGGCGCCGCCGGTGCGGGGGTCATCATTCCCCGCAAAGGGGTCGCTGAGATCTCCAAGGTGATCGAGACCGGCGACGAACCCGTGATGATCGCCGTCCAGGGCGGGGTGGCGCATGCCACGCGCGGGCGGGTAGAACTGTCGATGCGGCTCGTCGAAGGCGAGTTTCCCGACTACAACCAGGTTGTGCCGCAGAAGTCGGACCGGCGCATGCTGGTTGGGGTAGAACCATTGCTGGCGGCGCTGCGCCGCGTGTCCATCGTGTCGAGCGAACGCACGCGCGGCGTGAAGCTGCAACTCGATGCTGGGAAACTGGAAGTGTCCTCGATCAATCCGGACGTCGGTGAGGCCAGCGAAGAGGTCGCCGTAGACTACGACGCCACGCCATTTGGCATCGGCTTCAACGCCAAGTACGTGATCGATGTGCTGGCTGTTCTGCCGGCATCGGCGCAAGTGGAGGTTGGCTTCAACGACGAGGTGAGCCCGGCGGTAATTCGTTGCGAGGGCGAACCGGACTATCTCTACGTTGTGATGCCGATGCGCCTCTAGGGCCTGCGGCCGGCGTCATTTTTATGGGCCGCTCCCCGCCCGCACTCCGGAGCCCTGCGGCGGACGTGTTGGGTCGCTGGAGGCTTCCAAGTCCGACACACTGCTAACGCCGGTGAATTTTAGCGCTCCAGGAGCCGCAAACCGGGCGTAAATTTCAGCCGAATTTCAGGCTCCTGGTCCCTCGCCGAACTCAGCGGTAAGCTACTGAAATACAAGAAGAAAATTAGTAACATGCCCCTTTACGGGAGGGGTATGCTCTGCTACTATGCAAATCACTAAGCGGAGCGCGATTTTTCCTTACGTTCTGCCGGTGAGCTGGGGTGGGGTGACGTGTCAGAGAATACCGAAAAAGCCCAACACGAAGACATCGGCGCCAGCGACTACGTCGCCAGCCAAATCCGGGTCCTTGAGGGACTGGATGCGGTTCGCAAGCGGCCGGGTATGTACATCGGCGACACCGCGGAGCGCGGCTTGCACCATCTCGTCTTCGAGGTCGTCGATAACTCGATTGATGAGGCGCTCGCGGGCTTCTGCGACGAAATCAAAGTCACCGTTCACATCGACGGCAGCGTCACGGTCGAGGATAACGGACGTGGCATCCCGGTCGACATCCATGCCAGTGAAGGCGTCTCCGCGACCGAAGTGGTGCTCACCAAGCTGCACGCCGGCGGCAAGTTCGACAAGGGCGCCTACAAGGTCTCAGGCGGCCTGCACGGCGTCGGTGTCTCGGTGGTGAATGCGCTCTCCGAATACCTCGAGGTGGAGATCAAGCGCGAGGGAAAGGTCTACCAGCAGCGCTATCAGCGCGGCAAGCCCGATGCGCCGTTGAAGGAGGTTGGTACCACCCGCCAGCGCGGCACCAAGGTCACCTTCAAGCCCGACGCGCTCATCTTCGAGCAACTCGACTTCAGCTTCGACATCCTGTCGCAGCGGCTACGTGAACTCGCGTTCCTCAACCGCGGCGTGCGCATCTTCATCGACGACCAACGCACGCAGAAGCAGCACGAGTTCTACTACAAAGGCGGCATCGAGGAGTTCGTCAAGCATCTCAACCGCGCCAAGACACCGATCCACGCCAAGGTGGTCTACCTCAAGGGCGAACGCGAGAACTTCGAGGTCGAGGTCGCCCTGCAGTGGAATGATGGCTACGCCGAGAACATCTACTCCTTCGCCAACAACATCAACACCATCGAAGGCGGCACACACCTGATCGGCTTCAAATCCGCCCTGACCCGGACGATCAACAACTACGCCAGCGCCACCGGCCTCTTGAAGAAGGAAGGCGAGACGCTGCAAGGCGAGGACGTCCGCGAAGGGCTCACGGCGGTGGTCAGCGTCAAGGTGCAGGAGCCGCAGTTCGAAGGGCAAACCAAGACCAAGCTGGGCAACAGCGAGGTGAAGGGGTTCGTCGAGCAACTGGTGAACGAGAAGCTCGGCGAGTATCTCGAAGAGCATCCCCCCGATGCCAAGAAGATCGCCTTCAAGGGTCTGGACGCGGCGCGGGTGCGCGAGGCGACGCGCAAGGCAAAGGAACTCGCACGACGCAAAGGCGCTCTCGACTCGGGATCCTTGCCTGGCAAGCTCGCCGACTGCCAGGAGCGCGACCCGGCGCTGTCCGAGCTGTACATCGTTGAGGGTGATTCTGCCGGGGGCTCCGCGAAGCAAGGCCGCGACCGCCGCAACCAGGCGATCCTGCCGCTGCGCGGCAAGATCCTCAACGTCGAGAAAGCACGCTTCGACAAGATGCTCTCCTCACAGGAGATCCGGCTGCTCGTCTCGGCCCTGGGCACCGGCGTGGGCAAGGAAGACCGCGACCTGTCGAAGCTGCGCTACCACACGATCATCATCATGACCGACGCCGACGTCGACGGCTCGCACATCCGTACCTTGCTGTTGACTCTCTTCTACCGGCAGTTCCAGGAACTGATCGAGCAGGGCCATATCTACATCGCGCAGCCGCCGCTGTATAAGGTGAAGAAGGGCAAGACGGAGCGCTACCTCAAAGACGACTCGGCACTCGAGGACCATCTCATCGAGCTGGGTACCGAAGACATCACCCTGCAGTCACAGGGCCAGAGCGGCGGCCTCACCGGTGTTCCGCTGAAGAACGTCGTCAAGAAGGTGCGCCGCCTCGAGCGCGTGCTCGACATCGTCGAACGCCAGCACAAGAACCGCAACGTCGTGGCGGCGCTGGTGCGCGACGAACGCATGAGCCGCGAGGTGCTCTCCGACCGGCCGACGCTCGAACAGCTGGTCGCCGACGTGACCGCGCGCCTCAAGCGGAGCGCCCCCGAGCTGGAACCGCTGACGGTCGAGATTGTCGAGGATCCGGAGCACGCCTGCTACCAGATCAACGCCCGCACGCGGATGAACGGCAGCAGCCAGCTGACGGTCGTCGACATGCCGTTCTGCCTCACGCCGGAGTTCGAGGAGCTGCGCCGCGTGGCAAAAGACCTGCGGCCGGTCGGCAATCCACCGTTCATCGTCGTCGAGGGCGACAAGCAGACGCAGACACAGACGCTGCGCGAAGCCGTCGCCCACGTCCTCGGACAGGCGCGCAAGGGCCTCGATATCCAACGCTACAAAGGCCTCGGCGAGATGAACCCCGAGCAGCTGTGGGAAACCACGATGAATCCCGAGAGGCGCACCCTGCTGCAGGTGAAGATCGAAGACGCGTACGAAGCGGACGATATCTTCTCGACGTTGATGGGGGATGAGGTGGAGCCGCGGCGCAAGTTCATCGAAGACAACGCACTCAACGTCCGCAATCTGGACATCTGAGAGCGCAAAGTGACAAGCTGAAAGCTCAAAGCCAGATCTCCCTTCTGGCTTTCCCGCTTTTCGCTTGCCGCTTTTGACTCAGCGCGGAGCGCGCAATGGACGCAACCCTGAAAGCCAACAAGATTCCGATCAACATCGAGGACGAGATTCGCCAGTCCTACATGGATTACGCGATGTCCGTCATCATCGGCCGGGCGTTGCCCGACGCGCGCGACGGCCTCAAGCCGGTGCATCACCGCGTCCTCTATGCGATGTACGACCTCGGCAACGATTGGAACCGAGCGTACAAGAAGTCGGCGCGCGTCGTCGGCGACGTCATCGGTAAGTATCACCCGCACGGCGATGTCGCCGTGTACGACACCATCGTGCGTATGGCGCAAGACTTCTCCATGCGCTACCCGCTGGTGGACGGGCAGGGCAACTTCGGCTCGGTCGACGGCGATCCGCCGGCGGCCATGCGCTACACCGAGATCCGCATGGCCCGCATCGCGGGCGAACTCCTCGCCGATCTCGACAAGGAGACCGTCGACTTCGTCCCCAACTACGACGACACGCTCAAGGAACCGGTCGTCCTCCCGGCGCGCATTCCGAATCTGCTCGTCAACGGCTCCTCCGGCATCGCCGTCGGCATGGCCACCAACATCCCGCCGCACAACCTCGGCGAGGTGTGCGATGCGCTGGTGGCGTTGATCCAAAATCCGAACCTCACCGTCGCCGACTTGATGCAGTTCATCCCGGGCCCGGACTTCCCTACGGCCGGGTTCATTCACGGCCGGGCGGCGATTCGCGACGCCTACACCACCGGCAAGGGCATCCTGCAACTGCGTGCCCGCGCCGGCACAGAGACCGATAAGCGCACCGGCCGCACCTCGATCATCGTCAAGGAGATCCCGTACCAGGTCAACAAGGCCAAGCTCATCGAGCGCATGGCCGAGCTGGTGAACGAGAAGAGGCTCGAAGGCATCTCGGACCTGCGCGACGAGTCCGACCGCGAGGGCATGCGCATCGTCATCGAGCTGAAGAAAGACGCCAACCCCGACGTCGTGCTCAACCAGCTCTACAAGCTGACGCCGATGCAGGAATCCTTCGGCATCATCATGCTCGCCATCGTCGACAACCGTCCCAAGCTGCTGACACTGAAGGACGCCCTGCAGGTCTTCATCGGCCACCGCAAAGAAGTAGTGACCCGGCGCACCGTCTTCGAGCTGCGCAAGGCCGAAGAGCGGCTGCACATCCTCGATGGCTTGAAGATCGCGCTCGACCACCTCGACGCGGTGATCAAGTTGATCCGCGCCGCCAAGGACCCGGCCACTGCGAAGACCGGCCTGGTACAGCAGTTCCAGCTCTCCGAGATTCAGGCGCAGGCGATCCTCGACATGCGCCTGCAGCGCCTCACCGGTCTCGAACGCGACAAGATCCTCGAGGAACACGGCGAGACGCTGAAGCAGATCGCCCGCTACAAGGAGATCCTTGGCGACGAGCGCGAGGTCTACAAGATCGTCGTCGGCGAACTCGAAGAAGTGAAGAAGCTGCACGCCGACGAGCGGCGCACGCAGATCGTCGACGAGTCCACTGAAATCTCGATCGAGGACATGATCGTCGAAGAGGACATGGCGGTGACGATCAGCCACGAGGGCTACATCAAGCGCAACGCCGCCGCGCTCTACCGCGCGCAACGCCGCGGCGGCCGCGGCAAGATCGGCGCGACGACGAAGGAGGAAGACTTCGTCGAGCACTTGTTCGTCGCCTCGACGCACTCGTACATCCTGTTTTTCACCACCACCGGTAAGGTGTTCTGGATCAAGGTGCACGAGCTGCCACAGGCCGGGCGCGCGGCGCGCGGCAAGGCGATCGTCAACCTGCTCAATGTGGAGAAGGACGAGAAGATCTCCGCCTTCCTGCCGGTGCGCGAGTTCCAAGAGGGACGCTACATCGTCTTCGCCACCAAGAACGGGACTGTCAAGAAGACGGATCTGATGGCGTACTCCAACCCGCGCAAGGCCGGGATCATCGCCATTACACTGGACGAGGGCGATGAGGTGATCGGCGTGCGTCTCACCGACGGCCAGCAGGAGCTCATCCTGTCGACACGCGACGGCCAGGCGATCCGCTTCAAGGAGGAAGACGTGCGCTCGATGGGCCGCGGCGCCGGCGGCGTGCGCGGCATCACGCTGGACGAAGGAGACAGCGTCGTCGGTCTCGATGTCGTCAGCCCCGGCGCGACGCTGCTCGCGGTCGCCGAGCGCGGCTACGGCAAGCGTACGGAGATGGACGAGTACCGCCTGACTCGGCGCGGCGGCAAGGGCATCATCACCATGAAGACCACCGACAAGACCGGCCTGGTCGTCGGCGTGCGCATGGTCACCGACGACGACGACATCATGCTGGTCACCGACGGCGGCAAAGTCATCCGCACCCCGGTGCGCGGCATCTCCATCATCGGCCGCAACACGCAGGGCGTCCGCCTCATCGAGCTCGCCGAAGGCGAGAAGGTCGTCGGTGTGGCGCGGCTGGCGGAGAAGGAAGAGGAAGACGAAAACATCATCCTGCTGACCGATCCCATCGACGAGGAGTGAAGGAGGCTGCGAAGCGTCCTCTCAAATGCCACTAGAGCGCGGTTTGCTTATGGCTCGAATCCGTGACTGGTTCTTCACCGTCCCGTTTCTGCTCAGCTTTGGGCTGATCCTGCTCGTCTTTGACGTTGCCCAGCGCATCGCACGCCTCTTCGGTCAACGGCCGCAGGAGTACGTCGCCGGGGCGCTGCAGGTCGCCTTGGCGCGCTCGTTTGTCATCTGCGGTGCTCGCTTGCACGTGGAGCGCTCGGCGCGCATCAAGCCGCGCACGCCTTACCTGATCATCGCCAATCACCAGAGCATGTTCGACGTGCCGATCTTCGGCGCGCTGTTCTTTACGAACTTCCCGAAGTACGTCTCGAAGAAGTCACTGGCCAAGTGGATTCCGAGCATCTCGTACAACCTGCGACGAGGCGGCAACGCGCTCATCGACCGCGGCGATCCGGGGCAGGCCATCGGAGCGATCCAAGAGCTGGCGGCGCAGGTGCGGGAGCGCGGCGTGTCCGCGGTCATTTTCCCTGAGGGTACGCGCGCTCGGCACGGCATGCTCGGCAAGTTCCGTCCGCGCGGCACACTGGCGTTGCTGGAGGCTGCCGCGGACACCCCGGTCGTCCCGGTCTGCATCGACCAGTCGTGGCGCCTGCTGCGCCACAACTTGATGCCCGTGCCGTTCGGCATACGCGTGCGCGTGTGGATCGGCGATCCGATTCCGCGGCGCAAGGACGAGGATCGTGAAGCCTTGCTGGCGCATTGCGAAGAACTGATCCGCACTGCACTGGGCGAGCATAGGCACGCCAACGCATCGCGAGCCGCGTAGGGCCTGCGGCCCGCGACCCGGTTGGCGTGCGTGTCACGCCCTCGGCGTCCGCGTCGGTTTGGGCGTCTTCGTGGGCGTGCGGGTTGGCGTGCTCGTGCGCGTCGGCGTCGGCGTGCGGGTCGGTGTGGATGTGGGGATCGGGCTCGAGGTCCACGTCGGGGTGGGGGTGCGCGTCGGGGTCCGGGTCCGGGTGGGCGGCGTTCCCGTCACGTTCAGGGTGACCGGGACGACCTTGGCAGGAGAGCGTCCGCTGTTGCTGTGCACGATCAGGGTGGCAGCATACGTGCCGCCTGCCAGGCCTGTGGCGTCCGCGGTCACTTGGACGGGCTGTGACGCACTCGGATCCACCGCCCCAGAGACGGGCGCCTCGGACAGCCACACGACGTCGCCGCCGCTTTCCTCGATGTCCCAAGTCAGGCGCAGGCCGCCTGTATCCGAGATCGTCAGCGACTGGCTCGCCGATCCGCCGGTCCCGATTGAGAATGTGAGCGACGCCGGCGAGACGGTGGCACGTGCGGTGCGTAGGACGAAGTCCTGGGCGACAGCTTGATCTAGTGTGTCGAGCACGACGGTCGCAGCTTGCTCCTCGTAGTTCGGGGCGGAAGCCGTCAGCGTAAACGTGTCGAGCGGCAGGGGGATTTGGTAGTAACCGTTCGCGTCAGTTTCTGCGCTGCCCCCAGTCTTGACCTGGACGGTGGCTCCCTGAACGGCCAGCCTGTCGTTGGCGTCGCTGACACGCCCCGTGATCCCCGTGAACGGCGGCGCCGTATATCGGATCGCCAAACCATTCGAGACCACAGCCTGGTTATAGGAATACTGGAAGGCGACCGTCCCGGCGGCATTCTCCAAGCCGAGCGTGGCGGCATTGCCTCGCTCACGGGTACTCTGCGGATCGATGTTGCGGTACTGGACGACTATCTCACCGTTCTCGTACAGTATGGCCTCGGCATCGACACGCTGGGTCAGGTCGCCCAAAAAGCCGACGTTTCGCCACTCTATTACGAACCCCTGGTTCGGCGCTTGGCCGAGCACCGCGGTTTGCACAGATGATGACCCGTCCAAATAGAGATCATCCCAGAACACGTAGACTGCTGCGTTCGGGTCGTAGGTCCACGGAAGGTTGGAGTTGGCGAAGTAGGCAATACTGATGGGGACGAAGGAGAGATACCCGTTCGTGGTGACGTAGGCTGCAGAGTACGGAACGCCATAGAACGAGAACGTGAATGGCAGGGTGACGCTGGTCCAGGCTTCATCCCCGGTGAGGGGCAATCGGTTGCTGGCCGGCACCCAATCGGATGAAAGGATGCTGCACGAGTATCCAAAGGCGTCCGTGTGCGAAGGCAGCGTGAAGTTGAGAATCAGATCTTCAGCCAGCACTACCGACTGCGTTTGCAAGTCGTTGCAACGACCCGCCTCGGCTTTGACATCGTAGGTGCCCGCGGGAACCGAATGGAACGCGTAGGCGCCGGCTGCGTCCGTCGTTGTGGGAGCGATCGGCGCCCCCAGGATCGTCACCGTTGCGTTCGCCACCGGATTTCCGTTGTCATCAGAGAGCGCACCTGAGACGGTGTAGGAGGGCACAGGCACCAGCACCGCATCCTGCGTGGTGACAGCTCCGTCGTTCACCTGCACACCGTCGACGGTCTGCGTCGTGTAGCCAAACCCGCTGACGGTGACCTGGTACGTTCCCGTCGGCAGGGCGAGGATGTAGCCGCCGGAGGTGTTCGTAGTTGTCGCGCGCGTAGATGCGCCCGCCGCGGCGACCCACATCCCCGCCAGCGGGTTGCCGGAGACCGCGTCGGTCACTGTACCCTGCAAGGTTCCGACGGAGCCGCGGGGTGAGAGTTCTACCGCGGCGAACGCGTCAAGGCGCCCCTGGCCGTAGACGTTGTTGTTGCTGTTGCTCCCCTTGCACGACTTGTCGGCCTGGTCGATAGCGCTCTGGTCCAAGATCTGCCGGGTAGTGTTGATGTCATCCACGAGCGTTGGTGCCGCTGCCCACATGAGGGCCACCGTCCCTGCGACGTGCGGCGTCGCCATGGACGTGCCGCTAAGGGCCGTGTATCCGTTGCCAGGTATTGAGCTGCGGACGTTCACGCCAGGCGCGGAGATGTTCGGCTTCATCACGCCGAACGTCGAGGCACCTCGGCTGGAGAACGACGCGATCACGTTCGCCGAGTCATACGCTCCGACCCCGTAAGTCTCGGGGTAGTCAGCGGGCGATCCCACGCTACCGCAGGCCGGGCCATTGTTGCCATTTGCAAACACTGGGAAGATCCCTGCGGCCACCCACGCCTGCACGATCTGCTGGTAGAAGGTATCGCCGGGATTGCCGCTCCACGAGTTACTCACAATGTTGGGACGCAGGTCTGGATTGGGGTTCTGCCCCGTGAGGTCCGTTGGGGCAAGCATCCACTGTCCCGCCGCTACCAGGGCCGCCATGGAGCACGAGCTCGACTCGCACCCCTTTGCCGTGATCCACCGGGCGCCGGGCGCGACACCAATCTGATTCGTCCCGCCGTCGTCACCGACGATCGTCCCCATCGTGTGGGTGCCGTGGTCGACGTTGTCGCAGGGCACCAAGGGATTCGGGCAGACCTGCGAGGGATCGAACCAGTTGTAGCTGTGGTTGAACAACCCGCCGCCTGCGTTGCCGCGGTACTGGTTCACCAGCGCTGGGTGATCGAACTGCACCCCGGTATCGATGCTGCCGACGACGACCCCCTCGCCCCGGGTATCGACGGTCGACCAGACGTCTGGTGCGCGGATATTCAAGATATTCCATTCCACCCCTTGGACCGCGTACTCCTGAATACCGCGGGCGGGTTCGGGGATCTGGTAGACGCGGTCGGCGACGACCTCCGCGACTTCAGGCCGTTGGGCGATAGCGTCAAGCGTGGCCGCATCCGAGGTGACCTGCAGGACATTCGCCGCCCAGAACGCGGTGAAGCTGGCGCTTCGGGCTCGCAGCAGGGACTGCAATCCTCCCTGGCCGCGGCTTGCCACAGCCCGTAGCTCATTGAGGACGAAGTGTCCTCGAGCATGACCTCTCATGGCCTGCGCCGGTTTCAGGTCAGCTAGCTCGCGAAGCACCACCCAATAGGTGGCCTTTCCAGTGCTCTGTATCTGGGAATGCACCTGCGCCTCGACGCTCGCCTGGCCTGTCGGACTTGCGGCTGCGGCCAGGCTGGCGCCACTGCCGAGACCTGAAGCGGGCAGCAAGCCGGCGGCAATGAGCATCACTGCGAGACCGACACCGAGGCGAAGTCGACGGCGGGCGCTGTTCATTAGAATCCTACCCTCCCGGCTCTGGTTGACGGAGCATTTTCGAAAGAACGATCAACCGACTGGAATGGCGGCATGAGTTCGCCGCCCGAATCCTTCCACGTGCACGCTCGATGCCGCACGCGGCGGTCCCACCTGCGCGCGATGATCAGGAGATTGATCTTCATTCCTGCGAAAGCGTGCCCCGGCGGAGAGGCGATCGCCGGAACCTCACTCCGCTTGGATGGATGATTGAGTGGAGCTGCCGACACCCGCTTCGAGGGGATGACCGACGAAGAGTTCGGACCGAGACCTTTACTCGCAGGGCGGTCGAGTAGACAGCAGAATCCTGCTTTCTAGCTGAGAGGAAAGCTCGCTCACGATGTTTGTGACGATCAATACGTGCGTGGGGCTGGCGCCCGACATCGCGAAGATCTCACCATTGAGAAATTCGCTTTTCGTCTGCGCCGGACGCTCTTGCGCCAGGTACTCTTCGGCTGATCCGCGGTGTTGGCCGCATTGGACTCGCTGACACGGAACGCTACTACGGGCCTGCTGGCGCCGCAATTCGCGGCAAAGGGTTGGGCTGCAGTCCCGGAATGCCGACCTGCTGGATGCGCAACGCGTTGTCGCCGTCTTCGTAGCGCGGCAGCTTGCCCTCGGTGCGCCACAGACGATACGCGAGGGCGGCCGAGAGGACGCGGATGGGATAGTCACGCGGCAGGTGCTGCAGGTACGGCTGGATGGTGACGAAGTCGCGCGCGCCGTACTGCTTCATGATCGAGCGCAAGCCGCCGTTGCGCGGGCCGATGTTGTAGGCCAGCAGCCCCAGGAAGAGGTCGCCTCGCAGCTCGCTGAGGTAGTGGCCGAACGTCGCCGCGGCGACGAAGGCGTTGTGCCGCTGGTTGAGCGGATCGAGGCGATCGACCTTGAGATGGTGGCGGATGCGATCAACCGCTGCCTGTGGCGGTGCCGTGATTTGGAACAACCCCCGCCCGCCGTCAGCGCTGTCGCGCGGGTAGAAGGATGACTCCGCTGCACCGATACCCATCAAGACCTCCGGATCCACCCTGCACGCGGCAGCCGCTTCGTACACCGTCGGTTCGTACACGCGGGCCCGCTCGAGGATACGCAGCGTCTGGGTCAGGTCGGAGCGGCGGTACGCGGCGTAGACCTGATGCGCGATCGCCGCGCGCTCGGCTTCGGCTGTGCCACCGACCAACGTGTGCAGGCTGTTCATCTCGCGGTGAAACTCGGGCCGCGTCGCGAACCAGATAGCGCCGCCGGCGATGCTGAGCGCCAGGAGCGGGGGCACGACGCGCAGGCGCTGCTTGCACCAACGCCGGAGCACCAGCCACGCGCCCAAGAGTCCAGCGGTGACAATGCCCAAGCCGAGGACGGCGCCAGCAAACGGCAGCAGATTCGCCCAGAGTCCGGCTCCGGCGAACCAGTCTGCGAGCCGTCCAAGCAGTGTGATGACGCCGACCAGGGCAGCCCCAAGCAGCGCCGCGACCTCGACGCCGGTGCCGAACCAAGCCCACCAGCTGCCACGAGACCGGCGGCGCTTCCGCGCACGTGGCCGGCGCGGCGCGCGCCGCCTCACGACCGCCAGTTTGTCAGCTGGCTTGAGATCCGGATTGTCCGCCGCTGGAGTTGCCACACGCCCCCGCTTCACCACCACGCCGCATCGTAGCGCTACCGGCGCCGGAGAGAAAGAAGCAATCAGCTGCTTGGAGCCGGCGTGCCCCCACGCCGCAAACGCCAGCTGACTGAGGGCAGCCCGTCTCCAAGACGCAGCGCCGATCCTCTGAAGCCACGGCTGACTGCCGACGGCTTCGTCTCACTTCCGCGGCAGACCCAGGACGCGTTGCGCGACGATGTTTCGCTGCACCTCGCTGGTGCCGCCGGCGATGGTCAGGGAGCGATCGTAGAGGAACTGGTAGGCCCAGCGCCCGCGGTCCGGTGTGCGCGGCGAGCCTTCCCACAGGGACCCGTAGAGCCCGAGCAGATCGATACCGGTTTCGGAGAAGCGCTGGCCCAACTCGGTAGTGAACAGCTTCATCGCCGCCGACATGTGTGGGTTGATACGGCCGTGCAGCTGGTCGCTCATGGCACGCAGGCCGAAGGATTTCGTGACGCGCGCCTTCACGGCGAGGTCGGCAAGACGCTGGCGCCACAGCGGATCGCTCGTGCAGCCGCGCGTGCGCGCCATGCCCACGAGGCGCTCGAACGCCTGATCGAAGCGCACCGAACCGGCGATCCCGGTGCGCTCGTTCACCAACGCCGAGCTGACAACCTCCCACCCCTGACCTTCCAGACCAAGCAGGTTCTCCACCGGCACGCGCACGTCGTGCAGGAAGACCTCGTTGAACTCGCTGTCGCCGGTGATCTGGCGAATCGGCCTCACCTCTACACCGGGCGACTTCATGTCGATCAACAGCAAGCTGAGGCCGGCCCACTTCGGTCCCTCGGTCGCGGTGCGCACCAGTATGAAGAACCAGTCGGAGATGTGCGCGAACGTGGTCCAGACCTTCTGGCCGTTGACCACGTAGAAGTCGCCGTCGCGCACGGCGCGGCACTTCGCCGCCGCCATGTCGCTGCCGGAGCCGGGTTCCGAGTAGCCGGTGGCCCAGATCTCATCGGCGCCCAGGATCGGTGCGAGGAAGCGTTGTTTCTGCGCCGCGGTGCCGTAACGCATGATCGCGGGACCGACCCACCACAGCGCCATGACATTGATCGGGCTCGGGGCGTTGGCGCGCGCCAGCTCTTCGTTGAAGATCGCCTGCTGCATCGGCGACAGGCGCGCGCCGCCGTACTCGGCAGGCCAGCCGGCACCCAGGTACCCGGCGGCGTACAAACGCTTCTGCCATGCCCGCAACGCCTCGACCTTGCCCCGCTCGCTCTGCGGCGGCGTGTTCTCAGCGATCCATCGGGCGACCGTCCGGCGGAAGGCTTGCTCTTCCTGTGTGTACTCGAGATCCACGTGTCGCTAGCGCTCCCAGACGACGTACTCGTCCAGCTCACGCCCCTCGACGGTGATGGCGTACGGACCGGCGATGGCGAAGTCGCAGACGTACTTCTCCGGCGGCAGGTGCAGCCGTTCGCGATCGTGCGCGATGGCGGCGCGAATGGCCGCTTCATTCGGGGGCGCCTGTCCGCGCGGTACCCGAACGACGGTGAGGGCAGTGGCAGTTCCTCGCGACATGATGCGGTCTGCCCTTATAAGATTCGCCTCCGGCACGGTCAAGGCGACTTCGGCGCGCTCAGTTGCTTGGCCACCGCATCAATCGTTGTGCGCTTGGTGTTGCGGCGCATGAACCCCGGCGCCAACACCCGCACGAGATAGCCAAGAGAGATGAAGCGCGGCACCGTGATTTCGTACTTGCCGCGCGCCAGCGCGTCGATGATGGCGTCGATGACACGCTCCGGCTCGATCATCATGCGCTTCGACACCGGCGGCATGCGCGCCAGCGCCTCGGCGTCGAAGAACGGCGTGTTGATCGCGCCCGGGCACACGGTGAGTACGTGCACACCGGCGTCCTCGACCTCGTACGACAACGCTTCGGCCAACCCGACCTGCGCGAACTTCGATGCGGCGTAGGCGCTCTCCTCGGGCACGCCGAGCTTGCCGGCAACCGAGGCCATCATGACGATCCACCCGCTGCGGCGCTCGACCATCTGCGGCAGCAGCGCCTTGGTCCAATAGAGCGTGCCGAGGAAGTTGACCCGCAGCATGCGCTCCATGTCGTCGAGGTCCCATTCGAGGAAGCGGCGGTGATGGCCGTAGCCGGCGTTGTTCACCAGAATGTCGATGGCGCCGAGGCGGCGCTGCGCCTCCAACGCGGTGGCGAAGACCTGTGCGCGCTCCGCCACGTCGCACGGCAGCACCAGCGCCTGGCCGCCGCCGCGTTCGATCTCGCCGGCGAGCTGCTGCAGCTCGGCCTCACGCCGCGCCACCAGCGCCACGTGCGCGCCCGCGCGCGCGAAGCGCAACGCCAAGAGGCGGCCCATGCCGCTGGAGGCGCCGGTGACCACTGCCGTCTTGCCCTTGTAGGAAGTCAGTGGTGCCATGCCGTCACCCTTCCTGCGGGTCGTCGGGTTGGAACGTCGTCACCTCGACCTCTTCACCCGTCCGCGCCGCGTGGTACGCCGCCGCTGCGAGACGTTGCGCCTCCAGGCCGACACGCATGTCCGGCGACGGTTCGCGACCGGCGAGCAGCGCCTCCACGAATGCCAGGTCTTGCACGAGGTAGGAGACCCCGTAGCAGTCGCGGAGCGTGTCGGGGACATCGGCCTGCGCGGCGACGAAGCGCCGCAGCACTTCGTCAGCACCGAGCCGTTGCTCCGGGCCATCGCCGAGCTGGTACAGGACGTCGCCACTCATGTCCGCTTCGCTGGCGACGAATGCGTTGTCGCAGAAGATCTCCAACCGCCGATTCGATGGGCGTTGCACCATGTTGTGCCACACATTGAGGAGCTGGGCGCGCAGACCGCTGGCAAATAGCAGCTCCACTGCCATGTAGTCTTCCACCCCCGGATGACCGGCGCGGTTGTGTTCCCAGGCGCGCAGCCGGGCGACCGGGCCGAAGAACCAGGTGAGCAGATCGAGGTCGTGCACCCCGTGCTCGATCAACGTGCCGCCCGCCGTGAGCCCGCGGTCGGCGCGCCACGCGCTGTCGTGCATGCCGCGGATCGGGAAGCACTGGTCGTCGCGGAACACCACCGCCATTGGCTCACCGGCACGCGGGTCGCGGACGAGATCGCGCATCACGGTGTAGACGGCCGAGTACCGCAGCACCAGGCCGATCTGCGTGCGCACGCCGGCACGGCCGACGGCCGCGACCATCGCGCGGCCCTCGCGGTAGTTCATCGCCAGCGGCTTCTCACAGAAGATGTGCAGGCCGCGCACCGCCGCAGCTTGCACCAGCTCGGCGTGGTAACGCGTCGGCGTGCACACAAGGAGCGTATCGATCTCGGCGTGCCCGATCAGCTCGTGCCCGTCGGCGAAGAGCTGTTGGTAGCCGTAGAGGTCGCGGAACAGGTTGCGGCGTTCGGCGACCGGATCGGCAACGGCGATCAGCTGGACGCGTGCCGCCAGCGCACGGCTGATCTGCTGCAGCACCGCCGAGTGCGCCGCGCCGATCACGCCGGCGCCGATCAGGCCGATACGCAACGAGTCCATGGGCCGGCGGAGTAACACACGTTTGTCGGGGATACCAGGCAGCGACGAGGGTGGGCAGAGCGTGAGCAAAGCCCACCCAGGAAGCGGTGACTGAATCCTCGCGAGTGCGGGCAAACGCCGGCTTGACGGGGCGAATTGCGCCCGACGTGCATTCGGAGCATAGTGCGGCGTCGCCTCGAGAGGCATCAGCCAATGTCCCAAAGTTTCCCCCTGCCTCCAATCCTGTCGCTGGTCACTGGGAGCGCGCGCGATCCGGCGCCGGTCATAGCCCAACTCCGTGAAGAGGATCCCGTGTGTTGGATTCCCGGCATTGATGGTTGGCTGGTCACTCGCCATGAAGATGTCTGGCGACTGTTCGCCGACGAGCGGCTCACAGCGGATCCGCGCGCGTACGACCGCTACAAGCCCCCCAGCGCTCCCGGCGCCGCGCGCTGGCTCACGGAAATGCCCTTTCGTTCGACGCCATCGGATCCGCTATCGCCCGGGCGCCGTCTGGTCTCGGCAGCCTTGACGCCGCGCGCGATCGCACGCATCGAACAGCGCATCCGTGAGGTGGTTGAGCAGTTCGCTGCCCCGCTGCGCGAGCGCCACGACGTGGTGGACTTGATGGGAGAGTTCACCGCGCCGGTGACGACCGCGGTGATCGGCCGCATGCTGGGCGTTCCCCCGAAGGGGGACGACGAAACCCGCTTTCGCCAACTAGCGCGGCGCGTCGCGAAGGGGATCCGACCGTTTCTTTCGGACGCGCAACGACACGAGTCGGAGTCGGCCACTGTGGAGCTTGCGGAGTACGTGCTCCGCCTCGTCGAAGAGCGGCGGCAGGAGCCGCGAGAGGACCTGATCTCCGACCTGGTGTCGGCACCCACCGCGGCGACGCCCGCGAGCAACGACGAGATCGCGCGAGTTGTCGG
>Ga0335082_10002550_pt1 | contig 19634 bp, 19 predicted proteins | sample Lox_Sample_41_FD_206718 | JGI IMG/M metagenome (GOLD analysis project Ga0335082, IMG submission 206718) | Soil microbial communities from Loxahatchee National Wildlife Refuge, Florida, United States - Lox_Sample_4.1 | ecosystem: Environmental > Terrestrial > Soil > Wetlands | place: USA...
CGGTACTATTCGCCGCAGGCGAAATGAACCGGCGGTGATTGCGATCATTCTTGCAGCGGGGCGCGGCACGCGGATGGGCACCCTGACGGCGACGACACCGAAGCCGCTCCTTCGGTTGCACGGCCGTCCGATCATCGAGCACATCATCACCGGCCTGCAACGCGCCGGGATCCCCGAGCTGGTGATCGTCACCGGCTACCGCGGTGAGCAGATCGAAGCCCACCTCGGCGACGGCAGTCGCCTCGGCGTGCGCATCGCCTATCGGCGCCAGCTGCAGGCTGCGGGCACGGCGCACGCCCTGCTGCTGGCGCGCGACGCCGTGGGCACCGCACCGTTCGTGCTGTCGTGGGGCGACATCGTCGTCGAGCCGGCGACGTACGCGAGCCTGCTCGCCGAGTTCGCTCGGATCCGGTGTGATGCGTTGCTGGCGGTGAACGAGATCGACGATCCCTGGCGGGGCGCAGCGGTCTACGTCGATGGCAGCGGCCGGGTGACGCGGCTGGTCGAGAAGCCGCCGCCCGGGACGTCGCAGACGCGTTGGAACAACGCCGGCATCTTCGTGTTCGCGCCGCTGATCGTGACCTACGCGGATCGTCTGCGCCCGTCGGCGCGCGGCGAGTACGAGCTGCCGCAGGCGGTGGCGGCGATGGTGGCGGACGGTTGCATCGTGCGCGCCCATCCGGTGCACGGCTTCTGGAGCGACCTCGGCACGCCCGACGATCTCGCGGCGGCCGAGCGCCGGCTGCGGCCGCAGGAGGGGTGATGCTGCACGGGCGGGCGAGCGCTTTTCCGGCGGACGACGCGCGCCGCGTCGGGCCGTTGATCGACCAGTTTCGTCGCGTGCTCGATCGCCCGCCCACCTGCGTGGTGCGCGCGCCGGGCCGCGTCAACTTGTTGGGTGAGCACACCGATTACAACGGCTTGCCGGTCCTGCCGATGGCGATCGACCGCAGTGTGTTGATCGCGCTGGCGCCGCGGGCGGATCGCCACATGCAACTGATCAACACCGCGGGCCAGTTTCGTTCACGCGAGTACGAGCTGACCGACAGCATCGCGCCGTTTCCCGAGGGCGATTGGGGCAACTATGCCAAGGCCGCGGCGCAGGGGCTGACGCGCTACTGCGGCGATGAGATTCGCCGCGGTGCCGACCTGTTGATCGACAGCAACCTGCCGAGCGGTGCCGGCTTGTCCTCGTCCTCGGCCCTGGTCGTCGCCAACGCCTTGGCCTTGCTGGCGGCGAACGATGTCGAGGTGCCGTACGCCGCGCTCGCCGAGTTGCTGCCGCTCGCCGAGCGCTACGTCGGCACGCTGAGCGGCGGCATGGATCAAGCCACCAGCCTGCTGGCGCGCGCCGGGCATGCGCTGCGCATCGACTTCTTTCCGCTGCGCGTGCGCGCCGTGCCGCTGCCGCTCGGTTACAGCATCGTCGTCTGCCACAGCCTGGTGCGGGCGGAGAAGTCGGGTGCCGCCAAGCGCGCGTACAACTGCCGGGTGATCGAATGCCGGCTGGCGTGCCGGGTGCTCGAACGCGCGCTCGGCACGCACTTGCCCCGTCCGCTGCGCACCCTCGGCGATCTCGCGGCGCTGTTTCGCGGCCGCCCGTCGGTCGACTTCCTCGCCTACCTGACCACAGTGGTTCCGGATCGACCGCTGCGGTTGGATGAGATCGGCACGGCCATCGGCACCAGCGTCGAGCGGCTGCGCGTGCTGTGCGAAATCGGCCCGGACGTCGGCGACGAGTTCGCCGTGGTGCGCCGCGTCCGGCACGTCCTGTCGGAAGCGGAACGCGTCGAACAGGCGGTCGAGGCGCTCGACGACGGCGCCGCGGCGGTGTTCGGGTACCTCATGGACGCGTCGCACGGCAGCTGTCGCGACGACTACGAGATCAGCTGTCCGGAGCTCGAAGAGTTGGTGCAGATCGCCAAGGAAGCCGGCGCGCTCGGGGCGCGGCTCACCGGCGCCGGTTTCGGCGGGTGTACCGTGAACCTGGTGCGTGCCGCGGAGGTCCCGTCGTTCCTGACGCGCATGCAGCGCTACTTCTACCAATCCCGCATTGGCAGCAGCGGACCCGTCGGCGAATACTGCTTCGTCTTCCAGCCACACGGCGGTGCCGGCGTGCTGCGCGTGTGACCGCCGGCCGGCCCGTGCGATGGCGCGCGGCGCCGGGGCACCCCGAGTGGTGGCACCGACTTCCAGCCGGTGATAAGGCTGAGGCGCGATGGACGTCCGAGAGATGGAGCAGCGCCTGGCGACGTTCATCGCGCGCCAGGTAGGCGTCGAGACGGTCAGCGTCTCCGGACTGCGCCGGCTGGCCGGCGGCGCGTCGCGCGAGATCTGGTCGGTCGACGTGCGTTACCGGCAGGACGGCAGCGAGGTGGCGCTGCCGCTGGTGTTGCGCCGCGATCCGTCGGCCGCCGCGGTCGGTGCGATGCGCCGCGACGAGTTTGAGCTGCTGCGCGCCGCGGCGACCGAAGGGGTGCCGGTGCCCAAGGTCTATTGGCTCGGTGACGATCCCGCGACCCTGGGGGCACCGTTCTTTCTCATGGATCGTATCGAGGGCGAAACCATCGCGCGCCGCTTGTTGCGCGACGATGCCTATGCCGAGGCGCGCCGCCTGATGACCGCGCAGCTTGGCCGCATCGCCGCCGCCATCCATCGCATCGATCGCGTCAAACATCGGCTGACCTTCCTCACCGAGCCGCCGCCAGACGAATCGCCGGCGCAAGGCGAGCTGGACCGTTACGAGCAGATCTTCCGCGCCATCGCGCCCGACCCGCACCCGGTGTTCGAGCTCGCCTTCCGCTGGCTGCGGCAACGCTTGCCGCACGGCAACGAGCGGGTCGTCGTGCACGGCGACTACCGCATCGGCAACGTCATCTTCGGTCCGGAAGGCGTGCGCGCCGTCCTCGACTGGGAGCTGGCTCACGTCGGCGATCCGATGGAGGACCTCGGCTGGTTGTGCGTGCGCTCATGGCGCTTTGGCAGCGACGACAAGCCGGTGGGCGGTATCGGAATGCGCGAGGAGCTTTTCGACGCGTACCGGGCCGCCGGCGGCGGTGACGTCGACCCGCTGCGCGTGCGCTTTTGGGAGGTGCTCGGCAACCTGAAGTGGGGCATCATGACCATCATGCAGGCGAAGACCTATCTCGACGGGTTGGTGCAGAGCGTCGAGCTGGCCAGCCTCGGCCGGCGCACCGTCGAGATGGAGCTCGAGCTGCTGAATCTGATGGAAACGGAGGCCTCCTGAACGGTGCGTGCGATGCGTTCCTCGGCCGCGGCGGTCGCGGCATGTGTACTGTGCTTTTCCGCTTGCGCCGCGGAACGTCCCGCGCCGCCCGGGGGCATCCTTGCGACCTCGTTGCAGGAGCTGGTGCCACACAATGACCGCGATCATTTCGTCTACGCCTTCGTGCGCACGCTCGACGGACGCTTCTTCGGCGACGGCATCCAGGTGGAGCACGTGTCGGCGCTGCAGAGCCCGGGCGAGTTCGAGGTGACGCTCAGCGAGAACGGCATCGCCTCGGGACGCGTGCACATCCGTGACACCGGCAGTGCCATCATGCTGCTCAGCGAAGACGACCTGAGCCGCGGCATCCGCCTCACCTACGATCCGCCGCTACCGTACTTGGAGGCGCCCGTGGTCAGCGGCGAACAACATGCCGAGTCCACCGCTTCGATCACCCGTCTCACCGACGGCGAGCCGGCGGGCTCCCTGCAGGTCGCCCAAATGGTGCGTGCCAGCGCCGCCCCTCCCGGTCGAACGATCCTCGGTCGTTACACGGGCGGGGTGGCCATCCACACCGTCCGAACCTTGCAGAGTCCCGACGGACAGATCGATCTCAGCACCACGCTGGTCCTCGTGTCGGGGTTGGGTGAGGTGCAGTCCGACGGGATTGTCCCGGGGGCGCCGGCGTTGCACCGCGAGCTGGCCTGCGCCACGCTCGACGGCCGTCGGATCGGCGATTGTCGCGACTTGAATGCACGGGTGAAGGAGCTGCGAAGTGCAGGATCGACCAACGTACAGTGAGCTGCTGGAAGCGGTGGCGCGCTTCCTCGAGACCGACGTCGTCCCGGCGCTCGAGGGACCCAAGCAGTTCCACGCCCGCGTCGCCGCCAACGTCCTTGCCATCGTGCGCCGCGAGCTCGAGAGCGAAGACACACAGCTGCGCGCCGAGTGGGCGCGTCTCGACGTGCTGTTGCAGACCATCCAGGACCTGCCCGCCGAGCGACACGCCCTCCACGAGCAACTGCGCCGGCGCACCAGCGACTTGGCGGAACGCATCCGCCGCGGCGAAGCCGATGCCGGGCCGTGGCGCACCGCCGTCATTGCCCACTTGCGCCAGACCGTGACCGACAAGCTGGCGGTTGCGAATCCGAAGTTTTTGGGCCGACCTTGAGAGGGGCGCCGGCGGGACGCCGGTGCCACCGACCACGGCTTGCACCCCGGAGCATCGGGGGCGACACAATTCGGCGGCAACTGCTTCGGCTGCCACGCGGCGGCGCACGACTACGATTTCATCGGTGAGACCAACCACGGCTGTGCGCCCATCCCGCTCACGGACGAGCTGGTGGAGGCGCTGCAGGAGAACGACCCGCGCTGCCGTTAGGGCAGAGGACAGAGTTCGTCGAGGCTTGTCTGTTCCAGCATTTCGGTGCGGCACGTATTGACGGCCTCGGCGGGAATGGGCCACAGTAGGGGCGGTTTTGCATTCGCATCGTCCCGGAGGCCCACCATGAAACGGCTGCGCGATATCATGCGCGAAGGATTCCTCTTCGCGGTCCGCAAGGATGCCACCGTCGCCGAAGCCACCCGTACCATGGCCGAACGCAACGTCGGGATCGTCGTCGTCCTCGAAGCCGACCGGCTGATCGGTGTGTTCTCGGAGCGCGACGTCGTCCGCCGAGTCATCGACAAGGGCCGCGATCCGCACACGACCGTGGTCGAGGAGGTGATGACCCGCGAGCTCATCGTCGCCGACGAGCACCTCGATTATCAGTCCGCGATGCGCATGATGGACCGGGCCAACATCCGGCACTTGCCGGTGGTTCGCGAACAGCAGGTCGTGTCGATGCTGTCGATTCGGGATCTGATGCGCGTCGATATGCAGCGCATGGAGGAAGAGCTCCGGTTGCTCAGCGAGTATCTGTACACCGTTCCGGCCGACGTCGCGTCGTCCGGGCGGAAGTGAACCCGGCATCTCATGTCTTGTGAGCTGGAATCGGGGCATGGTGTCATCTCAGCGCTGCGAATGCGTTGGGTGCGGTAGACGTCCCGCATGCCGTGCCATCGGGGCACGGTCATTGCGTACACCTGTTCCTCTAAGGGAGGGTCCAACCGTGGTCTGCACTGGCGAGCAGTTGCGAGTTGTGAATGACCGCATCGCGGCGCAGAACCGGGCCCGCTTCACCGAGCGCGGACCCGTCGTCCTGCACATGCTGGGTTCCGCCGGGGCCGGCAAGACGGCCCTGCTCGAGGCCATCGCGCGGCGCACCCGTGGCCTGCTGCGCATGGGGATCGTCCACGATCAACGGGCAACCCGACGCGATCAGGCGCGGACGCGGGCGGCGGGGGCGGTGGTGCACCGTCTCGTTGGCGCCGCGGGCCACGTCGATGCATTGCATGTGCACCACGCCCTCGGGCAACTGCCGTTGGAGGACATCGACCTGCTGGCGATCGAGAACAGCGGCGACACGCCGGGCGCGGCGGTGTTCGACCTCGGGGAGCACCGCTGCGTGCTGGTCACCAGCGTCCTCGACGGGACCGACTACCCGCGTAGGCACGCGGCGCTGTTCGCCTCCGCCGACTTGGTGGTGCTGAACAAGATCGACGTCCTGCCGCGGGCGCAGTTCGACCTGGCGGCGTGGCGGCAGGCCGTCCGCGAGGTGAATCCCCGGGCGCGCGTGGTGGTGACGTCGACCCTATCGGGTGCCGGGGTCGACGAGTGGACCCGGGCATTGATCCGGCTCGGTCCGCCGCTGCGCCACCCGGCGCCGGCCGACCCGGCATGAACGAGGCTCTTCGCCTTCCCAAAGCGCACCTGCAGCGCCTGATCGATCGCCTGTGGGAGCAAGGATTTCGGGTGCTCGGACCGGTGCCGCGGAACGGCGGCGTCGTGTTCGACGAGGTCTGCCGCGTTGCCGACATGCCGGTCGGGTTGCGCGAGGAGCAGGCGCCGGGTCGCTATCGCTTGGTCGACGGTGTGCCCGGGGAGGTCTTCGGTGTGGTCAACGGTCCGGGCTCGCTGAAGCCGTCGTTCTTTGCACCGGAGGAACCGTTGCTCGAGATTCGCCGCGAGCGCAAGGGGTTCAGCGTCGCCGAAGTGCAGCCGGCGGCGCCGCGTCTGGCGTTCCTCGGGGTGCGCGCCTGCGACCTCGCCGCGCTCGCCGTGCAGGATCGCATCTTCCTTTACGACCGTGTGCGTGACACGCACTACGCGACGCGCCGTGATGGCGTCCTGCTCATCGCGGCGAACTGCACGCGCGCGGCGGCCACCTGCTTCTGCGTCTCGATGGGCACGGGGCCGCAAGCGAAACAAGGCTTCGATCTGGCGCTGACCGAGCTCGACGAGGCCTTTGTGCTGCGCAGCGGATCGGCGGCGGGCGAGGCGGTCATTGCCGACCTGACGCTGCAGACGGCGAGTGCGGCGGAGTCGGCGGACGCCGCCACCCGCATCGCCGCCTGTGCCGCGGGGATGCAGCGACAGCTGGACACCTCGGACCTGCCGCGCCTGTTGTACGACGAGGCCGAGAACCCGCGCTGGGACGACGTGGCGCGGCGTTGTCTGTCGTGTACCAACTGCACGATGGTATGCCCCACCTGCTTCTGTCACACCGTCGTCGACGTCACCGAGATCGAAGGCAACATGAGTCAGCGCGTGCGGCAGTGGGACTCCTGCTTCTCCTACGAGCACGCCCACATCCACGGCAAGAACTTTCGGCCGCACATCCGCGACCGCTACCGGCAGTGGCTCACCCACAAGCTGGCCTCGTGGATCGATCAGTTCGGGACCTCGGGGTGCGTCGGGTGCGGTCGCTGCATCACCTGGTGTCCGGTCGGCATCGATCTGACCGAAGAGGTGCGCGCCATCCGCGCCACGCGAGGTGGCGCATGACTCCGTATACCCTGTATCCGGCGCGCATCGTCGACGTGTCCAGCGAAGCGGAAAGTATCTTCACGTTCGCGATGCGCTTCGTTGACCCGGCGGTCCGCAAGGCGTACCGCTTCCTGCCGGGACAGTTCAACATGTTGTACGCCTACGGTGTCGGTGAGGTGCCGATTTCGATCGTCTCCGACCCGGCGGAGCCGACCCGCCTCGAACACGCCATTCGTACCGCCGGCCGCGTGACCAGCGTGATGACGCAGTGGAAGGTGGGCGACGTCGTCGGCGTGCGCGGGCCCTACGGTAACGGCTGGCCGATGGACGCGGCGCGCGGGCGAGACGTGATCATCATCACCGGCGGGTTGGGGTGCGCCCCGGTCGTCGAAGTGATCAACTACATCTTTCGCCGGCGCGAGGAGTTCGGCGCGTTGCAGATCCTGCACGGGGTGAAGACGCCGAACGACTTGCTGTACCGCGAGCGTTTCGACGCGTGGCGCTTGAACCCGCGCACGACCGTCCACCTGACGGCCGACCACCCCGACAAGAGCTGGCGCTATCGCACTGGCGTTGTCAGCGAGCTGTTCGATCAGTTGCGGGTCAGCCCGTCGGCCATCGTGATGATGTGTGGTCCCGAGGTCATGATGCGCCACGGGATCCACGCGCTCGTGCAGAAGGGCGTCAGCGAAGACGCCATCTACCTGTCCATGGAACGGCACATGCAGTGCGGCATCGGTTTGTGCGGGCACTGCCAGTTCGGCCCGCAGTTCGTCTGCAAGGACGGTCCGGTGTTCGCGTACCCGGCGGTCAAGCGCTGGTTTGGAGTGAGTGGCATATGAAGCCACGCATCGCCGTATTCAAGTTCGCGTCGTGCGACGGCTGCCAGCTCCAGTTTCTCAACGCCGAAGAGGAGCTGCTGGCGCTGGCCGGCGCAGTCGACCTCGCCTACTTCCCGGAAGCGCGCAGCCGCGAGTTGCACGGGCCGTACGACGTCGCCTTCGTCGAAGGCAGCATCACCACCCCGGCGGACGCGCGCCGGATCATCAAGGTGCGCGAGGACAGCCGTTACCTGATCACCATCGGCGCCTGTGCGACGGCCGGCGGCATTCAAGCGCTGCGCAATTGGGCGCACATCGAGGACTACAAGCGCATCGTCTACCCGAGCCCGGAGTTCATCTCGACGTTGTCGACCTCGACGCCGATCTCCGAGCACGTGCGCGTCGACTTCGAGATCTGGGGCTGCCCGATCGACAAACGTCAGCTCCTGGCGGTCGTCCGATCGTTGCTGTCCGGGGCGCGGCCGACGCTGCCCACCCACAGCGTGTGTATGGAATGCAAGCGCAGCGGCGCGGTGTGCGTCGTCGTGGCCCAGGGGCAGCCGTGTCTCGGTCCGATCACGCGCACCGGCTGCGGCGCCATCTGCCCCAACATGGAGCGTGGGTGCTACGGATGTTTCGGGCCGGCGGACGACCCCAACATGACGTCGTTCGCCGGGTTGCTGCGCCAGCAGGGCCTGCGTCGCGAGGAGATTGTCCACCGCCTGCGCGGTATCAACGGCTCCGTGCGGCCATTGCGAGACACCAGCGATGCCATCGAGCAAGGCCAAGACTAGGACGATTCACGTCGGCGCCCTGACGCGGGTTGAAGGCGAGGGGGCGCTGCACCTCATCGTCGAGGATGGCAAACTGGTCGATCTGCGCTTCGAGATCTTCGAGCCGCCAAGGTTCTTCGAGGCGTTGTTGCGCGGCCGGCATGCCAGCGAAGCCGCCGACATCACGGCGCGCATTTGCGGCATCTGCCCCGTCGCCTATCAGATGAGCACCTTGCACGCGATCGAGCGCCTCTTCCGGGTGGAGATCGATCCGGCGGTCCGCGCGTTGCGCCGTCTGTACTACTGCGGCGAATGGATCGAGAGCCATGCGCTGCACATCCACATGTTGGCGGCGCCCGACTTCCTCGGCTGCGAGAGCGTCGTCACCCTGGCGGAGAAACAGCGGCCCGCGGTGGAGCGCGGGTTGCGTATCAAGAAGGCGGGCAACAACATCCTCACCCTGCTCGGCGGCCGCTCGGTCCATCCGGTCGCCGCCTGCATCGGCGGCTTCACCCGCGTGCCACGCCCCGCGGAGCTCACCGCGCTGCGCGACGAGCTGGCGCGCGTGCGCGAAGACGCCGTCGCCTGTGTAAGCTGGGTCGCCGGCTTTGACCTGCCCGACCGCCACCTCGACATCGAGTTCGTCTCGCTGCGCCATCCCGACGAGTACCCGATGAACGACGGGCGCGTCGCCTCGAGCAAGGGCCTCGATTGCGCGCAGGAGGAGTTCGAGGACTACTTCGAGGAACATCAGGTGCCGCACTCCAACGCCTTGCATGCGAAGGTGAAGGGCCGCGGCCCGTACTTTCTCGGTCCGCTGGCGCGGGTGAACTTGAACCTCGATCGACTCGGTGCCGGCGTCACCAACCTCGCGCGTGACGCGGGCATCCGCTTCCCGAGCGCCAACCCGTACCACAGCATCGTCGCCCGCGCCCTGGAGATTGTCTACGCGATCGACGAGGCCCTGCGCCTGATCGACAGCTACGCGCCGCCCGCTGCCCCTGCCGTGTCGTACACGCCGCGCCCCGGCACCGGGCGCGCCATTACGGAAGCGCCGCGCGGCATGCTGTACCATGCCTACGAAACCGACGACCGCGGTCTCATTCACGCGGCGCGTATCATCCCGCCCACGTCGCAGAACCAGGCGCAGATCGAAGCCGACTTGCGCGAGCTGGCACCGGCCATCCTGGGCCGCTCCCAGGCCGAGGCGACGCACCTCTGCGAGACCGTCATCCGCAACTACGATCCCTGCATTTCCTGCGCGACGCACTTCCTGAAGCTCGACATCGTCCATCGATGATCCGCGTCATCGGCATTGGCAGCCCGTTCGGCGATGACGCCGCCGGCCTGGTTGTCGCCCAGACGCTCGCCGCGGCGCCGCCGCCCGGTGCCGAGGTCGTCGTCGCCGATCGCCCCGGTGCCGATCTGCTCGAGCTGCTCGATGGTGTCGAAGCGGTCATCCTCATCGATGCGGTGCAGTCCGGCGCGCCGCTCGGCACGCTGCACGATCTCGATCTGGAGGCGCTGCCGCAAGAGGGCTTTGCGCTGGTCTCGTCGCACGCCCTCGGTGTCGCCGAAGCGGTGCAACTCGCGCGCGCCCTGGGCCGTACTCCGGCCCGCGGCCGACTGCTGGGGATCGAGGCGGCACCGGCCCGTGCCGCCAGCGTGGAGGAGATGACCCCGACGACGGGCGCCGCCGTCGAGCGCGCGGTGCGCCGCGTGCACGAGTGGGTGGAACGACTGACATCCGTGACGTAAGCGGTCCGCCAAGGATGCGCATCGGCCCCAGCTGACCCATTCAAAGCTGGCCGCCGCGGCGCGCCACGAAGCGGCCCGCCATCTCCTTCAGCGTTGGATCGTCGGGCATCAGAGCCAGCGCGTCATGATACGCCTGGCGCGCGGCTTCGACCTGACCCTGCTGCTCGAGGGCCAGCGCCAAGTGTACCCAACCGATGGCGTCACGCGGATAGAGCGCCAACCCTGCGCGCAGATGATGCACCGCCGCGTCGAGCGCTCCCGCTTCGCGCTCCAATGCGCCGGTGTTCACGCTGATCTGAGGGATCTGATAGTCGCGCACGCCGTAGAAGTTGCCCCACGCAATCACGAGGCCGATGACGACGCCGGAGGCAGCGCGCCCGAGTTCGGCCTGGTGATCGCGCCACGTCGGCAAGCATGCCGCGAAACGATCGAGCGCGAATGCCGCGAGCATGACGAGCGGCGGCACCATGATGAGACGAAAGCGCGCGTTGGTGAAGAACAGCAGGGAGGTACCAACTCCCACGACGATGAGCGAAGCGAGCAGCGGCAGACCGAGCCAGCGGCGTCCAAGTAAGAGAGCCCCCGCCAACGCCAGCGGCAGGACAACGCCGAAGCGCAACGGAAAGAGCGGGACGCGAAACAGCCAGCTCTGCGCCGTCTGCCAATCGATGTCGCTGCTGTTGGGCAGCTCGCGATCGGTCCAGATCCAGACGAACTTCTTCCACAGCAACTGCACCGCCGCCGCGGGGTCGTCACGCCAGAATGCCAGTGCGTGCCGAGTGAAGATGCGGTCGAGATCCACCGCGTCGGCGGCTCCCGCCCGCGCCGCGTCGGCGACCTCCTCGAGCGGTCCATAGACGAACGGGTTCACGCCGTCGGCGTGCGGGTTGTTGCCGAGCCAGAGGTTCACCCCGCCGCTGGTGGTGAACAGCACGAACTTGCGACTCGACATCGCGTTGACCGCCACGCCGACGACGAGGACGAGCGCCATGGGTAGCGCGATGCGCATGGTCGCGCGCCGTCCGCCGCGCCGCCACGCGTCGGCGCAGACGAACGGCCAAGCCAGAACGATCTCGGAGCGCACCAGCAGTGCCAGACTCCAGAGGCAACCTGCCACGGTCCACGCGCGCGCCGCTTCCTTTGATGCCGCCAGCGACACAACGATGGCCAACAGGCAGACGCAGTTGAACAGCGTCGAAGGGAGCAGCTCACCGGTGAAGTAGATCGATGGGCCGTAGAGGGCGGCGAGCACACCGGCAAGCATCCCGGCACGCGCACCGAACCAACGTCGCGCGGCGACGCCGACCAGCGCACAGGTCGCGGCATCGAGCAGTGCCTGCACGACCGTCACCGCCGTGAGGCTGCGCCCGCAGACGGCGTACACGGCCGCCACGAAGTAGGCGTAGCCGGGCGCCTGCTCGAACGGTGGCGCCGGCGCGCGAGCGCCGCCAAGGATCAGCGCCGCCCACTCGTCGTAGCGCTGCGGCTCGGTCTGCAGGTGTTGGAAGAAGGGGGCATCGCGGATAGACAGCACGTACAACAGGCGAAGGATGAGGGCGGCGACGAAGATGATCGACAGACCACCCGGCCGGATGGATGCAGACGCGGCAGGCACGACCTTGGTGTGTCCCCGCCGGCGACTCGGCTTCGCCATGGCGCGGCACTCTAGTGCACGCCGCACGGCGGCGCCACATGCCTGGCGGTGTCCTGATATGCCGAGAGGTACATGAGATCGGCCCCTCACCGCCTGGCGGTTGAAACCGCGGCAACAAGAGCACCAAGCCCACCTGCGTGGGCTCCCCACGCCTCCACCGGCGGCCTATCGGGGGAAAGCCGTTTGCCTGACCGGCGCCACGGCGTTCGAGTCGAGCGCAGGACAGTCTCATATGCCTGACCGGCGGCGATCGCGTCGCGCCCTGGTGAACCTGCTCATCGCGCTTGCTGCGGTAACGCCGCTGGTGGCGGCGTCGGTTGTGACCTGGAGAGCCGGCGTCACCTACACCGGCGTCGGCGACGTCGTCTCCGTCGATGCGGCGGCGTTGGAACTGACCATCAATCACGACGACATTCCCGGACTGATGCCGGCGATGACGATGGTCTTCCCGGTGCGCGACTCCAGCGTGATCACGACGGCGGAGCCCGGGACGCGGGTGCGCTTCGAGTTGTTCAAGAAGGGCAACACGCTGCGGATCACCCGCGTCACCGCGCTGGGCGCTGCTACCGGCGGCCGGCCGGGGTTCCACGATCATACCCCACATCACGGCGGGGTCGTCTTGATGTGGGGCATGCTGCACTTCGAAGTGGCGGCGTCGAGGGAGGGCTGGGTGCGCGTCTACGTGAGCGACGTCTGGCGCCGTCCGTTGCCGCCGCAGGGATGGAGCGGGTCGGTCATGCTCGACCTGCCGGAGGGGGCCCGAACGCTGGTGCTGCAGCCCGGTGACGGCGCGCTGGTCGGTGGTGGCCCGCCGCTGTTGCTGCCCACCGTGCTGGCGCACGTTCGCGTCGCGCAGAGCGGCGAGCCGATCGAGATGCACGTGTTGCTGCCGCTCAGCTCGGACAGTACCGGTGCGGCGCTGAGTGCGCTGCCGCGCTGCGTGGCGCCGCCGTTGCCCGCGCCCGACACGGGTCGGCTGCCGCGCTGTGCCGTTGCCTTCGGGCTGCCGGTCACCGTCGTCAGCACCACGCCCGATGCGGCGACCGCGGTGGTGGCGGTGGTCAGCGTCGGCATCACGGCGTGGCGCGTTGCCGACGGTGAGTTGCTCCACGGCTTCGCGCCGGCCCCGCCGACGCAGGTGTCGCCCGAACATCCGCCCCACGGCGAGGCGGCCAACGCCATCGCCATGAGTCCCGACGGCCGCGAGATGGTGGCCGCCTTGGACCGCCGTCTGCTGCGCTACGCGGTGAGCAGTGGGCGTTTGCTGCGGGAGCTGTCGAGCGCGGGGGGCATGGTGCGCCACGTGGCATGGTCGCCGGACGGCGCGGCGCTCCTGGTGAGTCGCTACGGGGACACCGCGGCGCATCTGGTGCGTGCCGACGACGGCGGCGACGTGCGGCGTCTCCCCATCGAGGACCAACCCGCCGGGGTCGCCTTCTCGGCGGACGGTCGTGTGGCGGCGGTCGGCAGCGAAGGCGGACCGATCTTCCTCTTCGACCCCACGACCGATGCGCCGCCGCGCGTGCTGCGCGAGCCACAGACGCCGACCGATGTCCTGTCGTTCGTCGATGCGCACCTGGTGGCGGCGGGCGGCGACGGCGTGGCGCGGATGTGGAGTGCCGCAACCGGGGCGCTGGTGACGCAGTTCCGCGTGGCAGGCCCGTCGCTGGCCCTGGCAGCGGCGCCGCCACTGCTCGCCGTTGCGGGACGTGACCGCGTGTTGCGCCTCTACGATCTCAGGAGCGGGGCACTCGTCGAGACGCTCGGGTTCCATCGCGCCGGGATATACAGCTTGCGTTGGGCCGGGGCGACCCTGGTCTCGGGCGACAACGAGGGGTTGTTGGCGTTGTGGGATCTCAGCGACCGGCTGGCCACGCCGTTGACGCCGTGACGACGCGGACGTTGCGATCAGCGGTCGGCGTGGGGTCGCTTTTCCCGCCAACAATGATATGGGCGTGATGCATGATGACCGCGTTGCTCTTGGCGAATGCATTCCTGCTGGGACTCGCCCATGCCCTGGAGCCGGATCACGTGGCGGCGGTGTCGACGTTCATCAGCCGCTATCCCGGCCGCCGGCGTGCCGTCCGGTTTTGCGTGCGCTGGGGTATCGGACACATGATCCCGCTCCTCGCTTGCCTGGTGGGGGCAGGCTTGGTGGGAACGGCCTTGCCGGCGGGCAGCGCCTCCTACGCCGAACGCGGCGTCGGTCTCATGTTGATCGGCCTTGGCGCGTGGCTGGTGCGCGACGTCTGGTCCGGGCGCGTGCATCTGCACGCGCATGAGCACGGCGGGGTGCGGCACGTGCACCTGCACGCGCATGTGCACACTCCGGCGCACGACCACGGTCACGCACGCACCGTCGTCGCCGTCGGCATCATGCATGGCCTCGCCGGCAGCGCATCGGTGCTCGTGCTGGCGGCCGTGTCGATGGGCTCGTCGGTCTGGCTGGGCGCCGCCTACGTGCTGACGTTCAGCTGCGGCGTCATCGTGGCGATGGCACTCTACGGCGTGTCCACCGGTGCCGTCCTCGAACGCTTCGCGCGGGCGCGTCCGGGTTGGTTGCGACTGACGCAGCTGGCCGCCGGCGGCTTCAGCGTTCTGCTCGGGGCGGTGTGGGTGTTGGCGGTGTAGCTGGCGCACCGGGGTTGGGTTCGCCGACGACGAGCGTGCGCACGCCGGCGATGGCGAGGGTCACGAAGAACAACGTGCTCATCGCCAGCACCACGGCGCCGCCGCTGGGCACGAGCAACCGACTCGAAATGAAGAGGCCGCCAATGCCGGCGATCACGGCCGTGCCGATGCTGAGGAGCAGATAGCTGCGCGTGTTGCGCGCCAGGTTGCGCGCCGCCGCCGCCGGCACGACGACCATCGCCTCGACCAGCAAGGCGCCGATGACCTTCAGGCTGACGACGATCGCGGCGGTGAGCAGGACCACGAACAGATAATCGATCAGCCCGGAGCGCACGCCGCTGACGCTGGCCAACGACGCGTCGAGGCTGTCGAGCAGCAGCTGATTGTAGATCCAGGCGAAGACGATGATGATGAGCCCGCCGATGGCGAGCAGAATCGCCAAGTCGGTGTCGGTCACCGTGAGCAGGCTACCGAACATCACCGCCTCGACTTGATGGATGTTGAAGCGCTTGGTCACGGCGACGAGGAGGCAAATGCCGAGACCGAGGGTCATCGACAGGAACACGCCGACCAGCGTGTCCGACGGCAGGGCGGCGTGGCGCTTGACGTAGACCATCGCCAGCGCCGAGAGGAAGCAGAAGCCGAAGAGGCCACCGTACGGCGCGTTCAACGGCTCGCTCAGCACCACCAGACCGATCGTCAGCCCGGTCAACGCCGCTTGGCCCAGGGCGGCGCTGAAGAATGACAGCCGTCGGGCGACCACCAGGTGACTCATGCCGCCGAGCAACGGTGCAAGCAGCAGTACCGACAGCAGGCCGCGCACGAAGAAGGCGTAGCGAAACACATCGGGCAAGGTGCCGCGCTCGGCGAGGACAGCGAGCCACGCGTAGAGGTCGCTCACAATGCCGACTCCATCGCCGGAGCGAACGAGCCGGCCAAGTCGTCCGCCAGAATCTGCGCCGGTGGCCCGCTACGGTGCACGTGCCGGTCGATGAGGGTGACGTGGTCGGCGATGCGGCGGACCTGCGCCAGATCGTGCGACACCATCAAGACGCCGGTCCCCGCGGAGCGCGCCAGATCGAGGAGGACCGTTTCGAACTGCGCCACGGCGGTCTGATCGAGCCCGCTCGCCGGCTCGTCGAGCAGCAGCAGCTCCGGCGACGGATCGATGGCGTTGGCGAGCAAGACGCGTTGCAGCTCACCGCCCGACAGGGCGCCCAGCGGGCGCGAGAACACGTTCGCCAAGCCGACGCGGGCCAGGAGCTGCTCGCTGCGCCGACGCTGGGCGCGACCGATGCCGCAGCACACCGGGTGGCGCTGGCGCGGCAAGGCCAGGAACTCGCCGACGGTCAACGGCAGGGTGCGGTCGACGGTGAAGGACTGCGGCAGATAGCCGATGCGTCCGGCGCCGCGCCAGTGGAAGCGAATGCTGCCGGTGAACTCGACGCGCCCGAGCACGGCGGAAAACAGCGTGCTCTTGCCGGCGCCGTTCGGCCCCACCAACAAGTGCACGCTGCCCGGCGCCACCGCCAGCGACACGGCCGAGATCAAGCGCCGGCCGTCACGCTGTACCGTCAGCTCGCGAACCTCCAGCAGGGGCGGGTCGTGCATCGCGTCAGCTTCCGGCATCGGTCACCAGCGCGCGCACGATCGTATCGACGTTCCGTTGCATCTCGACCTCGAACTTGTCGGCGGTATACGCACCCGACGCGATGTGACTGATCGTGTACACGTGCGCGCCGCCTTCGTCGCGCAGCACCTTGAGGAGCGGTTCGGGAAAGCTTTCCTCGCTGAACACCACGCGGATCTTCTCCCGCTTCAGCAGATCGACCATCGCCCCCAACTCCTGCGCCGAGGGAATCAGGCCGTGGGCCGGTTGCACGACGCCGGCGATCTCGATGCCGAGCTCCTGCATCAGGTAGCCGTACCCGTCGTGCACCGTGACGACCCGCGTGATGCGGGCGTTGACCAGGCGTTCGGCCGCCTTGCTCTTCATGGCGCGCAGGCGGCGGGCGTACTCCGCGGCGTTCTTCTGGAACGCGTCGTTGAGATCGGGTCGCAGCGCTCCCAGCGCCTTGGCGATGGTGTAGGTTTGCTGAATGGCATTGGAGAAGGAGATGAAGGTGTGCGAGTTGACCGTGCCGCCGTTGGCGGCTCGGAGGAGCGGCACACCTTCGTTCGGTTTGATGACCGTCAGCGTGGTGTTGCCGGAGGCTTTGACCATGTCGAAGATGAAGTCGTCGTGCCCGACGCCGTTGACGACGATCGCATCGAGGTCCGTCAGCTTGACGATATCTTCGGGTCTGGGCTGATAGTCGCCGGCGTCGACCTCGCCGGGCAGGATCGGGCGCACCTCGACGGCGGCGTTACCGGCGACGTTCTTGGTCCAGGAGAAGTACGGGTGCAGGGTCACGCCGACCCGCAGCGTCCGCACCGGTGTGACGTCCGCGGCGCGGACGACCGCGATCGGCAGCACCAGCAACAGGATGCCGGTGAGCATCGGCACGGTGTGCACATGTCGGTAGGTCATTGCTGTTCCATCTCCTCGAAGGGGCTGCGCTGCCGAATCTGCTTCCACCCGCCGATCGCCGGGTCCATGACGATGCCCGGGCGCAGGTCCGCGACCGAGCCGATCCAGTAGGTGACGTGTAGCAACGTGCCGTCGGGGAGCAGTTGGTGCTCCTCGTCGACGACTGACGGCACGGCCACCTCGCGCGGCGCCGCATCGGGTTCCTGGACGAGCACCAGGAACGCGGGCGCGTCGGCGCGCGCCGGGGTGCCGAGGTAATTCACGAACGGCCTGCTGCGCTGCAGGCTCCACTGGAAGCCTGCCTTGTCGAGCACGTCGCGCGCGAACGGCGGGATGCCGGCGGCCGCCAGCGACTCGACCGAGGGCCAGTCACCGCCTTGTGCGCGGCGTCGGACGGCTTCGCCGGCGCCTTCTTGCATCTCCCGATACATGCGCTGCGTATCGTTCGGGAGGTCGCGGAAGAGCACTTGGAAGGGCAGCAAGCCGCTGCTCGATGTGCGGGTGTGCGCGGCGGAACGTTCGAAGGCGTAGACGTAGATCATGCCGAGGACGACGAAGGCGGCGGCGAGAAACACCCAACCGGCCTCGCCGGCGCGAGAGGGCGGCAGCACCTCGACCGTGCGGATCGGGGTTGCCGTCCGTGCGGCGTTTTCGGAAAACCACCTCACCAACATCGAGCGGCGCTGCGCAAGTGGCTTCACGCGTGATCACTGCCCCGGAGTCGGGCTCTCGATGCCGCAGGTGCTGCTGCAGCCGTCCCCGTCCACGAGATTACCGTCATCGCATTGCTCGGGTGGTTCCTGCATCCCGTTTCCGCATTCCGCCGATGGGCAGTTTACACCGGTTTGGACGTACACGGCCGCTGCCAGACAATCGGCGCGCTGCGCAACCAACGTCAGCAATTGCGCGGCGTCGTGGTGATACGTTGCGGTGAACGCTGCCGCTCCGCACTGCGTCTCGACCGCGTGCTGCACGTGCGTGCGGAACCGCTCGATCAAGGCCGCCGAGCGTTCGAGCAGCGCTTCCTTGCGACTCGGCGGCACGTCGTTCGCGGCAATCCGATCGAGCACCTGCAAGCGGGCGCGGATGGCGACCCGCAAGAGCCGTGTCGCCGCCCGCGCCATGCCTTCGATGCACAGTCGTGTTTGTGCGTCGGACAGGCGCACGAAGTCGCCGTCGCGAACCGGTCCGTAGACGACCGACACCAGCGCATTCTCCGCGGCGCGACAGAAGTTGTCCATGTCAGTCTGCGCTTCGTACTTGAGGAGGAATCCGAGCGCTTGCGCCTCTGGAGACGTGCACTGCAGGTCGACCAGGTTGAGCGCCTCCAGGTGTGCCTGCTGCACCAGATCGGGAACGCTGTTCACCCCACAGCTCTTGCCGTCGAGCAGGGCATTGAAGCAACTCACGTGGACCTTCCACGCGCGTTCGGCGCAGCGCGTTGTGGCGAAGCTGAGGACGCGTTGGCAGTGCACGGCCGACGCGGAGAAATCTCCCCAGAAGGCGAACGGAATGGCCAGGCCGTGCGCGTGTGCGGGACAGGGCGAGACGAGAGACAGCAGACCGAACAGTGCGATCACCCGCAGCGGTTGCTGCGGGAGTGCGTCCGAGCGCGCCGGCGAGCCGATACCCACGAAGCTGCAGGATACCCATCGCCTGCGGCCTCCGCAAACGCCAGATCTCCGCAGGCGGCGCGACGCCGAACGGGGCGCCGCGCCGCCTGTGGCCGTGGTGCTCTCCGGGCGAGCGCTCAGAAGAACACGCTCACGCCGCCACGCACCCAGAACGGATTGCCCGGCGTGAAGTGGATGCCCTCGACGCCGGCGTTCGACTGCGCGCTGCCTTGTTGGCCCGGATGTACTTGGCCGCAGTCGCCAGCGGCGCCGACCTCGCTGCGGACGCAGCTCTGGTCATCGAACTGCGCTTCGCGCCAGTCGGTGTCGGTGAGGTTCAGGAAGCTCAGCTGTGCCCCAAGGTTGCGCCAGCGATAGTTGCCGATCAAGTCGAGCAACGTGTAGCCGCGAGCCGGGATCGTGCGATCCTCGTTCGCCCAGCGGTCACCCAGGTAGCGCACCCGCAGGGCCGCCGAGAAGCCGTTGCCGAAATCGGTGGTCAGCCCGCCGTTCATGAGCAGGGTAGGGGCCAGCGGGATCGCACCGCCTGGAAACTCGCCGGTGCGAAAGCGCGCGTCATCCCAGGTCAGATCGTAGTCGAAGAAGAGCCAGCTGGTGAATTGGTAGCGGGTCTCGAAGTCGACGCCCCAGCGACGCGTCGCGCCGTTCGGCTGGAAATTACCGCCGTTGGCGCCCGTCTCCTGGTTGCCGGCGTCGCCGGAGAACACCAGCTCACTGCTCAGGTCCAGCAGCCAGAGCG
>Ga0335082_10002551_pt1 | contig 19630 bp, 15 predicted proteins | sample Lox_Sample_41_FD_206718 | JGI IMG/M metagenome (GOLD analysis project Ga0335082, IMG submission 206718) | Soil microbial communities from Loxahatchee National Wildlife Refuge, Florida, United States - Lox_Sample_4.1 | ecosystem: Environmental > Terrestrial > Soil > Wetlands | place: USA...
GCCTCCAGGGCGCCGTCGTGCACCACCGTGTCGGCGTTGAGCAGGTGGACGTACTCGGGGGGATCGGAGGAGGCGAGCGCCTTCCGGATCACCACGTTGTTCCCGCCGGTGAAGCCGAGGTTGGGGTGGATGGCGGTGAGGTCGCACCACGCGCCCCAGCCGTTCTCCTCGATGACCGCGCGGAGCCGGTCGGCGGCGTCCCCCCCGGTGCCGTTCTCGCAGACCGCCACCCGCGCGCCGGGCACGCGGCCGATGCGCGGCGCCAGCGACCGGAGGCAGTCGATGGTGAGATCGGTGACGCGGTAGCTGACGATCACCACCAGGAGCTTCATCGCGGCTCACCCCTCCTGGCCCGTCGCCGGCGCCAGGCTTCCTGCTATCGTGTGCCTCGGCGCGGTCGCGCGCGGCAAGCGCCAGTCCGGGTCGCCGCGACCCGTGAACGGGGGACAACGTGAGCGTCGCCATCTCCGACGTGCCGGTCTTCGTCCTGTGCGGCGGCCTGGGCACCCGCCTCCGCGAGGAGACCGAGGTGCGCCCGAAGCCCATGGTGCCGGTGGGCGGCCGCCCCATCGTCTGGCACATCATGCGCTGGTACGCGAGCCACGGGTTCCGCCGGTTCGTCCTCTGCCTGGGCTACAAGGCGGACGTCATCAAGTCGTACTTCCTCAACTACGCGGCGATGGGGAGCGACTTCACGGTGGAGCTCAAGTCCAACCGGACCACGTTCCACTCCATCGACCACGACCAGGACTGGCAGGTGACGCTGGCCGACACCGGCGAGCTCACCATGACCGGGGCGCGCGTGGCCCGGGCGGCGGCGCGCTACCTCGGGGACGCCCGTCACTTCGCGGTCACCTACGGCGACGGGCTCACCGACGCGAACCTGGCCGAGGAGCTGGAGTTCCACCTCGCCGAGGGGCGGCTGGGAACGGTGCTGGGGGTGAACCCGCCCTCGCGCTTCGGCGAGCTGCGGATCGGCGGGAGCGGGGTGGAGGAGTTCGCCGAGAAGCCGGACTTCGCGGAGAGCTGGATCAACGGCGGCTACTTCTTCTTCGAGCGCGGCTTCCTCCCCTACCTGTCCGCCGACGAGGACTGCGTGCTGGAGCGGGCCCCCCTGGCGCGGCTGTCCCGCGACCGGCAGCTCACCGTCTTCAAGCACCGCGGGTTCTGGGGCTGCATGGACACGCAGCGGGACCGGGAGCAGCTGGAGAAGATCTGGGCCTCGGGCGTGGCTCCCTGGGCTCCCCGGCTCTCCCCGCCGGGGGCTCACCGCCCGCCGGACCGGCGGTAGTAGTCCGCCAGCTCGTCCCAGGCCGCCGCCTCGCTCCAGCCGAGGGCGCCGCCGTCGACCGGATCGGTGTTGATCCGGACCCGCGGCTCGGGGAACTCCACCTGCCGCTTCAGCTCGACGGCGCAGGGGAGCCCGAGGCGCCCGCGGAGCTCGGCGGCGAAGCGCAGGGTGAAGGCCCCCTGGCTCTCCACGTAGCCGCTCGGGTTCAGGCGGGTGAACCCCTCCGCGGGGAGCTCGGCGGCGAAGCGGGCGTAGGCGCGGGCGAGCAGCGAGACGTGGATGTTGTCGCGCACGTAGGCCGGGCTCGAGCAGGCCGCGGTCTCGCCGGCGAGCCAGCTCCGCGCCAGGTAGGCGGTGAAGCGGGGCTCCTCCCAGGGGCCGAACGGGTTGGGGATGACGAACTTCCCCAGCGCGAGGCCGGCCCGGGCGCAGTGGAACTGGAAGACCTGGGCGGTGAGCGCCTTGGAGAGCCCGTAGGGCGAGAAGTGGGGGAGCCCCTGCGAGCCGGCGCCCTCGCCGCCCTCGAAGACGCTGCCGGTGAGGAGCACCCGGCGACCGCCGGCGGCCCGGAACGCCGCCAGCACCGCGGGCAGGTTCCGGGTGTTGGCCTGGGTGGCCGCGGCGGCGTCGAAGTCCGGGCTCTTGTAGCTCGTCACCTCGGCGGCGTGGTGGGCGAGCAGGTCGAAGCCGCCCTCGGCGATCAGGCGAAGGAAGGCATCGTCCCCGAAGGAGGGGCCGTGGACCGGGCGGCAGGCCTCGGAGGCGAGCCGGACGCGCTCCCGGCGCAGGGCGTCCGGGTAGTCCGACGCCGGGCGCCGGAACGTGGCCACCACCTCGTGGCCGGCCCGCGCCAGCTCGCGGGCGAACCAGAGGCCGGTGAAGGAGCTGGCGCCGGTGAGCAGGATCCTCAAGGGGGCTCCATTCCTCGCGGCCCTAGAGGTGCCAGGCCGGATCGAAGTCGCGGTGGCCGCGGTCCTTGTCGGAGAGTACCACCGGCTGGACGGGCCACTCGATCCCGAAGCGCGGGTCGTTCCAGCGCACGCCCCGCTCCCGGTCGGGGGCGTAGAGCTCGTCCACGAAGTAGAAGGCCTCGGTGTCGTCCGCCAGGGTGACGAAGCCGTGGGCGAACCCCTTGGGGACGTAGAGCATCCGCCGGTTCTCCGCGGAGAGCTCCGCCCCGAAGCTCTTCCCGAAGGTGGGCGAGCCCTGGCGCAGGTCGAGGATCACGTCCCAGAGGGCGCCCCGGATGCAGCGGACCAGCTTGGTCTCGGCCTTGGGGGCGAGCTGGTAGTGCATGCCGCGCAGCGTGCCGCGGCGGGCGCTCAGCGAGTCGTTCACCTGCAGGAAGCGGGTGGCGAGGCCGTGGGCCTCGAACTCGTTCACGCAGAAGGCCCGGGCGAAGAAGCCGCGATCGTCGCCGCGCTTCTCCAGATCGACGAGCCAGGCGCCGGGGAGCGGGGTCTCGGTGAAGATCATCGGGGTCTCCTCCTAGCCGAGCCGGGCGAGGCGCTGTTTCAGGGTGCGCAGGCGCACGAACTGGTCGCCCTCGAAGTCCTTCTTGCCGAACCCGTGCTCGACCATCTTGCGGTGCAGCTCCTCCATGCCGCTCTGGAGGTCGTACTGCAGGCGGAAGTCGGGGAGGACCTTCGAGAGGAGGTCGAAGCGGACGCGGTAGTTGCGCGGGTCCGCCCCCACCTCGCCGGTGTAGGCGACGCGGGCGGCGGGGACGAGCCGCTGGACCTGATCGCCCACGTCCCGGACCTGGTAGTTCTGCCGGTTCGCTCCCACGTTGACGGCCTGGTTGTGGACCGCCTCCCGCGGCGCGCGGGCGAAGGCCACGAAGGCGCGGGCGATGTCCCGGCAGTGGATCAGCGGCCTCCAGGGGGTGCCGTCCGACTGGATCCGGATCTCGCCGTAGGCGAGGGCGGAGCCGAGCAGGTTGTTCACCACGAGGTCGATGCGGAGCATGGGCGAGTGCCCGTAGGCCGTCGAGTTCCGCAGGAAGACCGGGCTGAAGCGGTCGTCGGCGAGGAGCGAGACCGCCCGCTCGGTCTCGATCTTGGATTGCGCGTAGGCGGTGAGCGGGTGGAGCGGATCGCGCTCGTCGAGATCGAGCTTCTCGCCCTTCCCGTAGACCGAGCAGCTGCCGGCGAAGAGGAAGCGGGGCACGCCCGCCTGCTTGGCCAGCCCGGCCAGGCGGATCGAGGCGTCGCGGTTCACCTCCAGGGTGAGCTTGGCGTCGAGCGCGCCCATCGGGTCGTTCGAGATCGCCGCCAGGTGCATGACCGCGTCGCAGCCCTCGAGGTCGGACGCCTCGACCCGGCGGACGTCCTTCACCAGCTCGACGTCGGCCCGGACCACCGGCTCCCAGGCGCAGCCGTCGTAGAGCCCGAGGTCGCACCCGACGACGGTGTGCCCCTCCTGCTTCAGCACGTCGACCAGGTGGCTCCCGATGTAGCCGCGGTGCCCCGTGACGAAGACCTTCATCCCCCCGCTCCTTTCCCGGACGCGCGCGGCACGAACCGCCGCCCGATCCGGGCTGCTGTCCCTGGACCGGGCCGAGGCGCGGGCGTGACGGTCGGATCCCCCGTGCCGCTCAATATGCCATGGCGCCGGAGCACGGCGGTCCCGTGAACGCGGGGCGCACGGTGGGGCGTGCGCGCGCCGTCGCGGCCGCGTGCGCAGGTGGCCGGCTATACTCGCGGGCGAACCGAGGGATCGGCGCCGGCTGCGCGCGGTGGCGCGGGGGAGGGGAGCATGAGGGCGCGGGACGGCGCCGCGGACGATCGACCATCGCCGCGCCGGCGAGCCGGGTCGCTCCCGGCCCGCCGGTCCGAGGACCGCCTAGAGCCCCTGGGCGGTCTCGTTGACCGCGCCCCAGCGGACGCTGGTCGAGGCGGTGGTGTAGTCCGGGCTCAGGCCGAAGGTCCCGTTCCCCAGCATCATGAAGTGGATGTACACCTCGGCGTGCGGCTTTGCGTAGAAGTAGCTCATCTCGTCCTTGAGGAGCTGCTTCATCCGCGCGTCGCTGTACCACCAGGACGTGTAGCCGGAGGGGAGCCCGGTGGTGATCTCCGTCCCGGCCTCGTAGCCGGAGAAGGTGATCCCGTACTGGGCGGCGCGCTGCTCGCCCCAGTCGATGCGCTGCTTCACGTAGTTCGACTCGCTGGTCGGGCCGGAGAGCGAGCCGTTCATCGACTGGAACGCGGTGGTGGCGTCGACCACGGACACCTGGCCCGACCAGTGGATGTAGAAGCTGCCGGCCACGGTGCGGATGTAGTAGTTGACCGGCTGCTTGGGGTTGGTCATCCCGTCGATGGTGGCCCAGGGCGAGGTCGCGCCCCAGGCGTAGGCGACGTAGCTGAGGCCGGTGTTGGCGCGGGTCCAGCCGCCCCAGTCGCCCTGGGTGGGGAAGACCATCCGGATCGTGCTCTGCATCCCCGATCCCCAGGCCACCCGGAGCAGGTTCGAGATCCAGACGGTCTTCCAGGCCACCCAGCGGTCGGCGCTGCCGTTCCCGTCCCAGTTCAGGTGGTGCGGGTCGCCGGCGGCGATCTCGGCGTTGTAGTTGCTGATGGTCTCGTTGCCGTTCGGGCCGCCGTTCCAGAGCTCGTTGCTGTACTCGACGTAGATCCGGCGGCCGGGCATCAGGCCCGGGTACCAGGTGGTCGTGCCCGGGGTCCACGTGCTCGGGTCGTGGGTCTGGGTGGTGTAGGGCGTGCCGGTCGAGTCGCTGCCGTAGCGCAGCAGGTAGCCGAGCTTGGTGACGTAGTCGGCGTCCACGTGGAAGGGGATGTTGATCCAGACGTCCTTGCCGGTGAGGTTGGCGAAGATGACCCAGTCCTCCCAGGCCGGGCCGTTGTAGCAGTAGCCCACCGTCCCGGGCAGCGTGCGGGTGGACCAGGTGGTGTCCCGGTTGCCCTGGATCCCCACCGTGCCGCCCCAGAGGTCGAGGCCCGGCCCGTCGGTCGACATGGTGCGGAAGGCGGAGATGTTGGCGATGTTGGCGAGGAAGGTCTTGTTCCAGTAGTCGGTCGTCAGGCCGTGGCCGGGCCGCATCAGGCTGAGCTCGGTCAGGCCGGGCGTGCCGTCGCTGCGCGTGGCGCCGACGAACTCGATCCAGGCGCCGGCGGAGTTCAGCGTCACGTCCGCGGTGGTGTAGGTGCCGTCGAAGGCGGAGTTGGCCACGGTGACGCCGCTCGAGCCGCTGTAGCCCGTCACCTTGCCGCGGAAGCGAAGCTTGTAGCCGCTCGCCACGCCGATGCCGGCGCCCTCGGAGATCCCGAGCCGCAGGTTGCCCACCGTCGGCCAGCCGTCGGCGCCGAGCGGGGCGAGGGTGTCGCCGCCGGCGAGGGTCCAGGGGCGGGCCTCCTTGGCGGCGTTCGCCCAGAGCTGATCCGGCTGCGAGCTGTTCACCCAGCCGAGGTTCACGCCCACGTACTTGGTGGCGCCGGACGGCGCGGTGACGGTGACGGCGGCGGTGGCGCTCTTGGTGGGATCGGCGACGGAGGTGGCCACCACGTGGTAGGTGCCGGCCGTCCCCGGAGCGACGTAGAGCCCGGTGGCGTCGATGGTCCCCGCGGCCGCCTCCTGGATCGTCCAGGTCACCCCCGACACCGCGCTGGCGGCGGCTCGAGCGACGCCGTTCGCGCCGGCCGCTCCGGGCAGCTCGTTCTGCCCGCAGGCGAGGAGCGCGGCGGCGGTGAGGGTCGGGACGAGCATCGTCCCCGGGCGGCGAGCGGTGTGCATTGCGAGGCCTTCTCCTGTCGAGTCGAGAGGGTGGGGTGGTCCCGAGGTTCGGTGCCGCATGATCAGGGGACTCGCCCGAGGTGGAGAGAACCACAGTCTCGATTGGAGGGGAATCGCCCCACCGGGCGGGGGACGGTGTGGGAGGCGTACCGATGTGCCACGATGGGGCGAGCCGTGCACCACTTCAGGTCACCAGGCCTCTCCACGGGAGCGGGGCCGGCGGCGCGGCCGCCCAGGAATCGCCCTGCCGGGATGGGAATGACGCCGACCGGTGCCAGCGCCCGCCACGCAGCTCACCCGCGCGGAGCGGGGTGGAGGTGCGACCCTGTCGCACACGCGCTCCGGGCGGTGAACGGATGGTCTCCGTGAGCGGCTCGGCCAACGCCCCGGCTCCCGCGGCCAGCGCGGAGGCCGCCGCGACCGTCTCGGCGCCGGCGGCCCGCCCGGCCGAACGCCTCGGGCGGAGGCTGGCCCAGGGCGCCCTGGTCGAGGCGGTCGGCTTCGGCACGCAGCAGCTCCTCCGCTTCGGCTCGAACCTCCTCCTCACCCGCCTGCTCTTCCCGGCCGCGTTCGGGCTGATGGCGATGCTGAGCCTGGTCCTCTACGGGCTCATCATGCTCACCGACGTCGGCCTGCTCCAGGCGGTGGTCCGCTCCGAGCGGGGCGACGACCCGGTCTTCCTCGACACCGCCTGGACGATCCAGGCGATGCGGGGCGCCCTGCTCTGGGGGATCGCGGCGGCCCTCGCCTGGCCGATGGCGGTGCTCTTCCGGGAGCCGGTCCTCCTCCAGATGATCCCGGTGGGGAGCGCCTCCGTCTTCATCCACGGCCTGGCCTCGACCCGGGTGTTCACCCTCCGCCGGAGGATCCGGCCGCTGCCGATCGTGGGGATGGAGCTCGGCGCCCAGGCGCTCTCCGTCGCCACCATGATCGGCCTCTCCTGGGCCGGGCTGGGGGTCTGGTCCCTGGTGGTCGGGCACCTGGTGATGGCGACGGCCCTGACCGCAGGCAGCCACCTCCTGCCGGGGACGCACCGCGAGCGGTTCCGGATCGAGCCCGCCGCGCGCCAGGAGATCGCCCGCTTCGGGCGGTGGATCTTCGCCTCGAGCGCCATGACCTTCGTGGCCGGCCGCAGCGACCAGCTGGTGGTGGGGCGGCTCCTCGGGGCGGCCGGGCTCGGGCTCTACAACATCGGGCTCGGCCTGGCGGAGATGCCGGAGGCGCTGGCCGGCCGGGTGGTCGCCGGGATCCTCTACCCGCTCTACGCCCGGGTGCACAACGAGCGCCCGCGCGAGCTCGGGGCGGTCTTCTACCGGACCCGGCTGCCCTTCGACGGCCTCGCCCACACGGCCCTGGGCGGGCTGGCCGGTCTCGCCCCCTGGCTCATCCACTTCCTGTACGACCAGCGCTACGCCGGCGCGATCCCCGTGCTCCAGCTCCTCGCCCTGCGCACCGCGGTCGGCCTGGCGGCCACCCCCTGCGAGACGGCGCTGGTGGCGGTGGGGCGGAGCGAGCTGGGCTTCCAGCGCAACCTGGCGGTGGCGGTGGGCACCCTCGTCCTCATGCCGGTCGGCCACCACCTCGGCGGCGTCGCCGGGCTCCTCTGGGGCAGCACCCTGGCGCGGGCGGCGGCCCTGGCGGTGCTCTGGCCGGCGGCGCGGCGCCATGGGATCCTGCGGCTCCGGAGGGAGGTGCTGGTGCTCGCGTTCCTCGCGGTGGGGTACGCTCTCGGGTGGGGGCTCGCGTGCGTCTTGCCGGCACGTCACTGAGCGCGGCGGGGGCGACGGGCGCATGAGCCCGAACGCCCTCGCCTGGGCGGCGCTCGCCGGCTGGCCGCTGGTGGTGCTGGTGACCATCGCCACGCGCCGCCCGACCGGCCGGCTGGCGCGCACGGTCTCCTGGCTGATGCTGCTCTCCCTGATGTTCCTCCCCTCCAACCTGGTCCTCAAGGTCCCGGGGATCCCGGAGCTGGACAAGGACCGGATCTGCGTCCTCTCCCTGGCGGTGGCGCTGGAGCTCTTCCACCGGCGCCCGCTCGGCGTGGCGATCCGGGAGAACCTCTTCCCCCGGCTGGTGCTGGGCCTCGCGATCTGGGGCGTGTACCAGACCGTCCTCACCAACCCCGACTCCCTCACCTACGGGCCCAAGGTCGTGCCCGGCCTCACCGCCCACGACTTCCCGTCCCTGGCGGTCGCCCTGCTCCTCGATCACTACCTCCCCTTCGCCATCGGGGCGCGCATCTACCGGACCCGGAGGGACCTCCAGGACCTGCTCGAGGTGATGACCGCCTGCGTCCTCATCTACCTCCCGTTCTGCCTGGTGGAGCTCCGGATGAGCCCGCAGTTCAACGTCTGGCTCTACGGCTACTACCCGTCCGACTTCCTCCAGGAGGTCCGGGCCGGCGGGTACCGCCCGATGGTCTTCATGAAGCACGGGCTGGTGGTGGCGACCTTCGTCTTCACCGGGTTCCTCGCGGCGCTGGCGCTGCGCCGGATCCGGGCGAGGCTCGATCCCACGACCGGCTGGCGGCTCGGGCTCTCGGGCGGGCTGCTGGTCCTCTGCAAGAGCCTGGGCCCCATCGTCTACGGCGTCGTGGCGCTCGTCGCCGACCGCCTCCTCTCCGGCAAGCGGCTGGCGCGGGTGCTCCCGGTGGTGTCGGCGCTGGTCCTCGCCTACCCGGTGATGCGCGCCGCGGGCGTCTTCCCCACCGCCCAGCTGGTGGAGCTCGCCGAGCGCGCCAGCGCCGACCGGTCCCAGTCCCTCTGGTACCGCTTCGCCCAGGAGGAGCAGCTCCTCGCCAAGGTCCGGCAGCGGCCGGCGTACGGCTGGGGCGGATGGAACCGGAACCAGGTCTGGTCGCCCTGGGGCCAGGTCGTGTCGGTCACCGACGGCTACTGGATCATCATCCTCGGGGTCTTCGGCTACGTGGGCTTCGCCGCCTTCTTCCTCCTCATGCTCACCCCGGTGCTGCGCTTTGCCTGGTACCAGGGGAAGATGGCGCGCGACGCGCGGGTGCTCTGCGGGGCCCTCGCCCTGCTCGTGACCGTCTTCACCATCGACCAGCTCCCGAACTCGCTGCCCGGGTTCATGCCCATCACCTACGCGGGAGCGCTCTTCACCCTGTCGTGGCGCCTCGCCCAGCCGGCGCGGGCCCGGCGACGGCGGGGCGCCGAGGCGGCGGCCGGCCCCGTCCCCGTGGCGGCGCAGCCTGCGCTGCCCGTGCCGATGCGTCCCCTCACGGGAGAGCCGGGGTGAGCGAGCGCTCGCCCCTGGCGATCGGGCTGGTGAGCCCGAGCTGGCCCCCGTCCGCGGCGCCGAGCGGCATCGTCACCTACGTCGCCAACCTGGAGGGCCCGCTCCGTGCCCTGGGCCACCGCGTCTCCATCCTCACCCTGAACGGCGGGGGAGCGCCCGGGCCGTCGGTCCACGACGTGACCCACGTCCACCGCGAGCGCTCCCTGCCGCGGCGGCTGCTGGACGCGGTCTCGAGCCGCCTCGCGCCGGAGCGGACCTTCCGGAGCGTGAGCCGGCGGACGATCGCGGAGGCCGCGCGCCGGATGGTCGCGCGGGGGGAGCTCGACCTGCTCGAGATGGAGGAGTCGTTCGGCTGGGCGGCGGCGGTCCAGCGGGCGGTTCCGGTCCCGGTCTGCGTCCGGCTCCACGGCCCGTGGTTCCTCACCGCCGGCCTGGCCGGCGCCCCCGAGGACGCCGCCTTCCGCGCCCGGGTGGCGGCGGAGCGCGAGGCCCTGGAGGCGGCGTCGGCCGTCTCCGCCCCGGCCCCGGACGTGCTCGAGCGGGTGCGGGAGCGCTACCGGCTCGCCCTCCCGGACGCGGAGGTGATCCCGAACCCGGTGGCCCCCGTCCCCGCGGAGGCGCGCTGGCGCCTGGATCGGTGTGAACGGGACCGGGTGCTGTTCGTGGGCCGCTTCGACCGGGTGAAGGGCGCCGACCTGGTGATCGAGGCCTTCGCGCGGGTGCTGGAGCGGCGGCCGCGGGCGCGGCTGACGCTGGTCGGCCCGGACGGGCGGATCGAGGATCGCGACGGCCGGGCCCTCGGGCTCGAGGGCTTCGTGCGCGACCGGCTGCCGGGCGCGCTGGAGGCGGGGCGGGTGGAGTGGCGCGGCGCGCTCCCCTTCGAGGCGCTCGCGCCGCTGCGCCGCTCGGCGATGGTGACGGTGGTCTGCTCGCGCTACGAGACCTTCTCGTACACCGCGGCGGAGGCGATGGCGCTCGGCTGCCCGGTGGTGGGCGCGGACGTCGGGGGCGTGCGCGGGCTGGTGCGGGACGGGGAGAGCGGGCTCCTCCACCGCCCGGGCGACGCGGCCGACCTGGCCACCCGGCTCGAGGCGATCCTGGCCGACCCGGACGGCGCCGCGGTCCTGGGCGCCCGGGCCGCGGAGCAGTGCGCCGAGGAGCTCGATCCGGCCCGGGTGGCGGTGCGCCTGGTCGCCTTCTACGAGCGGGCCCTGGGGCGCTGGCGGCCGGCGCGGGCCGCGGGAGGCGGCGGGGTATACTCCGCCGGCTGAAGGGGGGACGAGATGGCGAGCGGAGAGACCGCGAGCGCGAGGCGAACGGCGAGCGCGCCGGGCCCCGCCCCGGCCGCCGCGGGCGGGCCGCGGCGGGTCGGGCTCCTCGGGGCCGGCTACATCGCCGACTGGCACGCCAAGGCGCTGGCCACCGTGGCGGGCGTCGAGCTGGTGGCGGTCTGCGACCGGGCCCTGGGGCGGGCGCAGGAGCTCGCCGGGCGGCTCGGGATCCGGGCCGCCCACCCCTCGCTGGAGGCGATGCTCGGCGCCGGACGGCTCGACGCGGTGCACGTGCTCCTCCCCCCCGATCTCCACTTCGAGGCGGGGCGCCAGCTCCTCGGCGCGGGCGTGCACGTCCTGGCGGAGAAGCCGCTCTGCGCCCGGTCCGAGGAGTGCCGGTCCCTGGTCGAGCTCGCGGCCGGGCGCGGGCTCGCCCTCGGGGTGGGGCACAACTTCCTCTTCGCCGAGCCCTACGAGCGGCTCCGGCGCGACCTGCGCGCGGGCGTGCTCGGGCCGCCCGACCACGTCGCCATCACCTGGCACTGCGAGCTGCCCCAGGCGAGGCACGGGCCCTTCCATTCCTGGATGCTGCGCGAGCCTGGCCACGCCCTGCTCGAGGTGGGGCCGCACCTGGTGGCGATGCTCCTCGACCTGGTCGGCTCGCCGGACGAGCTGCGCGCCCACGCCTCGAACCCGGTGGTCCTCCCCACCGGCGTGACCTTCCACCGCCGCTGGCAGGTGGAGGCCTCCCGGGGCGCGACGGGAGTCGACCTCCGGATCTCCTTCGCCCCCGGGTTCACCGAGCGGACGGTCCACGTCCGCGGCGCGCTGGCCAGCGCCACGGTGGACCTGGATCGCAACACCTACGTCCTCCACCGGCACCGTCCCTGCGAGGAGGACCTGGAGCGCCATCGGATGGTGGTGGAGGAGGCGCGCGACGCCCGCCGGCAGGCGCGGCGGACCCTGGCCGCCTACGTGGGCGCGAAGCTCCACCTGGTCCGGCGGGGCTCTCCCTACGGGGCGGGGATCGCCGGGGCGATGGACGCGTTCTACGCGGGGCTGGGCGGGGCCCTCGATCCGCGGGTGAGCGGAGCGCTCGGGGCGGAGGTGGTGCGGGTCTGCGAGGAGATCGTCCGCGCCGCGCTCCCCGTCCGGCCCGCGCGGCCGCCCCGGGAGCCCGCCCCCGCGACCGTCCCAGCGCCTGCTCCGTCCGGCGCGGCGCAGCCGCGGATCCTGGTGCTCGGGGCCACCGGCTTCATCGGGCAGGAGCTGGTCCGGCAGCTCGTCTCCGCCGGCCGGCCGGTGCGGGTGCTGGCGCGCGACCCCGGCAAGCTGCCGCCGGAGCTGCGCTCGCCCCTCGTCGAGCCGGTCCGCGGCGACCTCGAGGACGAGGCCGACCTGCGGCGCGCCATGGACGGGATCGCCTGCGTCTACCACCTGGCCCGGGCGAGCGTGAAGACCTGGGCCGACTACCAGCGCCACGAGATCGAGGCCACCGCCCGGGTGGCCGAGGCCGCCCTGGCGGCGGGCGTGGGCCGCTTCGTCTACACCGGGACCATCGACTCCTACTACGCGGGCCGCCGGGCGGGAGTGATCACCGAGGCGACCCCCCTCGATCCCGCCATCGCCCGCCGGAACCTGTACGCGCGCGCCAAGGCCGCCTCCGAGGCGCTCCTCGCCCGGCTCCACCGCGAGCGCGGGTTGCCCCTGGTGATCTTCCGGCCGGGGATCGTGATCGGCCGCGGCGCGAGCCCGCTGCACTGGGGGGTGGGGATGTGGTGGCCTGGGGCGATCTGCCAGACCTGGGGCGAGGGCCGGAACAAGCTCCCGCTGGTGCTGGTCGAGGACGTGGCCCGCGCCCTCGTCCTCGCCCAGGACGCCGAGGGGCTGGAGGGGGAGTCCTTCAACCTGGTCGCGGACCCCTGCCTCTCGGCGCAGGAGTACCTGGACGAGCTGGAGCGCTCGGGGCCCATCCGGATCGAGCGCCGCGCCACGCCCATCGCCCGCTTCTACCTGCGCGACCTCTTCCGCTGGGCGGTGAAGGTGCTGGTGCGCCATCCGGAGCGCCGGCTCCCGAGCTACCGGGACTGGGAGAGTCGCACCCAGCAGGCCCGCTTCGACTGCACCCGGGCGCGGGAACGGCTCGGGTGGGCGCCGGTGAGCGACCGGGCGGAGCTGATCCGGCGGGGGATCGCCGAGCCGCTGCGGGACGAGCTGCGCTAGCCTGCGGCGGCCCGGGCGAACAGGCCGGCCAGCCGCGCCGCCTCCTTCGCCGCGTCGTGGCGCTCGGCCACCAGGGCCGCGCCCGCCCGGCCCATCTCCGCCAGCCGCTCCGGCGGCGTCTCCAGGGCGGCACGCAGCGCCGGCACCAGCGCCTCCACCGAGCCGGCCGGCACCACCCAGCCGCAGACGCCCCCCTCGACCAGCTCCGGGATCCCGGCCACGGCGGTGGTCACCACCGGCCGGCCCAGGGCGAGGGCCTCCATGAGCACCACCGGGAGCCCCTCGGCGAAGCTCGGCAGCACCAGCGCCCGGGAGGCGAGGATCGCGTCGCGCACCTCCCCGGCGCTCCGCCAGCCGGCGAAGCGGATCCGCTCCCCCAGCCCGGCCCGCCGGACCCGCTCCTCCAGCGCCCCGCGGAGCGGCCCGTCGCCGACCAGGGTGAGCTCGAAGGCGCGCCCCTCGGCGGCGAGCGCGGCGGCGGCCTCCACCAGCACCAGGTGGCCCTTCTGCTCGGAGAGCCGCCCGACGCACACCAGGCGCGGCGCCGCCGGGGCAGGGGTGGCGGGGGCGGCGAGGAGGTCCCGCTCCACCCCGCAGCGCACCACCTCGAGCTTCCCCCAGTCCTCGAGGCGCGCCCAGCGGCAGAGCTGGGCCCGCCCGTAGCTGCTCACCGCCACCACGAAGGCCGCCCGCGCGATCTTCTCGCCCAGGGCGAGGGCCTCGGGCTTGTCGAACTCCTCCGGGCCGTGGACGGTGAAGCTGAAGCGCGGGCCCCCGAGGGCGTGGCAGAGCGCGGCCACGGCGGCGGAGTTGCTGCCGAAGTGGGCGTGCAGGTGGTCCACCCCGGCCCCGTCGAGCCAGCGGAGCAGCAGGCAGGCCTCCGCCAGGTAGACGAGGTGGAGGAGGAGGCCGCGGTCGGACCTCCGCCCGAGCCGGAGGGCGAGGGCGAGCGCCCGGGCCAGGGCGGCGGGGCGGGTGGCGGCGGCCCAGGCCACCGCGGCCGCGTGGCCCGTGGCGCCGGCGGAGAGGAGCACCCGGGTGCGTGGGAGCTCGGCCCGGTCCGCCTCGGTGGCCAGCTCCTCGTCCAGCGGGCGCTGGCTGAAGCGGAGCACCTCCACCCCCTGGGCCTCGAGCGCCAGGATCTCGCGGCGGATGAAGCTGTGGCTGGTGCGCGGATACCGGTTCACGAGATAGGCGACCCGCACCGTGCTCCCCCCAGGCGCGCTCAGCTCGCGCCCTTGTACTCGATGATCCGGCTCGCCCGGCGCCCCAGCCGCGAGCGGAGGTAGCGCACCTGGCCCTGGAGCTGGGGGAAGGCCGCCAGCAGGCAGAAGGCGGCGTAGGTCCAGGCGTCCCGGGGCGGGAGCCCGCGGCGGAGGTTGGCCCGCCCGTAGCGGACGAGCATGGCCGGATACCAGGCGAGGAGCAGGAGGCTCCACCCGCGGCTGGGCCAGGCGCCGAGGAGCGCCAGGCCGGGCACCAGCAGCGCCGAGAGCAAGGTGCTCCGGTTGTGGCGCAGCCACATCCGCTCCGGCGGGCGGCCGTGGAGCGCGTACCCCTCGGCGTAGCAGTGGCCGGCGCGGACCGCGCGGCGCCACCACTGGCCGAAGCGGGTGATGGCGGCGTCGTGCAGGGTCATCTCGGCGTCGATCCGCCAGATGGTGCCGCCGCGGGACCGCAGCCGCACGCAGAGCTCGTCGTCCTCCCCGGCGATCACCGCCGGGTTGTACCCGCCCGCGGCCCGGAGGGCGTCGGCCCGCAGCAGGGCGTCGCCGCCGCAGGAGCGGGCCTGCCCCACGGGCGTGCTCCACTCGATGTCGCAGAGCCGGTTGTACACGCTCGCCCCGGGGAAGCGCTCGCGCCGGCGCCCGCAGACCGCCACGCACCCGGGCCGGGCGGAGAGCTCCCGGACGGCCCGGTCGAGCCACCCGGCCGCAACCTCGCAGTCCCCGTCCACGAACTGGACCAGCTCGAGGTCGGGCCGGAGGGCCAGCAGCCGCTCGAACCCGGCGTTCCGCGCCCTCGCGGCGGTGAAGGGGACGGCGGGATCGAGCTCGACCACCGCCGCGCAGCGCTCCCGGGCCCACGCCTGGCTCCCGTCGCTCGAGCCGGAGTCGACGTAGACGACCGGGGCGCCCGAGGGCGCGAGGGAGGCGAGGCACCGGCGGAGCCGCTCCCCCTCGTTCCGCCCGATGACCACCACGCCCAACCTGTCCATGGCGCCCGCCTCGCCCGGGATGGAGCGGGGAGTGTAGCACGCACCCGCGCCGGTCCCCGTCCGGCGCTCGCGGGGCAGGTGCGCTTGCGCTAGGCTCCTCCGGGGAGGGTGGTCATGGCGCGTGGCGAGGACCGGGGGCGGGACGTCGAGGAGCCGGAGGAGGAGGTCACGGCGGGGCCGCAGCCCACCGACTGGGCGCTCCTGCTCCTCCACGCCGCGCTCCGGCGCAAGATCGTCCTGTTCGCGACGTTCCTCTCCCTCCTCGGGCTCCTCGTCTTCTATTACCGGACGAGGACGCCGATCTACCGGGTGGAGACCAAGATCCTCACCCAGCGGCAGGTGGTCCCCTCCAGCATCCGGCCGACCATGGAGGACTCGCCCAGCCGCACCGCCTGGGAGCTGATCCACCGGCGAGAGAACCTGATCGAGCTGGTCAAGGAGGCCGAGCTGCTCGAGGCGCCGGGCAAGGCCCCGGGCCAGGGGCTCAAGGAGCTCACCAGCCGGCTCACCGACGCCCGGCGGCCGCAGGAGGATCCGCTCGACGCCATGGTGCTCCGGGTGGAGCGCGCGCTGGTGGTGACCTCCGACGAGGGGACCATCAACATCACCTTCGACTGGCCCGATCCCCAGCAGGCCTACCGGGTGGTGGAGGGGGCGCTCCAGAACTTCATCGAGGCGCGGCACGTCCAGGAGGTCACCGCCATCGACGAGGTGATCTCGGTGCTGCGAGCCCGGGCGGCGACCGCCAAGGACAAGCTCGACCGGGTGGTGGAGGACGTGCGCCGCGAGGGCGCCTCCGACGTCCGGGACACCGCCGTGGCCGCGGGGGCGGCCACCACCCGCCCGGCGGGGGCCAGGGGCCCGAGCGAGGAGCTCGTGCGGCTCAAGTCCCTGCTCGACGCCAAGCAGCGGGCCATCGAGGACGTGGAGGAGTTCCGCCGCCGCCGGCTGGCCGATCTCCAGGCCCAGCTGGACGAGAAGCGGAACACGCTCTCCGAGGCCCACCCCCAGGTCATCCAGCTGCGCCGGGACATCGAGGCGCTCTCCCGGGAGTCGCCGCAGATCGCCTCGCTGCGGGAGGACGAGCAGAAGCTCCGCAAGGACTACGCGGCGCGGGCCGCCGAGGAGGCCCGGACGCCGGGCGCCGCGCCGGCGAGCGCTCCCCGGGCGCAGCGCCGCACCGGATCCGGGGAGGAGGACGAGCGCATCCGCTCGGCCCGGCTCGAGTGGCAGCAGATGATCGAGCGCGTGAACGCCTCGCAGCTGGAGCTCGACGCCGCGCGGGCCGCCTTCAAGTACCGCTACTCGGTGATCTGGCCGGCCCAGATCCCGAAGACCCCGGTCAGCCCGAACCCGGTCAAGATCCTGGGGATGGGGACGCTGGCCGCCCTTGCCTTCGCGCTCGCGCTCGCCGCCGCGCCCGACCTCCTCGCCGGGCGGATCACGGAGCGCTGGCAGGTGGAGCAGCTGCTGCAGCTGCCCGTCCTGGGCGAGCTGACCCGCAAGTAGCCGGCCCGGTCACCGGCGGCGCAGGAGGATGCTTCCCGCGAACCGCTCGCGGCCGACGATCTCCACCGTCCGCCGGGCGGAGCCGAGGTGGGACCGGCGCAGGTCCACGCAGAGGACGGCCAGGTCGGCGGCGTGCACCACCGCCACGCCGAGCGGCTCCTCGATCACCGACGGCACGGCGATCACCACCTGCAGGTTCTGGGCGAGCCCCTCGCCGCGGCCGTTGGCGGCGACCGCGTCGGCGATCCCCGAGGCGGTGATGTAGTCGAGGCGGGAGAGCTGGAGGGCGGTGACCGCGCCCTCGCGGAGCTGCCGCCCCACCTCGGCGAGCGAAGAGGCGAGCTCGGCGGTCGAGCCCCCCTCGTCGGCCGGGATGAGCGCCAGGGAGGTCCAGCGGCGGCGGGCGAGGGCGAACCAGAGCTGCTGCACCTCCCGGCCCGGCGGCTCGGCGACGTGCACCGCCTGCGCCCCGAGGTGGACGGCGAGCTTCTGGATGGACTCTCCCATGCGTCTCCCGGTGCGCGCGGCGCCCGGCCATGAAAGGACGAACGTGCCGCGCGGTCAAGCGCGCGGCGATTGACCCTCCGCGCCCGAGCGGCTAGATGGAGCGGACCACGCCGTCGCTCCGGGAGCCCACATGAAAGGCATCATCCTCGCGGGCGGGACGGGCTCGCGGCTGTTCCCGCTCACCAAGGTCACGAACAAGCACCTCCTGCCGGTCGGGCGGGAGCCGATGATCCAGCACCCCGTCCGCAAGATGACGAGCGCCGGGATCGACGAGATCCTCGTGGTCACCGGGGTGGAGCACATGGGCGACGTGGTGAACCTGCTCGGCTCCGGCCGGGAGTTCGGCTGCCGCTTCACCTACAAGGTCCAGGACGAGGCGGGGGGCATCGCCCAGGCGCTCGGGCTGGCCGAGCACTTCGCCGCCGGGGCGCCGGTCTGCGTGATCCTGGGCGACAACGTGTTCGGCGACCCGCTCGCCCCGTTCGTCTCCGCCTTCGAGCGGCAGCGGCGGGGGGCACGCCTCCTCCTCAAGCGCGTCCCGGACCCGCAGCGGTTCGGGGTGGCCGAGGTGACGGGGGGCGCCGTCCGCCGGATCGTGGAGAAGCCGCGCCGGCCGCGCTCCGACCTGGCGGTGACCGGCATCTACTTCTACGACGCGCACGTGTACGAGGCGATCCGCTCCCTGCGGCCCTCGGCCCGTGGCGAGCTCGAGATCACCGACGTCAACAACGACTACCTGCGGCGGGGCGAGCTGCAGTTCGACCTGCTCGAGGGCTGGTGGACCGACGCCGGGACGTTCGACTCGCTCCACCTCGCCAACGAGCTGGCCCGCCGGGGCGCGGCCCGGCCGGCCCGGGCCGCGCGCGCTCGGGGGCGGTAGCGGCAGGCTCGCGGGCGGCGCGGGAATCGCGTAGCCTTCCGCGCATGATCCTCCGGGCCGGTCGCACCTCGCTCGCCCTCCGGGCCGCGGCCGTCATGGCGGCGGCCGCCCTCGCCTGCGCTTCCGACGCCGAGCGGCGGTCCTCGCCCGCCCCGGACTCCGCCGCCCCCGCCCCGGCGAGCGCGGACCTGGCCCGCGCCCTGGAGCCGATCGAGGACCTCGACCCGGACGCCTACGTCGCGGTCGCTCCCGAGGAGCTGGGCGCGCTCCGGGCCGATCTCGAGGGCTGGTGGCGGCGGCTGTTCCGGCCCGAGGCGTCGCCCGCCCGGAGCCAGGGGGTGCGCCAGTCGGCGCGCGCCAGCGCCGCCGGCGCCCCCGACCTGGTCCGCAGCGAGTACGACATGGCGGTGGTGCGCGTCGAGGTGATCGACGCCGCCCGGTTCGCCCTGGTGCGGATCGCCGATCCGGGCGTGGACGTGGCCGACGGAGCGGTGGCGCAGGTGATGGCCCGCCGCCTCCTGGCGGCGGGCGAGGACCGGCGCTGGGAGCTGCGCCTGCCGGAGCGGCTCGCCGAGGGCGAGTGGTACGCCAGCGAGGCGACGGGGAGCGCCGGCGCCTCCGGGGACCGGGTCGACGTCCGGGTCCGGGGCGGCCGGCTGGAGCTGCTCTGCGCCAAGCGCGGCGAGGAGCGGCCCGCGCCGGACGCCTGGTTCCCGGCCGCGCTGCGGGCCGAGCTCGGCGCCGCGCCGGCCCCGGACGCTCAGGGGCGGTAGGTCGGCGTGGCGAATCGGGCCGCCAGGTAGATCCCGAGCTCCTGGAACGAGGGGAGGGTGGGCTCGGGAGTCCGCTGCCACTGGCCGTATCCGCCCAGCCCGAACGAGACGGTCTCCGTCGGGCTGTAGTCCACGCGCAGGTCGAAGCCGCCCCGGCGCGAGAGCCCGGCCGGCTGGCGCCCCAGGGCCCCGGCCGCCCGGCCGGTCAGGGCCCACTGCGGCCGCGGGGTCCAGGAGGCGGTGGCCCCGAGGTCGAGCTGCTGGATCACGTCCCCGCTGGCGCGGTCGACGATCGCGCCCAGCACCGCGGCGATCCGCTCCGTGAGGTGGAGGCGCGCGTCGGGGTGGGAGAGCCCCGCCTCCGCTGCCGGATAGGCCCGGTAGTGGAGGGACGCCCCGGCGAGCTGCTCGGCGGTGATGAGCGCCCCGGCGCCGAGCCAGCTCTCGAGCGTGGGGCCGAGGGTGCGCCGCCAGGTCGCCATCAGCCCCGCGATGCCGGAGGTGGTGTCGTCGCTGAACCGGGCGCCGGTGGCGGAGAGCCGGAGGGAGAGCCGGTCGAGGCGCGTGGCGTCGCGATCGAGGAAGGTCTCCGCCCGGAAGCCGCGGCCGAGCGGGAGGAGGGCCCGCGAGGCCGGGTCGGCGCCGCCCTCGATGTACCCGCCCGCGACCAGGGTCCAGGTCGTCCGGGGATCGAGCGCGCCCTCCAGCCGGAGGTCGGCCCGTCCGGCGACGTACTCGAGCAGGCGGGTGGTGGTGATGGTCTGGGCCTGGTCGGGGGTCCGGGTGGCCTCCGAGATGAGATCGGTGGTGCCGCGCGCCCCCGTGGCGGTGAGGGAGAGGGTCCAGGCCGGGGCGATCCGGGCGCGGCCGCCGGCCTCGCCGGTGTGGAGCACGAGGACCCGGGACTGGGTGGCGACGTCCTGGGAGCGGAAGCGGGGCTCGTAGGTCCCGTGC
>Ga0335082_10002552_pt1 | contig 19629 bp, 16 predicted proteins | sample Lox_Sample_41_FD_206718 | JGI IMG/M metagenome (GOLD analysis project Ga0335082, IMG submission 206718) | Soil microbial communities from Loxahatchee National Wildlife Refuge, Florida, United States - Lox_Sample_4.1 | ecosystem: Environmental > Terrestrial > Soil > Wetlands | place: USA...
CAACAATATCCGCGGGCGTAGGGTAGACGCATGACGAACTGGATGTTAGCTCTCGCTGTGCTCCTGATCCCGTGCTATTTCGGCATGGTCCAGATCCGCGACTTGATCACGTCAGCGCGGAACGGGCAACTGCAATGTCCGGTCCGCAGGCACAACCGCGGCAAGATGGAAACTGCCGCTTAAGCAGTAAGGGTACCCCTCCCCTGCTCCCCCACTCCGGGCGTCGGCCGTTGAGCCGCTGCTCCTCCCTTCAGACAACAACCAGCAGGGCCTGCGTTCCCCGTCAAACCGACGCGATAGACTAGAGGAAGCACTCGCTGTGCGCGAGGTGAGGCTGCTTGGCTGAGGACGGGCGGAAGAGGGTCGAGTGGCTGGACGTGGTGTGGCTGCTGTTCCTGGCTGGGCTGGCCATCCTGCCACCGGTGGAGGAGATCCACAAGCAACTCATCCTGGTGGCTTTGGGCATCGTCCAGCTCGGAGAACGGCGGATCATTGCGCGGGACCCGCGGCCGGGACGGCACTTCATCGTCCTTGTAAAACTGCTTCTCGCCACCCTTCTGATCGCGCACACGGGCGGCCCCGAGATCAACAGCAGCTACTACCCGATCTACTACGTGCCGGTGGTGACGGCGGCATTGTATTTCGGGCCGGGGCTGACACTGCTGTGGACGGCGGTGGCGTCGGCGATGTACTGCTCGTTCCTGATCCCGGCGATGGAGGAGTACGAGCTGACGCCGGAGGGGATCGGAGAGCTGTCGATCCGCATCCTGTTCTTCTTCGTGGCCGGGCTGATGGTGAACCGGTTTTCGAGCGAGAACCGGCGTCAGACGGAGCAGTTGGAAGAGACCAACCGGCAACTGCAACTGGCGCAGGCGGAGGCGCGCCGGTCGGAGCGGCTGGCGGCGCTGGGACAGCTTTCGGCCGGCCTGGCACACGAGATCCGCAACCCGCTGGGCGTGATCAAGGGCTCGGCGGAGATGCTGAACCAGAAACTGCAAGATTCCAATCCGCTGGCCAGCGAGCTGGCGGGCTATATCTCCAGCGAGGTGAACCGGGTGAGCATGCTGGTAAGCCGGTTCCTGGATTTCGCGCGCCCGTTGCATCCGGACACGAAGCCGCAGCCGATCACGGACCTGCTCGACCACGCGCAGAAGATGGTGGCGGAGCAGTGGCGCGGCGTCGCGGTCAAGGTCGAGAAGGCTTACGGCCAGGACCTGCCTCTGGTCGAGGTGGACAGCGAGCTGTTCCAGCAGGCGTTCGTGAACCTGATCCAGAACGCGTACGACGCCATGGACGGCAAGGGCGGGACACTGCGGCTGGAAGCGGCGCGAACCCCATCCGGGGTGGAGGTCCGGGTGGGGGATACGGGGCCGGGGATCGCGCCCGAGCTGCGGGAGCAGATCTTCAATCCGTTCGTCACAACAAAGAAGACGGGTGTGGGTTTGGGACTGTCGATCGTGTCGAAGATCGTGGACGAGCATCGCGGGTCGATCCGGATCGAGAGCGCACCGGGCACAGGCGCGTGTTTCGTCATTTCCCTGCCCGCTCCCGAGGCACAGAAAGGGAGCAGCGTGCCGGCATGACGACCAAGCCCACCATCCTGATCGTCGAGGACGAAGCCAAGATGCGGCGGCTGCTGGAGCTGAACCTGGGCGAGGACGGGTTCGAGACGCTCTCGGCGGAAGACGCGGAGAGCGGGCTGAAGCAGCTGCGCGCCTCCGCCGTGGACCTGGTGCTCACCGACGTCAAGCTCCCGGGCATGAACGGCATGGAGTTCCTGCAAGCGGTGAAACGGTCCAACTCGGCGATCCCGGTGGTGGTGATGACCGCGTTCGGGACGGTCGAGACCGCGGTCGAGGCTATGAAGCTGGGCGCCAGCAACTACGTGCTGAAGCCGTTCTCGCTGGACGAGATGCGGATGGTGGTGCGCAAAGAACTGGACGTGCGGCGATTGCAGGAGGAGAACCGATCGCTGCGCGAGGCGCTGCAAAAGCGGTTCGAGCACCCGAACATCGTGGCCCGCAGCGCGAAGATGCAGGAGGTGCTGGCGACGGTCGAGCGGGTGGCCTCCACCAATTCGACGGTGCTGCTGGGGGGCGAGAGCGGTGTGGGCAAGGACCTGATCGCGCGCGCCATCCACGAGAAGTCGCGGCGCAAGAGCGGGCCGTTCATCAAGATCAACAGCACCGCCATCCCGGAGAACCTGCTGGAGAGCGAACTGTTCGGCTACGAGCGAGGGGCGTTCACCGGCGCCAACGCGAGCAAGCCGGGCAAGTTCGAACTGGCCGACAAGGGGACGATGTTTCTCGACGAGATCGGCGACGTGCCGCCGGCAACGCAGGTGAAGCTGCTACGCGTGCTGCAAGAACGGGAGTTCGAGAGGCTGGGAGGCACCAGGACGCTGAAGGTGGATGTGCGGCTGGTTGCGGCCACCAACCGCGACCTGCGCGAGGCGCTGGAGGACGGGACGTTCCGCGAAGACCTTTACTACCGACTCAGCGTGGTGCCCATCGACATCCCGCCGCTGCGCGAGCACAAAGAGGACATTCCGGACCTGGTCAGCCTGTTTCTTGCGCGGTCATCGGCGGAGTCGGGCAAGGAGTTCAGCGGAGTGAGCCCCGAGGCGCTGAAGCTGCTGATGAGCCATCACTGGCCGGGAAACGTGCGGGAGCTGCACAACATCATCGAACGGGCGGCGGCGCTGGCAAAGGGCCCGGCGATCGAGGCGGCAGACATCCACTTCGATCCACAGCGCGGGAGAGCGCCGAATCCTGGCGGGACGACGCTGCCGGAGGGAATGACGCTGGAGCAGTGGGAAGACGAGATGATCCGCGAGGCGCTGCGCCGGGCCAACGGCAACAAGAGCCAGGCGGCGCGGATGTTGGGGCTGTCGCGAAATGCGTTGCGCTACCGGCTGTCGAAGATCGGGATCGAGGACGACGATAAAGAAAAGGGGCAGGGAGCTTAGTCTCCCCTGGTGGCCGAAAACCACCAGTGGTGGCCGAAGGCGGCCATCGGAGCTGCCAATCGGCAAGTCGGGGTTCACTCCCCTGTTGAGAACAAACGGTTTATACGGCCGGACAAGGGCTGAGTCTGGCATGGCACCTGCATTGTCATAGGTGGCGGAATCCTCTGGCACGGGATTCCAGCCGCAGGTGGGCCATGAAACGCACGGTTTGGTTCTCGGTTCTTGTACTTGGGTTTTTCAGCGTCCTTGCCAGCGCGCAAGTCGAAGTCTCGGCGGGAGTGGCGCGCATCAGCCTGATTCATGGTGATGTTTCCACGCAGCGCGGCGACACCGGGGACTGGGGCGCAGCGGCGCTGAACCAGCCGATCGTCGCCGGGGACAAAGTCTCGACCGGCGACCGGTCGCGCGCCGAGGTGCAACTCGATCACTCCGACATCCTTCGCCTGGCTAACAACTCGCAGGCGAACGTCGCCACCCTGACCCGCACCAACATCCAGGTGCAGGTCGGTCAGGGGCTGGCTTACTACAGCGTGTTCAAGGACTCCGACGCGGAGATCGAGATCGACACGCCGAACGTAACCGTCCGTCCGACGTCGAAAGAGGGCGTGTACCGGATCGAGGTAAACAGCAACGAGACCCGTGTGACCGTGCGCAAGGGCGCGGCCGACATCTCGACGCCGCAGGGCAGCACGCGGGTGGAGAAGGGACAGTCGGCGATCATCCGCGGCAGCGCTGATGAGGCCGAGTACAAGCTGGCGGGGGCGCCATCGAAGGACGACTGGGATTCCTGGAACAACGAACGCGATAACACCATCCACAACGCGCACTCGTGGAGGCGCACCAACCCGTACTACGTCGGGTCGGAAGACCTGGATGCCTACGGACGCTGGGTCGATGTGCCGGACTACGGGTACGTCTGGCAACCCACGGTAGCAGTGGGCTGGGCTCCGTACCGGGCCGGCCGCTGGGCGTGGGAGCCGTACTGGGGATGGACCTGGGTCTCGTATGACCCGTGGGGCTGGGCACCGTACCACTACGGGCGCTGGTTCCTTTATGGCGGCGCGTGGTCGTGGTGGCCGGGCCCGGTGTATGGAGGATACCGGCCGATATGGGCGCCGGCATACGTCTCCTTCTTCGGATTCGGAAGCCACTGGGGAGTGGGAGTGGGCTTTGGGTTCGGCGGATTCGGGTCGGTGGGCTGGCTGCCGATCGGGCCGTGTGACCGCTTCTACCCCTGGTGGGGCGGCTATCGGAATCACTTCAACGTGGTGAACGTGACCAACATCACGAACATCCACAATGTGCACAACGGGTTTGCTCCGCTGCACGGCGGCAACCAGTTCTCGAACCTGAGGCTGGCAGCGGCGAACAACGACGTGATGCGGCGAGCAATCTCGACCGTGCCATCCGATCGTTTCGGCACGGGGCGGAGCATGCCGACCGCGGTCAGCCGCGAAGCCTTCCGCGATGGGCGAATGGTGACGGGCAACTTGCCGATCGTCCCCACCAAAGAGATGACGTCGGTAAGCAACCGCCCAGCGAGCCCATCCACGCTGCGGGGGAACTCGCAGCAGCGCTTCTTCGGCAGGCAGCAGGCGAGTGCTCCGCAACCGTTCGACCGGCAGGCGGCGCAGGTGCAGGAGGCGATCCAGGGCAACGGGCAGGTCGCGGGGAACCGGGCCCAGTCGAATGTGCAGGCGAACCGCAATGCGAATAACTCGCCGCAGTCCGCGAACACGGATGCGCGGCAGGGCGGCTGGCAGCGATTCGGCGGACAGGAAGCGCAGAACCGCGCTCCGGATGTGACCAATCGTCCGTCGAGGAATGTGCCGTCGCCGTCTCCGCAGGCAAGTGGCCAGAACACCGCGCCACGCGGCAACACGAGCAATGATTCGGAGCGCTACGGCTGGCACAAGTTCGACCGCTCCAGCCAAGGGCAGAGCCCGAACCAGGCGTCGCCGTCCAGCCAGCGGGTGGACCGGAGCTATCGCGCGCCGGAGGCAAGCACGCCGAGTCCGCGTCCGAACACGAGCCCCGGATCCCGCAATGACGGATTCCAGCGGTTCACGCCGCAGCCCAACACGACGCCGGTGGACCGTGGTGGCAGCCGGATGAACGAGAACCGCGGGTCTTCCCGTTACACGTCGGAATCGAGCAGCCCTCGCGCCTACTCGCAGGCGGAGCGGAGCAGCGCGTACAGTGGCGGCTCTCGCGCGTACCGACCGCCGCTGAACATGCGGCAGCCGATCGTGACGCCGCGTCCCAGCGCCGAGCCCTCGTACCGCGGCGGTGGCGGAAATCGTGGCGGCGGCTACGGCGGTGGCGGCGGGAGCAGGAGCGGCGGCGGCGGCGGATCGCGCGGCGGCTCCGGGCAGTCGCACCAGTCCTCCTCCTCGAACGGCAAGTCGAGATAGCGGAAGACACACTGGCCGCGCGGGGGATCGGGCGAGGCACTCGCCTCCCCCCGGGCGGGTCGGAGACCCGCGTTCACGCGTGGCCTGTATAATTTCCGCAGTCTCCCACGCCACGAGGTCACTGCGAGTTGAGCACTGTTACTGCCTCTTCCCCTGCCCAGGCGCAACGTCCCATCTCGCCAGCATCGAGCCGAACCAAGCTATTCATCTTCATCCTGCTGGCCAGTTGGGCGCTGGTCTACCTGACTTCGCTGCGGTCGCCGGCGCTGCTGGACGATGTGGACTCGATCTACGGCGAGGCGGCACGGGAAGTGCTGGTGCTGCACGACTGGGTGACGCCGCACGTGAACGGGGTGCGCTTCTTCGACAAGCCTCCGCTGTTCTACTGGATGATGGCAGCGTCGATGGGGACCTTCGGGCAGTCGGACTGGGCAGCGCGGCTGCCGCTGGCGCTGATCGTTCTGGCGACCGTGCTCGAGGTCTTCCGGCTGGGAAAGCGCTACTACGGCGAGGAGGGAGGATTCTACGCGGCGCTGGCCATGGGGGCCTCGTTCGGCGTGTACCTGTTCACGCGCATCCTGATCCAGGACGTGATGATCGGATTGTGGTTGATGCTGGGCATCGACTTCTTCCTCATGGGCCTGGAGCAGGAGAAGCCGTCGCTGCCGGCGTGCTGGGGATTTGCCGCCGCGGCAGCGCTGAACGTGCTCACCAAAGGCCTGATCGGGATCGTGTTCCCCTCGGCCATCTGCGGGCTGTACCTGATCCTGACCGGCAATCTCCGTCACCTGAGGAAGATGAGGGTGCTGTCGAGCACGCTGGTATTGCTGGCGATCGCGCTGCCATGGCACTGGCTGGCGACGGTGCGCAACGGGCCGGCGGGCGAGGCCAAAGGCTTTTTCTGGTACTACATCATCAACGAGCATTTTATGCGCTACGTGGACCGGCGCATCCCGCGCGATTACGACATCGTGCCGCTGCGGCTGTTCATCGTGATGACGTTCCTGTGGCTGTTCCCCTGGTGCGCTTTTCTGCCACAGGCGCTGGACGAGATCCCGCGGAAATGGAAGCAGTGGCGCGAAGGACTGGACGCGCGGGGCCGCGCGAACCTGGTGTTCTTCCTGTGGGCCTTCGTGGTGGTGTTCTTCTTCTGCTTCTCGACCCGCCAGGAATACTACAGCCTGCCGGTGGTGCCGGCCATGGCGCTGCTGGTGGGCGGATGGCTGGCGCGAGAATCGGAGTCGGCGCGAAACAGCGATCTGCGGAAGTGGGGCATCCGGTCGGTGGCGGCGCTGCTGGTGATCGGGACGCTGGTGTTTGCGGTGACGATGTTCTTCGGCCTGACGGCCAAGTCGCCGAAGCCGGGTGCCGATATCTCCGACGTGCTCACGCAGAACCCGGCGGAGTACGCGCTGTCGCTGGGGCACTTCCTCGATCTGACGCCGCAGGCCATGGGCTTCTTCCACGGACCTCTGGAGGCGACCGGGATCGCGTTCCTGCTCGGTCCTCTGGCCAGCCTGCTGCTGCGCCGCAAAGGAAAGATGCTTGCGGCGAACCTGGCGCTGGCGGCGATGATGGTGGTGGTGCTGTGGTGCGTGCACCTGGGCTACAAGGTGTTCGCGCCGGTGATCACGTCGCAGCAGTTCGTGGCGCCGATCCAGCGAGCATGGGAGCCGGGCGCGCTGATCGTGGTGAACGGGGACTACGAAAGCGGCTCGTCGCTGAACTTCTATACCCACCAGCAACTGCATCTGCTGAACGGGCGGGCCAACAACATCTGGTTCGGATCGACGTACCCGGATGCGCCGCCGATCTTCCATAACGACGAATCGTTCGCCAAGCTGTGGCAGAGCGACCGGAGGATCTTCCTGTGGGTGATGAAGGACGCTCACCCGCTGGTCATCGCCGATAAGAAGGTCTATGAGGTGGCGAGAGGCGGGGGGAAGCAGATCCTGACGAATAAACCCGTCGCTAGTCGCTAGTCGCTAGTCGCTGGCCATCGGCACGAACGATCTTCTTGTCCTTCAAGACGAATTCTTCGCCGCGCCAGGTCACGTTGCGCCCGGTGTAGCTGCCGATCCAGACCGCCAGGCCGAGGAATTCGCGCACCGGAACAAGGTGGCGCAGGCGGCGGTAGTTGGGATCGTGAAGCACCGCATGGGCAACGGCCTCGGCGACGGAATATCTGCCCAACAACGCGAATAGCACGAGCGCCCACGCCCAGAGGGCCCCACCGGAGACAATCAGCGCACACACCGCCCAGGGCACCGCGTAGGTGAGCAACACGCCGATATAGCCGGCGCGGCGGGAGTCGCGGGTGCTGCGTCCCCAGCGCAACTGGTGCTCGAAGAACTTGCCGAAAGAATAGGCGGGGATATGGGTGTCGACGATGGTGTCGGCAAGCTCCACGCGGAACCCGGCAGCCGAGGTGCGGTTGCCGAGCTCGAAGTCGTCGGCGAGGTAGTCAAGCAGCGGCTCGAAGCCGCCGATGTGCGCCAGGACGTCGCGGCGGATGGCGAGCGTAGAACCGAGAGCAAAGTGAACGCCGCCCTCGACCACGCGGGCCGCCAGCACGCCTCCCATGAACTCGGTGCTGATGCCGATAGACTCCAGCTTCGAGCCCAGCGTGTTCTCAGGCGCGCCACGGTAGAGCGACGTGACCATGCCGACCTTCGGATCGGAGAACGGCGCCATCACCTTGCGCAGGTAGTCGGGTGCGACGCGGATGTCGCTGTCGTTGACGATCAGGTGCCGGAAGTTCGCGTGGGGCAGCATCTGGACGAGATTGCTGACCTTGCGGTTCGCGCCCAGGATGTTCTCGCAGACGATCAGCCGGATGCTGCGGTCCGGGAATTCGCGCTTGAGCTGCTCGATGGCGGGGATGGCCGGGTCAGCGGGGTCCCAGACGCCGAAGATCAACTCGTAGTCAGGGTAATCCTGGCGGCAATGGCTCTCGAAGGCGGCGAAGGCTTCCGGATCGACGCCGCGAACGGGCTTCAAGATCGTGACCGGAGGAGTGAAGCCCTCCGGAGCGCGTGGCCGGCGCAGGAAGGAACGCGCGGCCCACAGCACCAGGGCGTAGTAGCCGATGCCGCAGAGGGTCAGCAGGCTGAAGAGGATCTCAAGCGCGAGCCGAATCATACGCCCCAGGTCGCTAGTCGTTAGTCGCTAGTCACTAGCGAAGAGCGAGGGTAGCAGCTTTGGCAGAAAAGCAGAAAGGCTGCGCGGCAAAGGAGGAGGGCCGTCGAGGTCGACGGCCCTACGAGATACGGTCTTACAAGGTGTCAGTCGGCCGCCACGGGAATGTAGTGGAGCGTCTGCATCTGGTGGCGCACGGCGATGGACAGCCGGCGAATGCCCTCGCGGATAAGCTGAGGACGCGAATAGGAGAAGTTGAGGCGGAAATGGCGGCGCGCCTCCTCGTCGTCGGTGGCATAGAAACTGTCGCCTGGCACAAAGGCCACGTTCTCTGCGATGGCCGCGTTGAACAGGTCGTGGGAATCCATCCCTTGCGGTAACGTGACCCACAGGAACAGGCCGCCGTCGGGTCGTGTCCAAGTCACGTCCTCGGGGAAGAATTCGGCCAGGGCTTTGAGCATGGCGTCGCGGCGCTCGCGATAGACCTGACGGATGAGCTTGACGTGCTCGTCGAGGAAGCCGTCTTTGGCGACTTCGTAGGCCACCATCTGGTTGAAGGTCGCGGTCTGGAGGTCGGCGCCCTGCTTGAGCTGGATGAGCTTGGCGATGACCTCGGCGGGGGCTACGATCCATGCCAGGCGCAGGCCGGGGGCGAGCGTTTTGGAGAAGGTGCTCAGGTAGATGACGTTGCCGAGGGTGTAGCCGTTGTCGCGGCGGAGGTTCTCGCGGTCCACCACCACCAGCGGGGGCAGGTGCTCGCCCTCGAAGCGGAGCTGACCGTAAGGGTCGTCCTCGATGATCGGACAGCCGTACTTGTCGGCCAGCAACAGAAGCTCGTGGCGGCGCCCTTCGGAAAGAGTCACGCCGCCGGGGTTCTGGAAGTTGGGCAGCACGTACATGAACTTGGGTCCGGAGCGAAGGGCGTCTTCCAGCAAGTCGGTGCGCAGGCCATTCTGGTCGATGGGCACGCTGACATAGTCGGCGCCGTAGACGGTGAATGCCTGGAGCGCGCCGAGGTAGGTGGGCGCCTCCAACAGGACACGGTCGCCGCGGTTGATAAGCAGCTTGCCGATCAGGTCCAGCGCCTGCTGCGAGCCGGAAGTGATCAGGACGTTCTCCGGCTGGGCCAGGATGCCGTACCGGGCGGTGTTGGCGGCGATCATCTCGCGCAAGGGGGCATAGCCCTCGGTGGGACCGTACTGAAGGGCCTCAGGGCCGTGGTCGGTCAGCACCCGCTGGCACGCTTCCTTGAACTGTTCCGTGGGGAAGACTTCCGGAGCGGGAAGGCCGCCGGCGAATGAGATGACGTCTGGTTTCTGGGTAAGTTTCAGGAGTTCCCGGATGGCGGAGCTCTTTACGCGCTGGGTACGCTGGGCAAAGCGGTGCAGCCATGGTGTGGACATAGTTTTGGCGCCTCTGCCATAGCTCAGGCTAGAACGGGGACGGGCGGAATTCTGTGATGTGTGGCACACGGCTTGGTGCGGTCGAACAAACGGAAGTAATCACCCGTTCGGGCAAGGGACGACTCGGTCGCGATCGGGGTCCTTCGACTGCAACGCAAGCGGTACTCAAGAAGGTCAAGATTTGGGTCGAGGCGGAAGGCCAATCTCCAATATAATGAGAGGGTTGACAGGCGGGCCGGATGGTCGCCCTCAGCCGTGAACGCTGGTTCTGCCAGGCTGCGCGGTGGCGGGGAGGAAAGTCCGAACTCCGCAGAGCAGTGTGCCGGATAACGTCCGGGACGGCGGGTTCAAACCCGCTGGACGGAAAGTGCCACAGAAAACATACCGCCTGGGCCGCAAGGCCGGGGTAAGGGTGAAAAGGTGCGGTAAGAGCGCACCGCCCGGCGAGTGATCGTCGGGGCAGGGCAAACCCCACACGGAGCAAGACCAAATAGGGGACGAGTCCGGGAGCGATCCCGGCGCGCGCCGGCTCGGCACGCCAACCCTTCGGGGCCCCGGCAACGGGTGAAAGTTCCGGGTAGGTCGCTTGAGCGCCGCAGTAATGCGTCGCCCAGAGGAATGACCGTCCTGGCGGTCGCAAGACCGGCAGACAGAATTCGGCTTACAGGTCCAGCTTGTCACTAGTGCCCTCTCGTTCCGAAAGGAGTGGGAGGGCATCAATGTTTGTGCAAGGTCCTTCCGCAAGGCGTCAGGATTTCGCCTGCGGGCTGACGCCCGCAAAACGGCTCAACTTACAGGTCCAGCTTGTCACTAGTGCCCTCTCGTTCCGGAAGGAGTGGGAGGGCATCAATGTTTGTGCCTAGGACGTGCGGATCAGTCGGCGGCGGAGGCCAGGGGGCGATTGGAGCCAACCGCCTGCTCGTAGACCTTGAGGGTGCGCTGGGCAGCGATGTCCCAGGAAAACCGCTGCGCCTGCTGGTAGCAGCGCTCCTTCAAGCGGTCGCGCAAGGGCTGGTCGAGGAGGACGCGGTGGAGGGCACGCATGATCTCGAACACATTCTCGGGGTTGACCAGGACCGCAGCGTTGCCAACAACCTCGGGCAGCGAAGACGCGTTGGAGGTAACGACCGGGGTGCCAGTGGCCATCGCCTCCAGCGGAGGCAGGCCAAAGCCTTCATAGAGCGAGGGAAAGACGAAGATCTTGGCGGCATCGTAAAAAATGCGCAGCACGTCGATGGGGACAAAGCCCAGGAAGCGAACGTCATTCTGCACCCCGGCCTTGATGACGGTGCGGCGGAGGTCGGGGTGCTTGGAGAGCTCGTCGCCGATGATGATGAGTTTCAGGTCGGCGTAACGGTCTTCTTTCTCCAGCTCCGCCTTGAGGGCGGCGAAGGCCTCGATGATGCGGCCGATGTTCTTGTGGGGCTTGATGTTGCCGGCGTAAAGCAGGAAGGGGTAGTTGACCTGGTAGCGCTCGGCGATGAGCTGCTTGTCTTCCGCCGAGGCGTGGCCGCAGCGAAAGCGTTCGTCAATGGCGTTATAGACGACCGCAATCTTGGATTCGGGAACGTGGAACAGCCGCATGAGGTCGGACTTGGTGGAGTTGGAGACCGCCAGGATGCGGGCCGCGCGCGCGATGGTGCGCCGCGTCATGTAGCTTTGCATCCAGCGCTTCCAGGCGCTACCGCCGGCGGGGTACAGGTGGTCGAGCAGATCGTGCACGGTCACGACGTAGCGGCAAGGCATGTACTGGGGGACCCAGAAGAGATGGGGGACGTGGACCAGATCGCAAGCGTGCCTGCGGATGATGTGCTGGAAGTGGAAGTAGTCGCGCGGCGTGGTCTCGGCGAGGGCATAGGGAATGGCGACGAAGTTGGGCGGGAGATCGCCGAACTCGCGCAGGCGCTCGGGACGGCCGATCAGGCGGTACTGGTTGCGGTCGTCGAGCCGGGCCAGGGCGCGGACGATGTTGCGGACATAGGTGGCAACGCCGAACTCGCTGACCCGCCGCATGTCGAGGGCGATGCGCACGCGGCTAGTGTAAGGTCGCTGGTCGCTCGTCGCTAGTCGCTGGCGAAGAAAAAAGAAAGTGAGCGGCCGAGGCCGGCCGCTCTGCAGGTCATGCTTTCATCTCCGCGATGGCGCGGGAACGGCGCGCGGCATAGAGCGGGAATGACTCGCAGAGGTCCAGTACTTCCTTGCGGATGCGCTTGAGCGCGGCGGCGTCCTGCCGGTTGTTGAGCGCCTGGCTGATCCAGTGCCCGATCTGGCGCATCTCGCCTTCCTTCATGCCGCGAGTCGTCACGGCCGGCGAGCCGATGCGGATGCCGCTCGGCTTCAGGGGCGGGTTGGTATCGAAGGGGATGGCGTTCTTGTTGACGGTGATGCCGGCCTCGCCCAGGGCCTTCTCCGCCTCGCTGCCCAGCATGCCCTTGCTGAAGACGTCCACCAGCATGAGGTGGGTGTCGGTGCCGCCGGAGATGATGCGGTAGCCGTCGGCGGCGATGGTCTCGGCCAGGACTTTGGCGTTGGCGACGACCTGGCGGGCGTAGTCCTTGAACTCCGGCTGCATGGCCTCGTGGAAGCAGACCGCCTTGGCGGCCATGATGTGGACCAGGGGACCGCCCTGGAAGCCGGGAAAGACGACCTTGTCCACGGCGGCGGCGTACTCCTGCTTGCAGAGGATCATGCCGGCACGGGGGCCGCGCAGGGTCTTATGTGTGGTGGAGGTGACGATCTGCGCGTGCGGGACAGGGGAAGGGTGCACGCCGCCGGCCACCAGCCCGGCAAAGTGAGCCATGTCCACCAGGTAGATGGCGCCGACCTTGTCGGCGATCTCGCGCATGCGCTTGAAGTCGATGATGCGGGGGTAGGCGCTGCCGCCGCCGATGATCAGCTTGGGGCGCTCCTGCACGGCCAGCTTCTCCAGCGCGTCGTAGTCGATGGTCTCGGTCTCTTTGGTGACGCCGTAGGGGATGATCTTGTAGGTCTTGCCGGAGAAGTTGAGCTGGTGGCCGTGAGTGAGGTGGCCGCCGTGGGCGAGATTCAGGCCCAGCACCGGATCGCCGGGCTGGACGACGGACGCGTATGCCGCCTGGTTGGCGGTGGAGCCGGAGTGCGGCTGGACGTTGGCGTGCTCGGCGCCGAAGAGTCTCTTGGCACGGTCACGGGCCAAGGTCTCGACGACGTCGGTGAACTCGCACCCGCCGTAGTAACGCTTGCCCGGATACCCTTCGGCGTACTTGTTGGTGAACACCGAGCCGGCCGCTTCGAGCACGGCTTCGCTGACGAAGTTCTCCGACGCGATCAGTTCCAGGCCCTCGTGCTGGCGGCGCTCCTCGTTGGCGATGGCTTGGGCGATCTCGGGATCGTCTTCCCAGAGGGAACGGGACATACGGTCGTTGGTCATGGCATGAGTCCCTTCTATTAAGTGCTAGACGCCCTGACGGGCGTCTCTATCGGATCATTTCGTATGGGCCTGGATCTCCTGGCGTTCGATCTCGGTGATCTTGTCGACCCTGCGCTGGTGGCGGCCACCGGCGAACGGGGTGCGCAGCCATTTGTCCACGATGGCGAAGGCCTCGTCGTCCTTGAGGATGCGCGAGCCGATGGCGAGCACGTTGGCGTCGTTGTGCTCGCGGCTCATCTGGGCCTCGTATTCGGTGGTCACGTGGGCGGCGCGGACGCCGGGGACCTTGTTGGCGGCGATGGACATGCCGATCCCGCTGCCGCAGACCAGCACGCCAAGATCAGCTTTCCGGTTGGCCACGTCCTCGCCGACCTTGCGCGCAAAATCCGGGTAGTCGACGGACTCGTCCGAGACCGTGCCCTCGTCCTGAACGTTGATCCCCTGCAGCGCGAGGCGCTGCTTGATCTTCTCTTTCAGTTCGAAGCCGGCATGGTCGGCGCCGATGGCAATCTTCATGGCCAGACAATTGTACCGAAGCAGCCAGCGGTCAGCCATCGGCGACCACGAAAGAAAAGCCGCCCGTAGTTGGGCGGCGGCCTTCGATCCGACCTGGTTTAGTGGCGATGCTTGTTCCCGTACTCAATGCCTTCGTGAACGTGGTGGATGGCTTCCTCAGTGGCCTTCAGGGCGGCTTCGCGATGCCCGCCCTTGTCGTGCTCGGCGGCCTGGAGCTCAGCCTTGGCCGCCTGCAGATGCTCCAGGGCCGACCGCATGTGCGGCTGGCCCTCGGCACGCACGGTCAGGGTGCCGACATAGAAGGCAGCCATGGCGATGGCAAGCACCAATACGATCAATCTCTTCATCGAATCCCTCCGTTCCCTTGTCATGGGAGTGTGGCGCGGAAGAATAAGTTGCAGCGGTGCGGGATGTCAATATCGGCTTGCGACCTTTCGTGCCCGGCAGGTGCCAGATGGGGAAGCGACCGGGCGGCGCCACTCGATCGTCCGCAGCGGCTCCGCTCTTGTCGAATCCGAAGTTTCGTCACATAATCACGCCTCCCCTAGTTCAGCGAGGTGGCACCATGGCCAGCACCAGTCCGAGTCCGACCCCCGAAGTCAAGGAAGGCTATAAGTTCATCCATTTCGATACGTCGACCTACATCGCGCGCATCACGCTGAACCACCCGCCGTACAACGTGCTGACGGTGCCGCTGATGACGGAGATGGCGGAGGCGATCGAGAGCCTGAACGGGCGGGGCGACATCAAGGCCATCCTGCTCGATTCGACGCAGAAGACGTTTTCCGCCGGCATCGGCCTGGAGGACTCCAAGGCCGACAAGGTCTTCCAGACGCTGGACGCCTTCAACCGCATCTTTACCGCGATGCGCGAGATCTCGAAGCCGGTGATCGTGGTGGTGAACGGCCCCGCGATCGGGGCTGGCTCGGAGCTGGTGGCGTTCGGAGACATGGTCATCGCCACCCCCAAGGCAAAATTCGCGCAGCCCGAGGTGAAGCTGGGAGTCTTCCCGCCGTTCGCGGCGGTCATGTTGCCCCAGATGATCGGCCCCAAGAAGGCGTACGAGCTGATCCTGACCGGCGAGGCGATGTCGGCGGAAGAAGCGCGCTCACACGGGTTCGTCAACCAGGTGGTGCCGGAGGCCGATCTGGAGAAGACGGTGAACGAGGTCATCTCGCGGATCGGGGAATTCTCGGCGCCGGTGCTGGAGATGACCAAGAAGGTCATCGGCAGCTCGATCGGCGTGCCCTTGCAGGATGCCATGCGCAAGTCGCACGACATCTACCTGAATGAACTGATGGAACTCGACGACGTGCAGGAAGGCCTGCGCGCGGTGGTCGAGAAACGCAAGCCGGTCTGGAAGAACAAATGACGGCGCTCGGCGGGTGTGAGCGCAGCCAAGCGCGAGCGAGGCGAAGCGGGAACCGGCCGCCGTCACCCTGAGCGAAGCGAAGGGTCTCTATACAGAAGGCGCGCGAGACGCGCGCCTTTTGCTTTAGAACGCGGTGCGCACGAAGCGGCAGATGTGGAAGGCGTCCATGTACTTGAACGGGGCCTCGCCGACCACGTAGTGGCCACAGGGCAGCACGGCCTGGCGGAAGTCGCAGTTGCGGCGGGCGAACTCGGCGACCACCTGCCTGGAGAATTCCGGCAGGAAGGTCAGGTCGTGGGTCGCCCACACCACCAGAGACTTCTTGGGTTGGGCGGCGAACTTGTCGAAATATGACATGGGGCTGATGGCGCGCCAGCAATCGCGCAGGCGGTCGAGGTCGATCTGCTTCTCGATACCGGCGCGGATGTGGCGGGTGGATTGGCCGGTCCAGACCACGTCGCCAAAATAGGTTGAGGCGTGGTTGAAGACGTTCACCTTCAGGCGCTCGTCGTGGGCGCTGGCGATGAAGGCGTAACAGGAGCCCAGGCTGGTGCCCAGGATACCGAACTGGGTGTAGCCCTGCTGCTGCAGCCAGTCGAGGCAGGCGCGGATCTCGAGGATACCTTGGCGCGCGGCATCGATGGTGCGTCCGATGTTGGCGGAGACGGCGTAGTCGGCGCGCTCGATCTCGGCCGGCTTGCGGACGTCGTGGTAAGGCAGGCTGAGGCGCAGCGCCGAGACGCCCATCCAGTTGAACAGACGGCCCAGGCCATTGTGACTCTCGCCGTCGGCGTTCCACTGCGGCAGGATGAGCATGGCGCGGCGGCCGCGTGCCGGGAACCAGCGGGCGTTGGCGAAGTTGTTCTCCGGATACGGCGTCTGCACCGGCGAGGTGAAGCGCAGGAACGGAGCGGGCTGAGTCTCCTTCTGGGTGTAGTTCCCTTCCCGGTCGCGCGCGGGCGGAGGCACGTGCATCTCCAGGCGGAAGTCTTTGGGCGTCTCGTAGGAGAAGAAGGTCTCGCTGCGGCGGACGATCTCGCGGTTCAAGTCGTGCACGAGGCGCTCGGGGTCTGCGGATGCCTGCTGGAAGCTGCCATTCACCATCGGCCAGCGCTCGATCCAGTCGAGTCCCCAGTCGAACGGGCGCACCACGCGGTTGGTGTCGCGACTGGTGAGACGCGTCTCCCAGGAGTACATCCACTTGGAATAGCGCTGGAGCATGGGCAATCCAAAAATATAGCAGAACAAAAAGAGTCGGCCTGGTGTCTATTTCGGCAGACCGATGAAGAGGCTGTTCCAACTCGCAATCACCCTGCTGGCGCTGAATTCTGCAGGACTAGCGCAGGACGCGGTTACGGCATTGTGGGACCTGGCGCTGACGACCGATCCCAGGGTCGTAGAGAAACACCTCCCCAAGGGCGCGGTGCGGGAAATGGCCGACTGTCAGGCTGGCGATCTCGACGCAGCCCTTCAGGAATTCATGCTCGCGAAGAAAGCCGCGGAAGACGGCAAGGACATTGAACTAGCGAGCAGTTCCGAAGGGGTCCTTCTGATCGGAGATCAATATTTCAGCGTTGAATTGCGAATGGCTACCTCGCAGGTAAGAGGTTCGGTGGCCGACTTCGTGGTCAAGGCTACCAAGAGAATGGACCGCCTGGAACTGGAGAGCTGGACTCTAGTATTTACGATGGAGTTCGATGACGCAGAGTGGCGGCTAACCTCGATCGCAACTCAGGAAGACGAGAAGTGGGAGGTACACAGTCTGCACGAAGTCGGGAGACATTGCCGCATGGCGAAGGAGTCTTCGGCGGTTGGGAGCCTTAGGACGATTAACACGGCCCAGGTGACCTATGCATCTACATACCCGGAACACGGTTTCGCCTACACACTCTCGCAGTTTGCTGATCCGGGTCAAATGCGAGGGCCTAGTCCGGACAAAGCGGGACTGATCGACGCGCAGCTTGCTTGCGACAAGGACGAGTGCGACAAGAGTGGCTACCGCTTCCGGATTGAGACGGAGGCAGGACAACCCCGTGAGAGATACCAGGCGTTCGCCCGGCCGCTGAAGTACAACAAGACCGGCACGCGCAGTTTCTATACAGATCAGACGGGGGTGATCCGCTTTACGGTCGCGGATCGCGATGCAACGGCGGACGATCCACCACTGAACTAGTCCACAAACCTGCGGGGCACGCGCTTGGAGATGGCGCAGAGGATCTCGTAGGCGACGGTCGAGGCGTGGTTCGCATGTTCCCAGGGGCTGATGCTGCGGCCTCCCTGCGAGCCGAGGATGATGACTTCGTCGCCGATCTCCACACCGGTCATGCCGGTGACATCCACGGCGGTGAGGTCCATGGAGATGTTGCCGACCATGGCGGCGTAACCGCCGCGAACGATCACGCGGCCGCGCGAGGAGAGTCGGCGGTTCAGGCCGTCGGCGTACCCGATGGGCAGCACTGCAACGCGCGCCGGCGCGGGAGTGACGTAGGCGCCGCTGTAGCCGATGGAGGTCCCGGCAGGCACATCGCGCAGGGAAATGATGCGCGTCTTCCAGGTCAGCACCGGGGCGACCGGCAGTTCGTGCGAGGTGTCGGGCGCGCCGGTCGCCGCCGAGACGAAGGGCAGGTGATAGCCGTAGAGCGCCAGTCCGGGTCGCACGAAGTTCATCCAGGTCTTGGGCCGGGTGGTCAGGGCGGCGGAGTTTGCGATGTGGAAGAACTGCGGCGACAGGCCGCGCTCGAGGATGGTGGCCGAGGCCTGATGGAAGCGCTCGAGTTGCTGCTCGACGCTGGCGGCATCCACCACTTCGGCCGACGCCAGGTGACTGTAGAAGCCTTCGACTTGGACGTGGCGGGCTTTGCGCAGAGCGTCGGCCAGCTTCGGCACGTCGGACATATTGGCGCCCAGGCGGGTCATGCCGGTGTCCACCTTCAGATGCACGGCGACTTTGTCCTTGGCCAGCTTCTCGGCGGCGTCTTCCAGGAGTTCGATGTGGTTCCAGTCCCAGATGGTCGGGGTGAGGTTGTTGCGAACGATGTACTCCTCCTCCCCGCGGAAGAAGCCGGCCATCACCAGGATGCGGCCATTGATGCCCGCATCGCGCAGCAGCATGCCTTCATGGGTCGAGGTCACGCCGAACCAGGTCGCGCCCTCCATCTCGAGTGCGCGGGCACATCCCTGCGCACCGTGACCATAGGCATCGGCCTTGACCACCGCGCACACCGTCGCTTGGGGGCCGACGTGGTCCTGCACCGTGCGGAAGTTGTGCCGAAGTCTGGAGACCGAGACCTCCGCCCAGGTGCGGCGCGAGATCATTTGGGTTGAAGGGAGTACGGAAGATGCGGCCACGTCCTCCCGATTATACAGTCGCCTTGGTGACGGGGCGGGGGTCTTCCGGGGCGGATGCGGCCGACTGAGGGGGCTCGATGTCGGTGATCAGGCGGGTCCCGCGCTGCGCCGTGAAGTAGTACCAGGCCCACTCGATCAGCACCAGCACGCGGTTGCGGAAGCCGATCAGCCAGAAGAGGTGGATGAACAGCCACGCCGCCCAGGCCATGAAGCCGGAGATGTGGAAGCGGCCGAGATCGGCGACCGCGGCGGCGCGTCCGATGGTGGCAAGGTTGCCGCGATCCCGGTAGACAAAGGGCTCTCGGGCCTCGCCGTGCAAGTCGCGGACGATGTTCGCGGCCGCCGAGCGGCCCATCTGGATGGCGGCGGGAGCGACGCCGGGAACGCCTTTCACGGACGCGAGGTCCCCGATCACGAAGACTTCCGGATGGCCGGGGACCGTAAGGTCGGGTCCCACAAGCACTCGGCCGGCGCGATCGGTGGTCGCCCCAAGCTTCTTTCCCAGGGGAGAAGCCGCAACTCCGGCGGCCCACAGGGTGACGGCTGCGGGCAGGACCGTCTCGCCGATGCGGATCTGTCCAGGTTCCACGGAGGTGACCATGGTGTTGGTCCGCACCTCGACGCCGAGATGCTTGAGCTGCTGTTCGGCGCTGCGGGAGAGGTCTTCCGGATATGCGGCAAGTACGCGCGGCATGCCCTCCAGCAGGATGATGCGGGCCGACGTCGGGTCGATGAAGTGGAAATTCCTCGGCAGGGTCTGGCGGGAGATCTCGGCGAGCGCGCCCGCCAGCTCGACGCCGGTCGGGCCCCCGCCGATGATCACGAAATTCAGCGGCCCGGGATCCTCGCCGCGCGCCGCGTTGCGCTCGGCCACCTCGAATGCCAGCAGGACACGGCGGCGGATCTCGAGCGCGTCTTCGAGGGTCTTCAGCCCAGGGGCGATGGCCTCCCATTCGGGATGGGCGAAATAGGAGTGGCGCGCTCCGGTGGCCACGATCAGGTAGTCGTAGGAGAGTTGCAGATCGGGCGACTGAACGCGGCGTGCGGCCAGGTCGAACCCG
>Ga0335082_10002553_pt1 | contig 19618 bp, 25 predicted proteins | sample Lox_Sample_41_FD_206718 | JGI IMG/M metagenome (GOLD analysis project Ga0335082, IMG submission 206718) | Soil microbial communities from Loxahatchee National Wildlife Refuge, Florida, United States - Lox_Sample_4.1 | ecosystem: Environmental > Terrestrial > Soil > Wetlands | place: USA...
CCGGGCGGGCGGCTCGATCCCGCCGTGGTTCGAGGGTGGCCAGACGCCGCTCCACCAGCGGATCCCGAAGCTCCGCGGCTTCCGCAATCCGTTCAAGACCGACTACGAGATCGTCAACCTCGGCCGCATCGCCGCGCTCGTCGAGCTCGGCGCCCTCGAGCCGGGCGAGCTGCCCGGATCGAAGAAGCCGGCCGCGACCGCCCCGATCACCGTCAACCAGGAGATCCTCCGGGCGGTCGGCGCGGTCCGCACCCTCGACAAGCCGCTCAAGGTCCTCGGTCACGGCGAGATCGACACGCCGCTCTTCGTCGTCGCCGACGCGTTCAGCAAGAGCGCAGTCGCGAAGATCGAAGCGGCCGGCGGCTCGGTCCAGGTCCTCGAGGTCCCGACGACGCCGCTCGCGGCGCTCGGCGTCGGCAGCCCGGAGAAGGACGAGGCGGCCTCGAAGCCGGCCCGGTCGAAGCCCGCCACCAAGGCCACCAAGCCCACTCCTGCGGCCGATGCTCCTGCCGAGGCCCCCGCCCCGGAGGCTTCTGCGCCGGAGGCGACCGCCGAGACCGTGACCGCCGAGCCCGAGGCCGAAGCCTCGATGGCCGAGGCGGCCCCGGACGACGATACGCCCGCCGAGGCCCCCGCCCCGGCCCGCGCCCCGAAGACGAAGCCGAGCGCGAAGAAGGCGACGACCGAGGAGTCCGGAGAGACGGCCGAGGCGCCCAGCGGCGAAGACGCCTGACGTGTTCGAGTCCCTGCTCAACGCGTTCCGTGCGCCCGATATCCGCCGACGACTCCTCTACGTCGCCGGCATCCTCATCATCTTCCGGGGGCTCGCCCACGTCCCGGTGCCGGGCGTCAACCCGGTCGCCCTGACCGCGTTCTTCAACGGCAGCCCGCTGTTCGGGCTGCTCGACCTCTTCAGCGGCGGCGGACTGTCGTCGTTCTCGATCGTCGGGCTGGGCATGAACCCGTACATCAACGCCTCGATCATCATGCAGTTGATGACCGGGGTCATCCCGTCGCTCCAGGCGTTGAGCCGGGAAGGGGAGTACGGACGGAACAAGATCAACCAGTACACCCGCTACCTGGCCGTGCCGATGGCGCTCCTCCAGTCGTACGGGTTCCTCGCCCTCCTCAACGCCCAGGGAAACGTCCTGCTGACGCCCCTCAGCCTGTCCTCGTGGGAGACGATCACCCAGATCATCACCCTCGCGGCCGGCTCGATCCTCCTCATGTTCCTCGGCGAGCTCATCACCGAGAAGGGCATCGGCAACGGCATCAGCTTCATCATCTTCGCCGGCATCGTCGGCCGGATCCCGGCCACCATCGGGCGCTTCATCGAGAGCCCCGACCTTGCCGCGATCATCGTCTTCGCCCTCATCGGCATCGTCGCGGTCTTCGCGATCATCTACATCCAGGAAGGCCAGCGGCGCATCCCCATCCAGTACGCGAGCCGGGTCCGCGGCCGGCGGATGTACCAGGGCGGCTCGACGTTCCTGCCGCTCCGCGTCAACCAGGCCGGCGTCATCCCGATCATCTTCGCGATCAGCATCCTCCTGTTCCCGCAGCAGCTCGCGACGTACTTCTCGACGAGCACGGTGCCGATCGTGTCCGACATCTCGAAGGGCATCGTCACGTTCCTCAACCCGGGGAGCGCCGCCTACCTCATCCTCTACTTCGTGCTCACCGTGGGCTTCACCTACTTCTACACGGCGTTCACCTTCAAACCGGATGAGACGGCTGAGCAGCTCCGCAAGAACGGCGGCTTCATCCCCGGCATCCGGCCCGGCCGGCCGACCCAGGACTACCTCGCCAAGGTCGTCTTCCGGATCACCATCGCCGGCGCCCTGTTCCTCGGTACGGTGGCGGTCGCCCCGCAGCTCGTGGCGGCCCTCATCCCGAGCCTCGGCGGGCTCGGCCTCGGCGGCACCGGTCTCCTCATCGTCGTGAGCGTCGTCGTCGAGACCCTCAAGCAGCTCGAGGCTCAGCTGATGATGCGGAACTACGAGGGCTTCATCCGGTGACCGTGGTCGTCCTGCTCGGCGCCCCCGGCGCCGGAAAGGGGACCCAGGCGCCGATCCTCGCGGCGCGACTCGGCGTACCGCACGTCTCGACGGGCGACCTGTTCCGGGCGGCCGTCCGCGACGGCACCCCGATCGGTCGCCAGGCGGCCGGCTACATGGAGCGGGGTCAGCTCGTCCCCGACGACGTCACCATCGAGATGCTCCTCGAGCGGCTCCGCCGGCGCGACGCCGAGGTGGGGGCGATACTCGACGGGTTCCCCCGCAGCCGCCACCAGGCCGAAGCCCTCGACGAGGCCCTCGCCGACGGTGGCCGGCGGGTCGACCGGGCGATCCTCATCGAGGTCCCGTCCGAGGAGCTCGTCCGGCGGGTCGCCGGGCGATGGACCTGCCGGGCGGCCGGCCATGTCTACCACGAGGTGAGCCACCCGCCCCGGACTGCGGGCGTCTGCGACATCGACGGAAGTCCCCTCTACCAGCGCGAGGACGACCGGGTCGACACCGTCCGGGCCCGGCTCGCCCAGCAGCTCGGGGCACTCAACGAGGTGACTGCCTACTACCGCGAGCAGGGGATGCTCGGCGCGATCGACGGGCGCGGTCCGGCGGCCGAGGTGACCGCGAACATCGTCGCCGAGCTGGCGGCGACCGCCGGCGGGGCAGCCTGATGGCCGTCGCGCGTTCCCGCCAGGTCACCATCAAGTCGCCGGCCGAGATCGAGCGGATGCGTCGGGCCGGGCGGGTGGTCGCCGAGGTCCTCGCCCTCGTGGAGTCCGAGCTCAAGCCGGGTGTCTCGACCGCCGACCTCGACCGGCTCGCCGAGCGGCACATCCGGGCCTCCGGGGCGGTGCCGTCGTTCAAGGGCTACCCGGGGGCCAACCCGCGGCGGCCGTTCCCCGGCAGCATCTGCATCTCCATCGACGACGAGATCGTCCACGGCATCCCGGGCGAGCGGACGATCCGCGACGGGATGGTCGTCTCGATCGACGCCGGGGCGATCGTCGAGGGCTGGCACGGCGACGGGGCGCGGACGTTCTTCATCGGAGGCGCCATCCCGGACAGGACGCGGCGGCTCATCGAGACGACCCGCCTGGCGATGATGGCCGGCATCGCCGCCGCGGTCCCCGGCGGCCACATCGAGGACATCGGCATCGCGGTCGAGGCGATCGCGGACACCGAAGGGCTCGGGGTCATCCGCCACTACGTCGGCCACGGCATCGGCCGCGAGATGCACGAGGAGCCGCAGGTCCCGAACTACCGCACCGGCTGGGCCGGCCGGCGGCTCGAGCCCGGCCTCTGCCTCGCCATCGAGCCGATGTTCACCCTCGGCACGTACGAGACCCACATGCTGCCGGACGACTGGACCATCGTCACCGACGACGGCTCGCTGGCGGCCCACTTCGAGCACACCATCGCGATCACCGAGCGGGGACCGGAGATCCTGACCACCGTCTAGGCCGGTCCGGCCCCTCGGTTTGCCGAGACGGCCCCGGTTTGATACGCTACGCGTTCGTGTGCCGGTCCGCCGACCGGCACTCGGCACGAGAAAGGGAAACACGACGCCCGTGGCGAAGAAGGACGCGATCGAAGTCGAGGGGACGGTCATCGAGCCGCTGCCCAACACGATGTTCGCGGTCGAGCTCGAGAACGGCCATCGGGTGTTGGCACACATCAGCGGCAAGCTGCGGATGAACTTCATCCGGATCCTGCCAGGCGACCGGGTCCGGGTCGAACTGTCGCCCTACGACCTCACCCGCGGCCGCATCACCTACCGACTCAAGTAGCCCACCCCCCAGGCAGCACTCGCGAGGATCCGTTGAAAGTCAGAGCGTCCGTCAAGGCTCGCTGCGACAACTGCAAGGTCGTCCGCCGTCACGGGACCGTGATGGTGATCTGCAGCAATCCCAAGCACAAGCAGCGGCAGGGCTGATCGATGGCTCGGATCGCCGGCGTCGACATCCCCCGCGAGAAGCGGGTCGAGGTCGCCCTGACCTACATCTTCGGCATCGGGCTGCCGACGAGCCAGAAGATCCTCGCCCAGACGAACATCAACCCCGATACCCGCGTCCGCGACCTGACCGATGAGCAGGTGAACCGCCTTCGCGAGCTCATCGACCGGCGCTACAAGGTCGAGGGCGATCTCCGCCGCGAGGTGGCCCTCAACATCAAGCGCCTCATCGAGATCGGCTCGTACCGGGGGCTCCGCCATCGGCGCAACCTCCCGGTCCGCGGCCAGCGCACGAAGACCAACGCCCGCGCCCGGCGCGGCCCGAAGAAGACCGTCGGCGTACGCCGCAAGAAGTAACGAGGACTCAGCCCAGGTATGGCCGAACGCAAGCGCGCGCTCAAGCAGCGTCGCAAGGAACGGAAGAACGTCCCCCAGGGGCACGTCCACATCCAGGCGACGTTCAACAACACGATCATCACCATCACCGACCTCGGTGGGGCGGTGATCAGCTGGGGCTCGGCCGGCGTCGCCGGCTTCAAGGGCTCCCGCAAGAGCACGCCCTACGCCGCCGCCCTGTCCGCCGACGGCGCCGCCAAGCGGGCGATGGAGAACGGCATGCGCCAGGTCGAGGTCTTCGTCAAGGGCCCCGGCGCCGGCCGCGAGCAGGCCATCCGTTCGCTCCAGGCGGCCGGCCTCGAGGTCTCGGCCATCACCGACGTGACGCCCATCCCCCACAACGGCTGCCGCGCCCCCAAGCGGCGCCGGGTCTGAGCGAGGCGTAACGATGGCTCGCTACACCGGTTCCGTCTGCCGCCTCTGTCGCCGGGAGGGCGCCAAGCTCTTCCTCAAGGGCAGCCGCTGCTACACGAAGAAGTGCGCCTTCGAGCGCCGGCCGACCCCGCCGGGCCAGCACGGCGTCCGCCGCCGCAAGGTCGGCGAGTACGGCCTCCAGCTCCGCGAGAAGCAGAAGGTCCGCCGCGTCTACGCCGTCCACGAGCGGCAGTTCAAGAACTACTTCGACGCCGCCGACGCGAGGCCCGGGATGACCGGCGAGAACCTCCTCCGGATGCTCGAGCTCCGCCTCGACAACGTCGTCTACCGGATGGGCTTCACCAGCTCCCGGGCGCAGGCCCGCCAGCTCGTCGCCCACGGCCATTTCTCCGTCAACGGCAAGCCGACGAACATCCCGTCGTTCCAGGTGAAGACCGGCGACCGGATCGAGGTCCGCGAGTCGCGGGCCGGCCGCGAGCCGTTCAAGACGGCCAAGGAGACCCTTCGCTCCCACCAGGGCCCCGAGTGGCTCACGGTGGATGCCGCCAAGCTCGCCGGGACCATCGCCGAGCTGCCCCGCCGCGACCAGATGCCGCTCGACCTGAACGAGCAGCTCGTGGTCGAGTACTACTCGAGGTAAGCGCCCGACCATGATCGAACTCGAGAGCCCGCAGATCGAATCCGTCGAGGAAGTGGGCTTCTACGCCAAGTACGAGGCCGGACCGCTCGAGGCCGGCTACGGCGTCACCATCGGCAACGCCCTCCGCCGGGTGCTGCTCTCCTCGCTCGAGGGCGCGGCGGTCACGTCGATCCAGATCCGCGACGTCTACCAGGAGTTCTCGACCATCCCGGGCGTGAAGGAGGACGTCACCCAGATCGTCCTCAACGTCAAGAAGCTCCGCCTCAAGAGCTTCGCCGCCCACCCCGTCCAGCTCCGCCTCATCAAGAGCGGCGCCGGCCCCGTCACCGCAGCCGACATCGCCGAGTCGGCCGATGTCGAGATCGTCAACCCCGAGCAGACGCTCATGACGATCGACAAGGACGATGTGACGATCGAGATGGACCTCACCGTCGAGCGCGGCGTGGGCTACATCGGGGCCGAGCGGGCCGAGGCCCTGCCGATCGGGGTCATCGCCGTCGACGCCATCTTCACCCCGGTCCGCAAGGTCAACTACTGGATCGAGTCGGTCCGGGTCGGCCAGGACACCAACCATGACAAGCTCACGATCGAGATCGAGACCGACGGCACGATCAGCCCCGAGGAGGCGCTCTCGCGCGCAGCCGGCCGACTCGTCGAGGAGTTCCAGCACTTCGTCACGATCGGGATGCCGGTCCTGCCGGGCGTCGTCCCGGGCAGCGTCCCGGCCCTGCCGCCGAACATGCTCGACATGCCCATCGAGGAGCTCGACCTCCCGATGCGGGCCTACAACTCGCTCAAGCGCAACAACATCGTCAAGGTCGGCCAGCTCCTGCAGCTGTCCGACGACGACCTCCTCCGGATGCGCAACTTCGGCAAGAAGTCGCTCGACGAGATGAAGGAGCGCCTGCGCATGCGGGGCTTCGTCGTCCCGGAGACCGAGGGCGACGAGCTCGGCGACGGCATCGACGACCTCGACGAGCCGTTCCTCGACGAGGGCGAGGCCTGACGTGGCGTCCCACCGGGTCGACGGTCGCAAGCTCAGCCGCAAGCAGGGGCCCCGCCTCGCGCTGTACAAGAACCTGACCGTGTCGGTCCTTCGCTACGAGAAGGTCAGGACGACCGAGGCCAAGGCCAAGGAGATCCGCGGTCGGGTCGAGCGGGCGATCACCCTCGCCAAGCGGGGCGACCTCGCCGCCCGCCGGTCGATCGTCGCGTCCTTCCCCGACGAGCCCCTCGTCGTCGACAAGCTGTTCGACGAGATCGCTCCGAAGTATGCGGACCGGACGTCCGGCTACACCCGGATCATCCGTCTCGGCCAGCGCCTCGGCGATGCGGCCGAGATCGTCCAGATCGAGCTCGTCTGACAGGACGATGAGCGTCCGAGAGGGCGCGCCCGGGCGGTTCCGCGCGCGGGTCGAATACGACGGCACGGACTTCGCCGGCTTCCAGGCCCAGCCTGGGAGACGGACGGTCCAGGGAGAGCTCGAAGCGGCTCTCGCCCGCCTGGCGGGCGGACGGCGGCTTCGGGTCGACGGAGCCGGCAGGACCGACGCCGGGGTGCACGCCAGCGGACAGGTGATCGCCTTCACCTACGACGGGCGGCTCCCGGCAGCGGAGCTGGAGCGGGCGCTCGATGCGCTCCTCCCGGCGGACATCGCGATCCACGGGTTGCGACGGACGACGGCTCGGTTCCATCCCCGCTACGCGGCGCGGTACCGGGAGTACCGCTACACCGTCTGGAACGGGCCGCGCAGCCCGCTCCGCGAGCGTCATGCGCTCGGGGTGCGGGTCCCGCTCGATGTCGCCGCGATGGCGAGAGCCGGGCAGGTCCTCGTGGGCCGGCACGACTTCTCGGCCTTCGGGGCAGCGGACCGCCAGCCGGTCCGGACCGTTCACCTGGTCCGGGTCCGGCGGAAGGGGTCGGAGGTGACGATCGACGTCGTCGCCGACGCCTTCCTCCGCGGGATGGTGAGGCGGATCGCCGCCGTCCTCCTCGAGGTCGGCCGGGGATCGATGGATGAAGCAGCGGTCGCTGCGGCGCTCGTCGCCGGGCGGCCGGCCCTCGACGGGGCGATGGCCCCGCCGCACGGGTTGTGCCTGCGGCGCGTCGTCCTCGGACGGCGGCCGATGAACGACGGAGAACACGAAGACCGATGAACGCCAAGACGTACACCCTCACCGAGGGCGAGATCGACCGGCGCTGGTATGTCGTCGACGCGACCGACCAGACGCTCGGCCGGCTGGCGTCGCGCGTCGCCCGTGTCCTCGAAGGCAAGCACAAGCCGACCTGGACGCCGAATCTCGACTCCGGCGACCATGTCATCGTCATCAACGCCTCGCGCATCGCGGTGACGAGCGACAAGCTCGAGTCGAAGGTCTACGTCCGCCACAGCGGCTACCCCCAGGGCTACAAGGAGGAGACCCTCGGCCACCTCCTCGCCCGCCGGCCGGAGGAGGTCATCCGCCGGGCGGTGAAGGGGATGCTGCCTCGGAACCGCCTCGGGGCCCAGCAGCTCCGCAAGCTCAAGATCTACGCCGGGACGGACCATCCGCACCAGGCCCAGCGGCCCGAGCCGCTCGCCTGACGAGGAGCCAGCACGACATGACCACCCCTGCCTTCTACTCCGGGACCGGGCGCCGCAAGACGGCCATCGCGCGGGTCCGCCTCCTGCCCGGCGAGGGCGAGATCGTCGTCAACGGCCGCTCCCTCGACGAGCACTTCGGCAACGCGGTCGACGAGGCCGACGTCCGCATGCCGTTCCGGGTGACCGGGACCGAGGGCCGCTTCAACGCGATGATCAAGGTCGAGGGCGGCGGAGTGACGGGCCAGGCCGGGGCGATCCGCCACGGTATCGCCCGGGCCCTCCTCCAGCTCGACCCCGAGGGCAACCGGCTGCCGCTCCGCCAGGCCGGCCTCCTCACCCGCGACCCGCGGATGAAGGAGCGCAAGAAGTACGGCCTCAAGCGGGCCCGCAAGGCGCCGCAGTACACGAAGCGCTGACCGGGCCGGGCGGGGTCGCGGGCCGATGTCGACCCTGGAGTCCGCCCCGTCCGTGACCCTTCGCGGCCGCGACTTCGTCAGCGCCGCCGACCTGAGCCGGCCCGAGGTCGAGCGGGTCTTCGCCCGGGCCACGGAGCTCAAGGCCGAGTACCTCGCCGAGGGCCGCCACGCCGATCCGCCGCTCGTCGGCCGGACGCTGGCGATGCTGTTCCAGCACCCGAGCCTCCGGACGCGGGTGACCTTCGAGGCGGGGATGACCCAGCTCGGCGGTCACGGCATCTACCTCGCCGCCGGCGACGTGGGTCTGGGCCTCCGGGAGACCGTCTCCGACGTGGCCCGCAATCTCGAGCGGTTCGTCGACGGGATCATGGCCCGCCTCGCCGCCCACGACGTCGTCGCCGAGCTCGCCGCCCGCTCGGACATCCCGGTCGTCAACGCCCTGACGAACCGCGAGCATCCCTGCCAGGCGCTCGCCGACCTGTTCACCCTCCGGGAGCGGTTCGGCACGCTCGACGGCGTCCCCCTCGCCTTCGTCGGCGACGGCAACAACGTGTTCCATTCGCTCGCCCTGCTCGGGGCCGCCTTCGGACTCGAGGTCCGCCTCGCCCATCCGCCCGGCTACGGCCCGAACCCGGCCATCGTCGAGCAGGCCGAGGCGCTCGCCCGGGTGCACGGTGGGAGGATCGTCATCGCCGAGGAACCGGCCGAGGCGGTCCGCGGAGCGGCCGTCATCTACACCGACGCCTGGACGTCGATGGGCCAGGAGGTCGAGACCGATGTCCGCCGCGAGGCGTTCGCCCGCTACCGGGTCGACACGGCCCTCCTCGCCATCGCGGGGCCGGATGCCGTCGTCATGCACTGCCTGCCGGCCCACCGGGGCGAGGAGATCGCCGACGACGTGATGGACGGGCCGCGCAGCATCATCTGGGCCCAGTCCGAGAACCGCCTCCACGCCCAGAAGGGCCTCCTCGTCGAGCTCCTCGGGAGCGGTGGGGCCGCCGCCCGGGCCTTCGGGTTCGACCGGTGACCGACGACCTCTTCGAACGCTACAAGGAGGCCCTCCGGCGCGGCCACGTGGCTGCCCGCCGGGGAGCCACCGACGAGGCCCTCGCCGCGTATGGCGAGGCGGCGAGCCTCGCCCCCGACCGGCTCGCCCCGATCACGGCCGCCGCTGGCGTCCTCTCCCGGGCCGGCCGGGTCGACGAGGCCCTGACCGCCTACGATGCGGTCCTCGCCCGCTCGCCGGCCGATGAGGCCGCGCTCACGGGTCGCGCCGAGGCGCTGGCCCGGGCCGACCGGCGGACCGACGCTGCCATCGCCTTCGACGAGCTGGCCGAGCTCCAGGAGGCCCAGGGCCGCATCGCCGACACGATCGACACGATCGGCCGGGCCCTCGATCAGGCCGAGTCCAAGGCCCGCCGACGTCATCTCGAGGAGCTCGTCGCGACGTTGAACCCGGCCGCCGGCGACGACCGCACCGAGCTCGCCCTCGAACGGGCCCTCGTCCGCCTCCGGGCCGACGCCGGCACGCTCGAGCTCGAGGCCGACTCGGCCCTCGACCGGGGGGACGCGGCCCTTGCCCTCGAGCGCTCCCTCGCCGCCGCCCAGGGGTTCGAGCGGGCGCGCCGGCCCGTCGCCGCCCTCGACGCGTGCTACCGGGCCCTGGCCTTCGCCCCGGCTGCCGTCGATCTCCATCTGGCCCTCGTCGACCTCTACGTGGCCCACGGCTGGCGGGCCCAGGCGGCCGACAAGCTCCTTCTCCTGAGCCGGCTCACCGAGCTCGAGGGCGACCCCGACGGACGCCGCCGGGTCTGCGCCGTCGTCGCCGAACGGTTCGCCGACGACGACCGTCTCGTCGCCGCCTGCCGCTCGTAGGACTACACTTCGCGGACGATGCCGCAGCTCCTCCAGTCGATCCTCGAGCAGGTCCGACTGTCGACGGTGGTCGACATCGCCATCACCGCGATCCTCATCTACTGGCTCTTCAGCCTCATCCGGGGAACGCGGGCGGTGCGACTCGTCATCGGCGTCAGCGTCCTCTTCGCGGTGTATGCCCTGGCCCAGTTCTTCGAGCTGCGGCTCCTCTCCCAGATCCTCCAGACCGGGGCGGTCGTCGGCCTGTTCGCCCTCGTGGTCGTCTTCCAGCCGGAGCTCCGCCGCGCCCTCGAGCGCATCGGCCGGGTCGGCTCCCTCGCCTGGATCCTCTCGCCCAACGAGCGGCGGGCCGAGCACGTCGCGGCCGAGGTCGCCCGGGCCGCCGCCCTCCTCTCGGCCGACGGGCACGGGGCCCTCATCGTCTTCGAGCGGGAGACGGGCCTCGAGGAGATCGCCGAGACCGGGGTCATGATCCACGGCGACCTCTCGGTCGACCTCCTGCGGACGATCTTCATGCCCCGCAGCGCCCTCCACGACGGAGCGGTGATCGTCCGCGACGACACGATCGTCGCCGCCGGCGCGCTCCTCCCGCTCGCCGAGACGACCGTCCACACCGAGCGCTTCGGGACCCGCCATCGGGCCGCCCTCGGCATCACCGAGCAGACCGACGCGGCCGTCGTCGTCGTGTCCGAGGAGAACGGCCAGGTCAGCCTCGTCGAGCGGGCCCGCATCGTCCGCAACCTCTCCGAGCCACAGCTCACCCGGGCCCTCGTCGCCCTCCTCGATCCCTCCTCCGGTCGGCGCTCGATCTTCGGCCTGCGGGCCGACGGGTCGACGCCCGGGACCGGCGGCCGCGCCCCCCGCCTCGGCGACCTCGGTCGCGCGGTCGGGCGACGGACCGGCCGGCGCCCTTCGACCGTGGACCAGCCGCCGGCGGAGCGACCTCACGATGACGACGCCCCTTCCGCGACGGCGGTCCAGGCTCAGCGGTGAGGCGCATCTTCACCATCGTCGTCCACAACTGGCCCCTCAAGCTGGCAGCGGTGGGCCTCGCGATCCTCCTGTACTTCGTCCTGTTCCTGTCCCAGAACTCGAAGGACTTCCGGGCGCCGATCCCGATCGACTACCGCAACCAGCCGCCGACCGCCGTGATGCTCAGCCCGATCCAGTATGTGACGAGCATCCGCTACACCGCACCGTCCGACGTGGCGAGCCGGGTGACCGCCGACCTCTTCACCGCCTGGGTCGATCTCACCGGGGTCACCCCCGACGCGTCCAACCCGACGACGGTGAGCGTCAACGCCCAGTCGTCCGATCCCGACGTGACGATCCTCGACTGGTCGCCCCGGCGCATCACGGTGACCCTCGATCCGCTGGCGACGAAGACCGTCCCGGTCCAGGTCGACAAGGGCACGGTGCCACCCGACCTCCAGGTCCGGCCGCCGATCCTCGACACGACCGAGGTGACCGTCTCGGGCACCCAGTCGGCCGTCAGCCAGGTCGTCGCCGCGGTCGCCGTCGTCCGGATCGACCCGAGTGGCGTCTCGGTCGACGCGGAGGTCGACCTCACCCCGGTGGACATCCGGGGCCAGACCGTGAGCCTCGTGAGCCTCGATCCGTCGAGCGTCCGGGTCAAGATCATCGTCGGGAGCCAGCTCCAGGACCGGACGATCCCGGTCAACCCGGTCGTCACCGGCACGCCGGCCAACGGCTTCGAGCTCGCCTCGATCGATTCGAGCCCGCCGGCGGTGACCGTCGAGGGCGACGTCGAGACCATCACCGCCCTCACGAAGATCGACACCCAACCAGTCTCGATCAGCGGCGCGGCGAGCGACGTCGCCCAGACCGTGGGCCTCATCCTGCCCCAGGGTGTCGCCGTGCTCGGCGACCCGAACGTCCACGTGACCGCCCACGTCGCCGCGCAGACGGGCACCCGGACGTTCAGCGTCGGGCCGGTCCTGTCGGGCGCCCACGACGACCGGACCTACTCCCTCTCCACCGACCAGGTGAACCTGACCATCGGCGGCTCCTCGGCCGTGCTGGCCGGGATCCAGGGCGATTCGCTCGTCGTGACCGCCGACGTCAACGCCCTCGGCCCGGGCACCCATGTCGTGCCGCTCAAGGCGACCCTGCCGGCCGGGGTCACCCTCGTCGCGATCAGCCCGCCGACCGTGACGGTGACGGTCAGCGCCGTCGCGAGCCCGGTCCCGAGCGGCTCGGCGGGACCCTGACATGCCGCGCCTCTTCGGCACCGACGGGATCCGCGGGGTGGCCAACGTCGACCTCAAGCCGACCGTCGCCTACGCGCTCGGCCGGGCGACCGCCCACCGGCTCGTGGGGACCGGCGGCTCGCTCGTCGTCGGTCAGGACACCCGCCGCTCGTGCGACATGTTCGTGGCGGCCATCGCTTCGGGGGCGACGAGCATGGGCGTCGACGTCCACGTCGCCGGGGTCGTACCGACACCGGCCCTCGCCTTCCTCGCCGGCGAGGGCGACTTCGCGGCCGGGATCATGGTCTCGGCCTCCCACAACCCCGCCGAGGACAACGGCCTCAAGGTCCTCGACGAGCGGGGCCTCAAGCTCGACGACGTCGTCGAGGACGAGCTCGAGGCGCTCATCTGGCGGTCGGAGGAGCTGGGCGGGGTCGGCAATGCCGAGCTCGGCCGGGTCCATATCGTCCCCGAGCTCCTCGACCGCTATCGCGGATCGCGGCTCGCCCTCGCCCGCGGCATCGCGACCGGGGTCCGGATCGTCCTCGACTGCGCCAACGGCTCCGGCGGCGTCCTCGGTCCCGAGATCCTCGCCGCGACCGGCGCCTCGGTCGAGGTCATCAATAACGACCCCGACGGGGTGAACATCAACGTCGAGGCCGGGGCGACGGCCCCGGCGGGACTGGCCCGGGCTGTCTCGGCGCGGGGAGCCGACGTCGGCTTCGCCCTCGACGGCGATGCCGACCGCCTCATCGCGGTCGACGCGGCCGGCCAGGTCGTCGACGGCGACCGCATCCTCGGCATCCTCGCCCTCGACCGGCTCTCGCGGGGGGCCCTGCCGGGCGGCGGCCTCGTCGTGTCGGTCCTCTCCAACGGCGGCCTCCAGGCGGCCGTCGAGGCGGCCGGCGGCCAGGTCATCAGGACTCCCGTCGGCGACAAGTACATCCTCGAGGGGATGCAGGTCGGCGGCTCGACCCTCGGCGGGGAGAAGAGCGGCCACGTCATCGTCCTCGAGCACACGACGTCGGGCGACGGGGTCGTCACCGCCCTCGAGGTCCTCCGGGTGATGGCGCGCCGGGACGCCCCGCTCGCCGAGCTCGCCGCCGAGATACCCCTCCTGCCCCAGGAGCAACGGGCCGTGCCCGCTCGTCACAGGGACCAGTGGGAGGGCGATCCGACCCTCCAGCGAGCGCTCCGCGACGCGCGGGGCCGGCTCGGGCCGACCGGCCGGATCCTCGTCCGTCCGTCGGGGACCGAACCGGCCCTCCGGGTGATGGTCGAAGGTCCCGACGCCGGCCTCGTGGCCGAGCTCGCCGACTCGCTGGCTGCCGTCGCGAGCAAGCGTCTAAACTGACCGCCGAGCCCCGGGCGTGCCATCGCGGGGTCCGCGAGGAGACACGACCTGCATGTGCGGCATCGTCGGGTACACCGGTCCCCGGGAGGCCGGCCCGATCCTCATCGAGGGCCTCCGCCGCCTCGAGTACCGCGGTTACGACTCGGCCGGGATAGCTCTCGTCGACGATCGCGGCGACCTCTTCGTCGAGAAGCGGGCCGGCAAGCTCGCGAACCTCCAGACGGCGATCGCCGACCGGACTCCCCACGCCGCGATCGGCCTCGCCCACACCCGCTGGGCGACCCACGGCCGGCCGAACGACCTCAACGCCCACCCCCACCAGGACTGCCGCGGCGACATCACCGTCATCCACAACGGGATCATCGAGAACTTCCGGGAGCTCCGCGACGGGCTCGTCGAACGGGGCCATCGCCTCGCCTCCGAGACCGATACCGAGGCGATCGCCCACCTCATCGAAGAGGAGTACCGGGGCGACATCGCGACGGCCACCCGAGCCGCCCTCACCCGGGTCTCCGGCGCCTATGCCCTCGCCGTCATGCACCGCGGCGAGCCGGACCGCCTCGTCGGGGCCCGGATGAACGTGCCTCTCGTCGTCGGGGTGGCCGACGGCGAGACGTTCATCGCCAGTGACGTCGCGGCGATCCTCGCTCACACCGACCGGGTGATCTTCCTCGAGGAGGGCGACGTCGTCGACCTCCATCCGAGCGGGGTCGTCATCACCGACGTCGACGGGCTGCCGCGGGAGCGGGTCGTGACGGTCGTCCCGTGGTCGGTCGAGGCGGCCGAGAAGGGCGGCTACGACCATTTCATGCTCAAGGAGATGCACGAGCAGCCGGTCGCCCTTCGCTCGGCGGTGACCGGCCGGGTGACCCGCGACTGCCGCATCGAGGTCGAGGAGCTCGCTCCGCTGGCCGACGTGCTGGGCGAGATCGATCGGATCGAGTTCGTCGCCTGCGGCAGCGCCTACTATGCCGCCCTCGCCGGCGCGACCGCGGCCCAGGACTGGACGGGGCTGCCGGCCCGGGCGACGGTCGGCTCGGAGTTCCGCTACAGCCCTCCGCCGCTCGATCGCCGGACGCTCGTCGTCGCGGTCACCCAGTCCGGCGAGACCGCCGACACGATCGCCCCGACCCGTCTCGCCCGGGAGCGGGGCTGCCCGGTCGTCGCCGTGACGAACACCGTCGGCTCGGCCATCACCCGCGAGGCCGACGCGGTCCTCTTCCTCCAGGCCGGGCCGGAGATCGCCGTCGCCGCGAGCAAGACGTTCGTCACCCAGGTCGCGACGCTCGTCATCCTCGCCGCCGCGATCGCCAAGGCCCGAGGGACGCTGGGCGAGGCAGCCGAGATCGAGCTCGGCAGCGCGCTGCGAGCCCTGCCCGACGGAGCCCAGCGGGCGCTCGACAACGCGGCCGGCATGGCCGCCGTCGCCCGCCGCTATGTCAACTCGCGGGGCTTCATGTTCGTCGGCCGCGGCGCGACGTACCCGGCCGCCCTCGAGGGAGCCCTCAAGCTCAAGGAGATCTCCTACGTCCACGCCGAGGGCTACGCGGCGGGGGAGCTCAAGCACGGGCCCATCAGCCTCCTCGACGCGGACTGCCCGCTCGTGGCCGTCGCGACCCGCTCGTCCGTCTACGACAAGGTCATCTCGAACGTCATGGAGGGTCGCGCCCGCGACGCCCGTGTCATCGCCGTCGCGACCGAGGGCGACCCCCAGATCGAGCGCTTCGCCGACGACGTCTGCTGGGTCCCCGATACCCACGAGGCGCTCGGGCCGATCCTCGCGGTCATCCCGCTCCAGCTCTTCGCCTACCACGTGGCGGTCGCCCGGGGCACGGACGTCGACCAGCCACGGAACCTGGCCAAGTCGGTGACGGTCGAGTAACGCGATGCCGCCCGCCCGCCCCACCGCCGACGAGCGCGCCGATCCCGCCTGGGGAGCGACGGCCGATCCGGTCGTGCCGCCCGGCTTCGTCCCGCCGGGCACGACCGAGCTCGGGATCGACATCATCAAGGTCGACCGGATCGCAGCGTCCCTCGAGCGGTTCGGCGACCGGTTCATCCGCCGGGTCCTGACCCCGCTCGAGCAGCGCCACGTCCGCGGCCGGGCCGAGACGATGGCCGGCCGCTGGGCGGCCAAGGAGGCCGTCTCGAAGGTCCTCGGCCTCGGTGTCCGCGGCATCGGCTGGCGCGACATCGAGATCGAACGGCTGCCGACGGGCCAGCCGGCCGTCCGGCTCCACGGGCGGGCGGCCGTCCGGGCCGAGCAGCTCGGGATGGGCCGGATCGCCGTGTCGATCAGCCACGAATCCGACTACGCGGTCGCCATCGCCTTCGGCGTCCGGACCGAGGGCGGCCGGTTCATCTTCCCGCCCGACATCGAGGAGCGCCTCGACGATCGGGAGCGGCGGATCCTTGCCCGGATGGAGCGGCTGCGGGCCCAGGCGGAAGAGGCCTCCGGTGCCTGACCGACCGGTCGGCTTCGGACGCCACGACGAGCCGCCCGAAGCCCGTCGCGACGGGCCGGCGACGGCGCCGGTCGCGGGCGCCGCGATCCTGGACGACGACGTCGCGGCCGGCCTCATCCCGAAGCGGCCGGAACGGGGCCACAAGGGCTCGTTCGGGAAGGTCCTCGTCGTCGCCGGGTCGCTCGACTACGCCGGGGCGGCGTTCCTCGTCTGCGCCGCTGCGGGTCGGGCCGGGGCCGGCCTCATCACCCTCGCCGTACCGGAGTCGCTCCAGCCGCTCTTCGCCGCCAAGGTCGTCGAGGCGACGACGCTCGGCTTGCCCGAGGACGACGTGGAAGAGCTCGACCCGGAGGCGGCCCTCACCCGGATCCTCGACCACGAACACGACGCGCTCATCGTCGGGCCGGGACTCCGGCCGGGCCTCGCCACCCGCGAGTTCATCGCCGACCTCCTCGCCGCCACCGACGACACCGTCACCAGGCCAAGCGAGGGCGGGGACGCGGCCGCCACCGGGGGCGAGCCGGTGCCGGCGCCGATCGTCCTGGACGCGGAGGCGCTCCGCGGCCTCGCCTCCACCGACGCGTGGTGGGACGGCGTCCGCCGCTCGGCGGTGCTCACGCCGCACGTCGGCGAGTTCGGGCGGCTCCGCGCGGGCAGCGGCCACGACCCGGCCGAGGACGGCGATCTCGTCGACGACGACGCCGCACGCGTGACCGCGGCGAGCGCGGCGGCGGCGGAGTGGGGCCAGGTCGTCGTGCTCAAGGGCGCCCGGACGGTCATCGCCGCACCGGACGGCGCGGTGTCCGTGGCCGGCTTCGTGAACCCGGCGATGGCGACCGGCGGGACCGGCGACGTGCTCGCCGGGACGATCGGATCGCTCCTCGCCCAGGGCCTCTCGACGTACGACGCCGCCCGCCTCGGGGTCCACCTCCACGGCGCGGCCGGCGAGTCGGTCCGGGAGCGCCTCGGCGATGCCGGGCTCCTCGCCTCGGACCTGCCGGTCGAGATCGCCTACGCCCGGCGACGGCTCGCTGCGCTCGCCGAGCGGCTCCGGGGCGATCGGCGTCTCGGCTTCGCCCCCCGGACGGGCCAGGCGGAGACGAGTCCGGCCGACGCGGGTCAGGCCGAGGCGGCACCGGTCGAGACCCCGTCCTGAGCGCCATCGACGAACGACTCCGGGCCGCCGGCCTCCCGGCGCTGCCACGGACCGCCTGGCTCGAGATCGACCTCGACCGGCTGGCCGGCAATCTCGCCGCCGTCCGGGCCGCGCTGCCCGGGCAGGTCCGCGTCGACGCCGTCGTCAAGGCCGACGCCTACGGGCACGGACGCCGGGCGGTCGGGTCCTGGCTGACCAGGGCCGGCGTCGACGGTCTATGCGTCGCCACCCTCGACGAGGGCCTCGACCTCCGGGCCATCGGCCTCGCCATCCCGATCCTCGTCCTCTACCCGATCCCACCGGACCTCGTCCCCGTCGCGCGGTCGGCCCGCCTCTCCCTCGCCGTCGGCGACCGGATCCTGCTCGAACGGACGCTCGCTGCAGCAGCTGCAGCCGCTAAAGGTGCGGCGCCCGCGGCCGGCGGGGATCCGCCGCTCGAGCTCCAGCTCGAGGTCGAGACGGGCCTCGGCCGCGGCGGCGTCCCCGGCCCCGAGGTGGCCGCGGTCCGGCGGCTCGTCGAGGCGGCGCCGGGCGTTCGCCTGACCGGGATCTGGTCGCATCTCGCCGCACCGGACGACGCCGCTCGGTCGGCAGGCCAGGTCGAGGCATTCGGGCGGTCGCTCGGGGGCGATACACCGGCGGGCGATCGCCATCTCGCCTCCACGGGAGGGCTCTTGGCAGCCAGCGCGCCGCCGTACGACCGGGTCCGGCCCGGGCTCGGGCTCTACGGGCTCGTCCCCGACGAGCTGAGCGCGGCCGGGCTCGCTGGCACGCTCGGCGCTAAGCTGCGGCCGATACTCAGTCTCAAGGCCCGGCCCGTCCGGGTGGTGGACCTGCCGGCCGGCCACGGGATCAGCTACGGCCCGACGTTCGAGACGGCCCGGCCGTCCCGCATCGCCACCCTCCCGCTCGGCTACGGCGACGGCTGGTCGCGAGCCCTGTCGAACCGGGCCGCGGCGCTCGTCCGCGGCGTCCGGGTCCCGCTCGTCGGCAACGTCGCGATGGACGCGGTGATGGCCGACGTCACCGACGTCGCCGGTCCGCCGGTGAGCGTCGACGACGAGTTCGTCCTCATCGGGGAGCAGGCCGCCCCCGACGGCGCCCTGGCCTCGATCACCGTCGCGGACGTGGCGCGAGAGCGCACCACGAACTCGTGGGAGGTGGTCACCCAGATGGCTGCCCGCCTGCCTCGGGTGTACCATTCCGCGGCCGTGCCCGTCGGCGTCACCACGCTCACGGAGGAGGTACGCGCGTGGTAGCTCGGATCGAGCTATGGAACGGGGACATCTGCGACCTGGAGGTCGACGCCATCGTCAACGCGGCGAGCACCGCGCTGTGGATGTCGACCGGGGTCGGTGGTGCCCTGAAGCGCCGCGGCGGCGACATCATCGAGTTCTCCGCGGTCCGCCAGGCCCCGGTCCCCCTCGGCGGCGCGATCGTGACCACGGCCGGCGACCTGGCCGCCCGGGCGGTCATCCATGCCGTCTCGCTCGACACGAACCGGCGGACGAGCGCCGCCGCCATCGCCGCGGCGGTCCGCAGCGCCCTCCTCCGGGCCCGCGACATCGAGGCGACGAGCATCGCCATCCCGGCCCTCGGGACCGGTGTCGGCGGCTTCCCCCTCGACGAGGCGGCCCGGGTCACCGTCGATGCGGTCCGCGGGACGCTGCCGTACGTGCCGACCCTCGAGCGGGTCATCTTCGCCCTTCGCGGCCAGGCCGCCTACCAGGCCTTCCACGACGCGATCGAGGCCGCGACCGTGGGCGAGGCCGTCGGAGGTGGGGACACCTCGCCGGACGACTCCGTGCCGACCGGATCGGGCGCGGCGTGAGCGGTCCCACCGACGAGGAGCGCGACGAGCTCGTCGAGCAGGTCGCCCGGGAGATCCAGCTCCGCGGCCTCACGACCTCGGCGGTCCACTTCCTCCATGCCAGCCGGCCGTACCGACCCCTCGGTGCGAACGCGATGCTCTTCTTCGACCCGGTGCTCCACGGCGTCTTCGGCGGGGAGCTGCCGACGGCGAGCGAGATCCTCGCCGACGAAGACGGCATCGAGCGGCTCATCGACCGCCTCGAGGAGTTCGACGAAGAGGCAGCCTGGGACGCCTGACCGGGCGCTCGTGCGCGACCGGCTCTGCCGCGGCGGGTAGCATGGACGGGTGACGAGCGACCCGCGCGCCTTCTTCG
>Ga0335082_10002554_pt1 | contig 19616 bp, 14 predicted proteins | sample Lox_Sample_41_FD_206718 | JGI IMG/M metagenome (GOLD analysis project Ga0335082, IMG submission 206718) | Soil microbial communities from Loxahatchee National Wildlife Refuge, Florida, United States - Lox_Sample_4.1 | ecosystem: Environmental > Terrestrial > Soil > Wetlands | place: USA...
CGCATGGGTCAACGCCCGGAGGTCCTTGGGAAGGCACGAGCCGCCGAAGGCAAAGCCAGGGCGAAGGTAGGCCTCGGAGATGTTCAGCTTGCGGTCCATCAGGAAGACTCGCATCACCTCGGTGGCATCGGCGCCGAGAGCGTCGCAGAGATCGCCGATTTCGTTGGCGAACGTGATCTTGAGCGCGTGGAACGCGTTGGAGACGTACTTGGCCATCTCGGCCGACCGGATCGAGGTCTCGACGAAGGGGGCGTCGACCTGGGCATAGAGCTCGCGGAGCAGGGCGGCTGCCCGGGGCACGTCACGTCCGACCAGCGTGATCGGCGGTTGGGCGAAGTCCCGCAGGGAGGATCCCTCGCGCATGAACTCCGGGTTCACGGCCACCGCGAGGTCGGGAAGCGCTACGGCGCCCGGGCCCTGGAGGGCCGGCAGGAGGACGGATTCGGTGGTGCCGGGGAGGACGGTGCTGCGGAGAACCACCGTGTAGGGCTTCGGGTGGCTCCGGAGGCTCTGGCCGATCTGCTCGGCGACCCGCCGCACGGCGTTGACGTCCAGCTGGCCGTTGTCCTGGCCGGGCGTCCCGACACATATCAGTGCAAGGTCGGTCTCGCGGACTGCCTCGTCCGACGAGGTGCTGGCCCGCAGGCGGCCGGCCTTGGTGACCTCGGCAAGCAGCTCGCCCAGGCCCGGCTCCACTAGCGGGGAGACTCCGGAGTTGACCATCGCCACCTTATCGGGATTGATGTCGACCCCGACCACCCGGTGGCCGGCCTTCGCCAGACAGGCGGCGGTGACACAGCCGACGTAGCCGAGCCCGAAGACGCTAACGCGCATGCCTGGACACGACCTCCTCACAATGGCGCTCGAACTCCCGGGCGACGTGGCTCCAGGAGTAGCGCTCCTCCACCAGGCGGCGTCCTGCGAGCCCCAGGGCCTGGCGGCGACCCGGGTCCTTCAGCAAGGCGATTACGGCCTGGGCGAAGCCCTCCGGGCTGTCCGCCTGGAGAAAGTGCTGCCCCGACTCGATGGGCAGTCCTTCGGCCCCGACCCCGGTTGACACCACCGCCTTGCCCATCGCTAGGGCCTCGAAGATCTTGAGGCGGGTGCCGCCGCCCACTCGCAAGGGCACCACATACAGCGTGGCCTCCGCGACGTAGGGGCGTACGTCGGGCACGGTCCCGGTCACGCGGATCCCGGCGGTCGCGGCTGCCGCCCGCAACCGCTCGGATGGGTCCCGACCGACCACCGCCAGCGACACGGCCGGCACCTCCCGGCGGATCGCCGGCAGGATCGTCTCGATGAAGTGGAGGATGGCATCCTCGTTAGGGTACCAGTCCATCGAGCCCGTGAAGACAAGCGTTGCCGGGGCCTCGATTGCGCCATTCGGGTGGAAATAGGCGGTGTCGACGCCGGTCGGAACCGCCCGGATGTCCGCGCCCGGCGAGCTGGCGTTGAGCAGCGCCCGATCGGGCTCCGAGACGGCCACTGTGACCGCGGCCCGCGCGCAGGCCCGGGCCTCGTAGGACCGCATCTTTCGCCACTCCAGCGCGAGCAGCGCCCGGCGCCACGGACGCCTCTCGACCTCGTGGAGGCGCTTCCATATCAGGTACTCCACGTTGTGCTCGAAGAGCACGGTCGGGACCGTAGTCCGGTCAGGCAGATTCGGCATCGCAACCAGGAAGTCTGCGACGCAGAGATCGACGCCGTCCGTGATTCTCTGGCGGACCAGCGCCCGCACGGCCGGGATGCGCCAGCGCCACAGGTCGCCAGGGTATCGGGTGGTCCAGGACCGCGCCATCGCCACCGCGAACCCCGCGGTCCCCTGCTTCGGTGGGGCGTAGGCAAGGGAATCGATCCGCACACACTTCGGGAGCCGGGCGGCCAAGGCGTCCGGGTCGCCCGCAGGGGGGTGGGTCGTGACCAGCGAGACCTGATGTCGTCGAGACAGCTCGTCGATCATGTGCAGGCTGCGCAGCCGTCCGCCCGTGTTGGGCGGCCAGAGCCCCCCGACCTTCACCCAGAGGATCCGTAGCGGTCTCATGACAGCGCGACCGTGGCCGGGTCTTCCCCGTCGAGGAATATGCGCTGCCAGATCTCGAGGTTCAGCAGCAGCCAGAGACGATCGCTGTGATTCGCGGCTCCCGCCTCGTGTTCGCGGACCAGGCGCTCCATCACCTGGGGCTCGAAGAGACCCCGAGCGCGAGCTCTTGGCCCCAGAATGGTGCTCCGGACGAGCGGAGCGAACCGCTCGCGGGCCCATCGACCGAAGGGCACCGGGAAACCGAGCTTGCGCCGGCTCAGGATCTCGCGGGGAACCCGATCCCGTAAGGCCTCCCGCAGGACCGCCTTCGTCGTCAGCCCGCGGATCTTGAACTGGACCGGCGTCCTGACGACGTGCTCGACCAGCACGTGATCCAGGAACGGCACGCGGCTCTCGATCGAGGCGGCCATGCTCATCTGGTCCTGCTTCATCAGGAGCTCGACCAGGTAGGTCTGCAGGTCGGCGTGGCTCATCCGCTCGAGTGTAGAACCGGGCGCCTCTGCAAAGCAGCGGAGCTGCTCGCGGTAGGGGTCGGTCGCGTCGACGAGCCGGCGATCGAGCATGAGGGAGCGGCGCCAGGCGTCCGGACATACCGCGAAGTTTTCGTAGCACACGGCGCGCACGCCTCGATCGAGCGCCAGGAAGCTGCGGCTCGCATAGCGTCGGACGCTGTGGGGCGAGGACAGGACCGCCTGGCGGATGCCACGACGCACGGCGCGCGGCATCCAGCGCCAGTAGCGGCGGCCGAGCTGCCCGTTCCAGGCGGTGAGCCGGTACCAGTTGTAGCCCAGGAAGAGCTCGTCGGCGCCTTCTCCAGTGAGCACCACCTTGACGTGCGGGCGCGCGAGCTGCGAGACGAAATTGAGCGCGATGCTCGAGGGGAACGCGATCGGCTCGTCCTCGTGCCAGATCAGGCGAGGGAGCGAACCGAAGAAGTCCTCCGGGGACAGGACGACCTCGTGGTGCCGCGCGCGGACCGCCCGTGCGGCGAGCCGGGCGAACGGCAGCTCGTTGCTGGCCTCGTCGTCGAAGCCCACCGAGAACGTCTGGATGCGGTCACTCATCATGGGCGCCGCCAGGGCCGCCAGACCGCTCGAATCGAGCCCGCCGGACAGGAAGAGGCCGAGCGGCACGTCGCTCATCAGGTGGCTCCGCACCGTGGCCTCCAGCCGGTCCCGGAGCTCCGCGGCCCGCTCCCGGAGACCGGCGGGGGAGCCGTCGGTCTCGGTCGGGAGCGACCAGTAGCGGTGCCGCTGGGGCCCCGCGGCAGCCGACCAGTTGAAGGTATGGCCAGGGGGCAGCTTGCGGACACCCCGAAAGAATGTCTCCTCGCCCGCGATGAAACGCGTCGCCAGGAACTCGGGCACCGCCGCCCGGTTCAAGGTCGGGCGCTCGGACATCGCGGAAAGGATTGCCTTGATCTCCGAGGCGAAGAGCAGCTCGCGGTCCGTGACCGCGTAATAGAGCGGCTTGATCCCCAGCCGGTCCCGCGCCAGCAGCAGCCTCCGCCGTGCCGCGTCCCAGAGCGCGAAGGCGAACATCCCCTGCAGGTGCTCGACACACCGGTCGCCGTGCTCTTCGTAGGAGTGCAGGATCGTCTCGGTATCACTCCGTGTCCGGTACCGGTGACCCCGGGCCTCCAGGTCTGGACGCAGGGCGGCATGATTGTAGATCTCGCCGTTATAGGTGATCCAGACCGTATCGTCCTCGTTCGACATGGGCTGGTGCCCGCCCTCCACGTCAACGATGGCGAGACGGCGGTGCGCGAGGCCGACCGGGCCGTCGATCCAGAGGCCCTCCCCGTCGGGCCCGCGGTGTCGTAACACATCGCGCATGCTCTTGAGACGCGTCTCCTCGACCCCGTCTCGCGGGTCAAAGCGCAGGATGCCGGCGATGCCACACATGGCTCTACCTGGGCCGGAGGGTGCAGCGCACCGAGCCGGTGAGGAACTCGCGCGTCAATGGGTTGGCCAGGGCACGCAGGCGGCGTATGGGCACGGCCTCGAAGGCTTCCAGCTCGAGCGGACTTTCGGCGACGAGCCGCCGGAATCGTCGGATCGTCATCTGGTTGAGGCCTCCTTCCACCTCTTCGAATCGGGTGGCGCCGTCTTGCTTGAATCGGGATCGCCACCGGATGAGCGCCCGCTCGGTGAACATCAGATGGGCCCAAGGGAACACCGAGAAGAGATGCCCTCCCAGGGGATGCAGCCAGGTGGGGCCGAAGGAGAGAAGCACGCGGCCGCTCGGCTTGAGGAGCCGGCGCATCACACGGAGCGCGCCTTCGGGATCGGCGAAGTGCTCGAAGCCATCGACGGACACGATGACGTCCGCCACCTCCTCGGCGTGGACCAGGAACCGGCAGCGATCCGCGACACCGGCTGCCTCCGCTGCCCGGCGAGCGGCATCGAGGGAGTGAGTCGCGATGTCGAGGCCGATGACCCGCGCCGCACCGTGTTGGGCCATCTCGATCGCCTCGGAGCCGGTGCCACAGCCGAAGTCGATGACGACTTGCCCGGCGATCCGCAGCCAGATGCTCTTTCCGAAGAGGACCTCGAGCTTGCTCCGATCTCGATAGGCACTGCCGTCGCAGTAGCCTTTCCGGGCGGCCCGATCTCCAAACCGGCGCAGGAGATGCTCCGCCAAGGGTCCACCGAGGAATCCGGTTCGCATCATGGCCGAGGCCAGCGCGCTTCGAAGCCATCGTCGAAGACGAGGCCCCGAAGCCGGCCGCCTTCCTGGATGGTAGACACCGACGGAGGACGCGCGCCTATCGCATCCGTGGGCAGCATCAGGGTGATGATCCGTACGGGCAGAATCGCCGTCGCCGAATAGACGAGGACGGGCGCTGGCTGGTGATCGCCATAGGCCCGCGAGATCCAGCCCTGCCGGGGGTTGGTCTCGCCCTCCAGCACGGCAATCTTGAGGGCGGTGCTGGCGAACGCGTGGAGAAGGAGCCCCTTGGTGACATTGCGGCTCGCACGGACCCAGCCGGTGGGATCCACGGTCACCGACATGGGAGCGAACTGGAAACGCAGGTTGAACCGGTGCTCCTGAGTGCCCTCCAGGTCGTCCACGACGACGCAGCACCGCGATTTCACGAAGAGCACGGTTCGTCGATGAACGACCGGGTCCGGCAGACGACGGTAGGCGCCGTGTTCCGCGGTGGCGACGTCGAGTGACGGGGTCGAACTCCAGTGGGTGATCTGGGCCCGCGGACGCCCGTCCCAGCCGAAGGGCCCACGCGGTTCGGCCTGGCCGAGAAAGTCGATCTCGATCGTGCTGTGGGCGGCGGTGCTCCGATAGTGGTTCCGCCAGCCGCCGTCGGCCGTGTAGCGGAACGTTCCGGGGTCGACGATGTAGGGCTCGCCACGGAAGGAGCACTGAACGCTCAACAGGTCGGCGTGGCCATGGGCCCCGCTGACGTGGCAGCCGAGCGGGCCCCCATCGAGAATGACCTGATCCGCCGACGAGTCCCAGCCGCTCCGCATCACCGCGTAGCCGCCGTGAGGGAGGAGGCGCGAGGTCCAGTCCGGACGGCGGGGCTCGACGCGATCCCATCCTCGGACGCCTTCGCGGCCGAGCAGCCATGGAACCTCCGCCGCGAGCGTCCCTGCCGCCCAGGCGTAGTCAGGCCGCTGAAAGACGGTGGCCGCGATGGCGAAGACGCCGTTGCCGTCGCCGGGCTCTCGAGGAGTGAGCGGCACAAGCCAGCCGCCATCGGCATCCCCGATCGAGGGCACCGAGCCGTCCGGAGTGCGGAGAGTCAGCAGGCCGTCCACCAGGCTCTGCAAACGCCGACTCACCCCCTCAGGGATCGTGATCCTAGTCCTCGCGGCGAGGATCACGAAGTGGAGATAGATCTCGGCGGTGTAGCGCTGGTAGCACGTGGCCTGCTCCATGTACACGCCATCGGGAAGGATCTGGCGATCGCTCTCGCGGATCAGGATCTCGGCGGCGAGCTGTCGCCACCGGGCGGCCGCGGGGAGGCTCGGGAAGACCGCCCCCGCGTAGAAGAGACCGAGCGCCTCACCGGTGAGATGGGTATTCGGCGAAAAGTAGTGCGAGAGGTACCGCTCGATCCGGGATGCATGCTCGACAATCCCCTTCACGAGGTCGATACGAAGGCTCGGGGTCAAGATGGACGATTCCCGAAAGAGCGCCAGCGCCCAGCACCAGGAGATGAGCCGGATCGCGGCCTCGAGGCTGCTCGTCCAGTTGATGCCAATGCCCGGAGGATTCTCGCGTTGCCAATCACGAATCGTGCCCGCGAACATGGCCGCGTAGCGCTCGTCGGCGGTGAGCCGATAGGCCTGCCCCAGTCTCACCAGCCATTGATGCCGGTTCAGCTCCCAGACGACCTTGCTGTCACCGACCGAAGCCGAGGCCAGGGGATCCAGGCGGCTCGCATGGATCCGGGGCAACCGTCGCTCCGCTACCGGATCGATGTGCCAGTCGATGGGGTCGCCAAAGAAGAGCTGCCGGTATCCAAGAAGGTCGAAGCGCTTGAGAAGCGTGCGCTCGGCCGAAGCGACGAGGCGCGCCCGGCTGTCCGGGACGCGTTCATCCAGCAGGTGGACGATCTGCGGATCATCGGCACCCACGAAGAAGCGCCCGGGCAGCTCCGCCAGGCACTGGTCGACCAGTGTGGAGGAAAGGGAGTCAGCCAGCCGGCTCCGACGCGGATCGAGCCGCCGGTCGAGCCATTTCGACAGCTCGTGCCGAGCACGGCACGAGATCTCCGGGGCGCTCATGCGCAGGGCGCGACGCAGCTTCACCGCGGCCTCAGCTCGACGCCGCGGGGCGGCGCGGAGGCGGCCCGACCCGTGCAGCCCCGACGTCCGGGGCCGCCAGCGTGCAGTAGACCCGCCAGAGAACCGCGGCCGGCTCATCGTCCGAGGCTCGGCGCGAGGAGGAGCCGGCCGCGCGCCCGCCCAGCACCACGGAAAGCTTGGCGACGAGATCGGGCACGTCGCCCTTGCGAAACCGGATCGCGCCCTCCGGCCGGAAGTCCGTGTCGCTGGCAACGACCGGAACGCCGAAGGCCAGCGCCTCGCGCACTGTGATCGCATCGCCGTCGGCGAAGGTCGACCGGACCACCACGTCGGCTGCTCGCAAGAACGCAAGGCACCGATCGTGCGGTACCTCGCCCAGGCAGACTGCGCGATGGGTCAGGCCGAGCTCCTCGATGAGAGGGCGGGTCTTCGGGCCGACTTGCCAGCCCATCAGCACGGCCCCCAGCCCGGGGATGGTCTTGCCGAGCTGATGGACCGCCTGGACAACGACAGCCAATCCGCGCTCCGGGTCCTGCTCTCCCCCCGCCACCGCGACGAGGAGCGGCCGGAAGTCCTGAATCAGCGTGCGGTCGGGTGGGGCCAGCTCCGGCGATTGCGTGACACCGAGAAAGGCCGGGATGATCGCCGTTCGGGCGGGGGAGATTCCTAGCGCTTCGATGGCACGGCCGATCGCGCCGTTCACGCAGATGACCCGCGTGAACGCTCGAAGGATCCACCTGGCGAGCCCACGCCGGGCCTTCCCGAAGCCGGCGACATAGCCCGGCAAAAGTCCGGAATGCAGAGTGAGGATGGCCGAAGTCCCTCTCAGCCGGGCGGAGAGACCCGCCACCAGGATCAGAAGCCAGCTCTTCGGGCTGTGACCATTCGTGTGCAAGTGCAGGATCGAGGCTCGGTCCGGCAACGTGAACAGTCTCCAGAGCAGTGCCAATCGCCCGGTGGCATTGATGTAGTCAGGGCTCGGGAGCGCGTGGCGATTGAGGTTGAGCACCTGGACCTTCAGCCCGCGATCGCGCAGGACCTGAGCGAGCTGCCTGACGTGCACCGGCTCGCCCGCGAAGGGCGGCGGATAGAAGCCGGCCAGCACCGCGCGCCGAGTCGTCATGCGTGCTGGATCCTCGGTCTGGGAGCGGGAGCCCCGTGGCCCGGGCCGAGCGCACGGCAATACACCGCGTCCATGTTCTCCAGCATGCGCTCCATGCTGAACTCCCCGAGGGCCTTGGCGCGCCCGCGCGCGCCCATCTCGATCGAGAGACCCGGGTTCTCTATCAGGGTCACGATAGCCTGCGCCAGCGCCTCAGGGCTACTCGGCGGCACGAGCAGGCCCGTTTGCCGGTCCTCCACGAGACCGGGCAACCCACCCACGCGGGTCGCCACCACCGGGAGTCCGGTCGCCATCGCCTCGATCACGACGTTGGACGACGCCTCGCTCAGGGAAGGCAGCGCGAAGATGTCGCACTCCCGGAGAGCCTTCTCCGGCTCCAGCGTGGCTCCACGCATCTCCACGATGCCGCTCAAGCCCAGGGTGTCCGTCAGCACCTCCAAGCTGGTGCGCAGTGCGCCGTCGCCCCAGATCACGAAATGACTGCCCGGAGCGCTCCGCACGACGATCGCGGCGGCCTCCAGGAGCTGAACGAGCCCCTTCTCAGGGCGCAGGTTGGCGACGGTACCGACGGTCATGCCCGGCCGGCCACTGAAGCCCGGACGCGGCGTGAACCGGGTCAGATCCACTCCGTTGCGAACCACCGCGAGTCGGCCGCGGCGAGCGCTCGGGAGGCGACCGAGCCGATCGGCGATCGCCTGGGAGTTCACGAGGACGTGCGTGGCCAGTCTGAGGATCGCGGAGTGGAGGGCGCGCTGAGCCGGGCGCCGGAGATCGCCCATGTCGCGCTGGCTCGCGATCGCCACGGGTGTCCGAGCGAGCCGCGCCGCCGGGATCCCGATGACATTGCTGTAGAAGTCGAAGCAATGTACGAGCCCGACCTTCCGACGCCGGAGATGCGAGGCCAGGCGGACGATGGCCAGCCCCAGCGCAGGCGACTTGAAGGAGGACGGACCCAGGCTCCACGGCCGGATCCCCGCCGCCTCCAGCCGGGTACGGAGCGGGCCCTCGGCGCGGATACAGGCGACATCGATGTCCCAGCGTGCGCGGTCTAGCCCACAGGCTACCTCTGCGAACTGGCCCTCGGTCCCGCCGAGGATCAGAGTGTCGCCGATCAGGAGCACCCGCGGCCGGTGGAGACTCACGACCTCGGCCCGAGGAGGCGCCGCACCGCCCGGTTGAGCACCACGAGGGCCCATAGCCGATCGCAGTAGTCCCGCCGGCGGGTCACCTCGAAGCGCTCGAAGAGGTGCGCCAGCGCCGGCGCATGAATGCCGATCTCCACCAATCGAGACGTATCCGCCAGCTCATCACGGAAGAAGCCGGGAACCGATCCGGAGAACCAGGACTCCAGGGGCACCGCGAAGCCCTGCTTCGCCCGGGTCAGCACGTCCGCGGGCACGTGGCCCTTCAGCGCACGCTTGAGCAGATACTTCGTAGTGCCATTGTGGAACCGGAGATCGGGCGGCAGCGAGCAGGCGAACTCGACGAGGGGGTGGTCGAGCAGCGGAACCCGGGCCTCCAGGGAATTGGCCATGCTCATCCGGTCGACCTTGGTGAGGATGTCGCCCGGCAGGTAGGTCTTGACGTCCAGGTCCTGCAGCTGAGACAGCGGGTCGAGGTCCCAGTCGGCGAGCGAAGCGATGTCCACCCGGGCGCCGTCGCCGTCGCCCCCCAGGATGTCTCGGCGCGCTTCGTCCGTGAAGAGCGAGATCGCGTGGATGTACCGCTGCAACCGGGGGAGCGACAGGTTGTAGAGCGTGTTCCTTCCACCTCCGACGGGCAGGAGCTTGCTGACTGCCCGTAGAGTCCCTCCGAGGCCCGCGTCGCCCAGCATCCCGACGTACCGGCGACGATGGTCTACTATGTACCGGTCGTACCCGGCAAACAGCTCGTCGCCTCCATCGCCGGAGAGAACGACCTTGACATGCTGTCGGGCCAATCGCGAGACAAGGTAGGTCGGGATAGCGGAGGAATCCGCGAACGGCTCGTCGAACCCGGTCAGAAGCTCGTCGAGGAACTTGAGGTCATGGGGCTCGACGACCAGCTCGTGGTGCTCCGTGCCACACGCCGCGGCCACTTGCCGGGCGTAAGGCAGCTCGTTGTAGCGGTCCTCGCGGAAGCCGACCGAGAACGTCTTGACCGGCCGGCCCGCGGCCCGGGCCATGATCGATACGACCGCCGTGGAATCCACACCGCCGCTCAGGAACGCCCCGACCGGGACGTCGCTCACGAGATGGTAGCGGACCGCTTCGTCGAGCCTCGTCCACAGCTCGTGGGCGAGCTCCTCCTCCCGGCGGGCCGGCTCCTGGTGCTGGAAGCTCGGCCGCCAGTAGGCGCGGGGTGCGGCCGGGCGGCCAGAGCGAATCGTGAGCGTGTGGCCGGCCGGGACCTTGGCCACTCCGTCCAGGATGGTGAGAGGATCTGGTACGTACCCGTACTGCAGGTACGCGGCCAGGCCTCGTCGCTCCAGGCGTGGGCTGAGCCAGGGGCTCTGGATGAGCGCCTTGAGCTCGGACCCGAACAGGAGACCCTGGGGGGTGGCCGCGTAGTAGAGAGGCTTGATACCGAGCCGATCGCGCGCGAGCAGTAGCTCCCGACGCGGGAGGTCCCAGAGCGCGAACGCGAACATCCCTCGGAGGAACTCCACGCAGCGCGCGCCATACTCCTCGTATAGATGGACCAGGACCTCTGTATCGGAGGACGTTGCGAACCGATGCCCGCGAGCGATCAGATCGGCGGTGAGCTCCCGATAGTTGTAGATCTCCCCGTTGAAGACGACCCAGAGGCTGCCGTCCTCGTTGGATATGGGCTGGTCGCCGCCGGTGAGATCGATGATGCTGAGCCGTCGCATCCCCATGCCGAAGGACCCGGCCACGTAGCGGCCTCCCCCGTCGGGCCCGCGGTGCGACAGGGAATGGGCCATGCGCTCCAGGACGTCGACCTGGATCGGCCGCTCGCCGTCAGTACTGAGCGCGCCGTAGATACCACACACGGGGTGTGACCTCTTTCGGCGCGGGCGCCTGCTCCACCCGCGCGAGAAGCTGCTGGAGGCATACGGCGAAGGCAGCCGGATAGTACAGGTACCAGTGGAAGGCGACTGAGGCAAACAGACTTCCGACCGCGTAGGCCACGAGGGAAGCCTGAATCGCGACCGCGCTCAGCCACGCCTGGCGGTATCCTCGCGTCCGCCGATGGCGTCGAGCGATACGACCCGCGATCGCAATGACGCTGGACAGGAACAGGAGGTAGAAGATCAGGCCGGGAAGGCCGACCTCGTTGAACACTTCGAGGTAGGCATTGTGGTTCACGAGCTCGTGGGTCGAGACGATGTGGAAATTGTTGAGGCCGATCCCGAATAGCCAGCGAATCGGATTGGCTCCGGCCACCTCCATGCTGCGCTGGATGAGCGCCCAGCGGTGCGACGCGCTCTCGGCCGCTGACATGTTGCCTGCCGACGAGGTGAAGAGGGTGAAGATCCGGCCGGGACTGCTGGCGAGAATACCCACCGCCAGCACCGCGCCCACCACCCAGGCCGCCGGATAGCGTCGACCGAGCTTCGCCAGGAAGACCGCTCCGGCAGCGCCCATCGTCAAGATCCCGGCTCGCGAGTATGTCACCACCGACGTCAATGCGAGCAGGACCCCACACAGAAGGAACAGAAGCCGCGGCAAGAGGTCACGGCGCATCAGAGCTATGCCCAGTGCGATGGGAATTAGAACGTTCATGGCCAGGGCCAGATCGTTCGGGTTCCCGAACATACCCCCGAGGGCGCCCGCGGCCCGGTAGCCCTCCACCAGGTTCTTGCCGCGGACATAGTCCGCCAGGGTCAGCACCGCCACCATCGCGGCGGAGAGCACGGTGACCTCCATCATCAGCCGGAGACGCCGGAACGAGGTCACGACATTGACCATGAGGAAGAAGATCAGCAGGATCTTCACGAACTGGTCCATGAAGCTGGCGAAGCTCGCGGACGGGTCGAGGCCGAACGGGATCGACAGAATCGTGAAGCCCGCGAGGCCCAGCAGGTACCTGAACGACCTGGGCATGACCGACAAGGTGCCGGCCTGGCGGAGGCGCTCGCTGAAGAACGCGACCAGGACTCCGATGGTGATGATCTTCACGATCGGAAACGTACCCATCGGCAGCAGCTCGTTGGGCCGAAGGTAGAGCAGCACCGTGAACACGATCAGACCCGCATAGCCGACGGTGTGGCCACCAGGGGCCAGCCGTCGAGTGGTTGGTCGGGGAACCCGCAGGCTCATCGAGCCGCGACCTTCAAGCCGCGGATGCATATGGGCTCATCCGCCACGTAGAGATCGCTGAAGCCGGCTTCCCTGAACCAGCGGATGACCTCAGGGTAGCGATGCTTCCATTGATACTTGGGAGTATACCAATCGAAGGTGTCCAGCCATCGCCCGCGCCAGCTGGGATGAACATTGGTCGGCAGCAGGGTCTGGGAGATTCGACCGATGACCGGTATCCGATGCAGGAAGTAGAGTGGAATCGCGGCCGTGGAGAGATAGTGGACGACCTGACGCGGCAGCCGTGTGGTGATGGCTCTGAAGATGTCAGAGACGTAGCGAGCGAGACCGGCGGCCTGGTACACATAGACCGCGAGGAGGCCTCCCTTCTTGACTACGGCCGCCACGTGCCGGAACGCGGTGGCCGTATCCGGCGTGTGGTGCAGGACACCGATGGAATAGGCGACGTCGAAAGTCTCGTCACGGAAGGGCAGAGCAAAGATGTCGGCCTGCACCAGGTGCGCGGTCGGGTAGTTTCGGAGGTTCTGGGCCGCCGCATCCACCGCGCGCGTGAGATCCACCCCGACCACCTCCGCACCCCAGAGCGCCATGACCTCGCTGTAGCGACCGGCTCCAACGCCCGCGTCCAGCACGAGTCGACCGTGGAGATCGTCCGGGATGAGACCGGTCTTCAAACGGAAGCCGTCCTGGGACTCCGTGGTGCCGTTGAGGGAATCGATCTGCACGGTCCGGAAGCGATGCCACTCGTCGCCGAAGCTCTCGGCATAGGCATCCTGGTCAACGAACCGCGGGATACCGGCCCTTACCGGATAGGTCTTGCGACAGGGCCCACACATGAGCGCACCGCTGACGATGTCGCCGGCGGCCACCTCGTCGGCGCGGACCGAGAGGTCCCCCTTGCAGGCAGGGCACACCAGGAGCTCGAGGAGTCGCGGTCTCAAGGTCGGCTCACGGCACGCGGCGCCACTCGACGCCGCGCTGGCCGGTGAGAAAGCGCATGAAGCCGACCAGGAAAGCCAGGTGAATCGCCAGCAGGTAGTAGGCTAGCAATGCGTAGCGAACGCGCTGGATGCGTCGCCGGAAGGCGCACCCCACCGCTGCCCAGATATAGAAGACCAGCTGAGCCACGAAGAGCGCACGGTATGCGGGCTGCTCCCACAGGGTGGCGCTGGTGAACACCATCCCCAGAAGCAGGAAGGGGAGTATCCAGCGCAGGAGCTTGTGGGAGAAGAAGGCGAATGCCGTCATCGGATCCAGCGGGCCCCGGAGGATCTCACCGAGGGCTCGGAAGCTGCCCGTCGCGATCCGCACCCGCCGGGTGAACTCGCCGGCGACCGTGGAGGAAGCAAAATCGGTCGCGATGGCGTCGGGATCGTAGAGTACCCGGAAGCCCTTCCGGCGGGCATTCACCGGGACGAGCAGATCCTCGACGAGGGTATCGGCGGAGAGGGGCACGAAGCACTCGCGTCGCATGGCGTAGATGGCGCCGCTGGCTGTGAGCGAGCCGCGATTCCATGAGGCGCAGCATGGACTCGTAACGCCAATAGACGCCCTCCGTTTGGCGGGACTCGGTGCTCGCCTCGAACCGGAGCGCCCCGCAGACAACCCCGACACGCGAGTCGGCGAAATGGCGGACGAGTTTCCTCAGCGCGTCGGGTGCGAACAGCGTCGCTGCGTCTGAAAACACGACGATGCCGGTCCTGGCGCAGGCCACGCCCTGGTTGACCGCGCTCGCCTTGCCGGACCGAATCGGGAGGTACAGCACCTCGAGATTCCCACCCTCGACCCCACTCAGTAACGCGTTGGTGCCGTCGGCGGAGCCGTCGGACACAAAGAGGATCCTGAGCCGCTCCTTAGGGTAGTCGAGGGCCCGGAGGTTTGCCAGCTTGTCGGGAAGATGGCGCGCCTCGTTGTAGGCTGGGATGATCAGCGTGACGGCTGGTAGCTCGCCAGGCTCGGCGGGGATGCGCCGCCGCTCGAGCCGCGTGCGCAGGTACTGCCAGTCCCGCCACACCTGAACCACTGATGAGGCCCCGAACAGGAAAACAGGATAGAGCAGATAAGTGTGGGCAGTCAGAAGGCAGCACGCCCAGAAGACGCCTTCGATCGCCGTCACGGCCGTCCCGCGGCTATCGGGCGCCGCGCCCGAACAGCATGATCTTCACCGTGTCCACGAGGATGCGCAGGTCGAGCCAGAAGGACATGTGCTTGATGTAGTAGAGGTCGTAGCGCATCTTCTCGGTGACTTGCTCGAGGCTGACCGAGTATCCGAACCGGGTCTGGGCCCAGCCGGTAACGCCCGGTCGCACCGAGTGCCGGAGCGAGTAGTACGGGATCTGCTCGCTCATGGTCTGGACGTTGGAGATGATCTCGGGGCGGGGCCCCACGAGGTCCATGTCGCCTTTCACCACATTCCAGAACTGGGGCAGCTCGTCGAGCCGCAGCTTGCGAATCCAGCGGCCAACCGTCGTGATCCGGGTGCTGTCGTCGCGCGCCCACACCGACGCGCTCGCCGTCTCGCTCGCCGGGAGTGGATGCATCGTCCGGAACTTGAAGAGGCGAAAGGGCCGGCCCCCCAGGCCGGCGCGCTCGTCCACGAAGAGAACTGGACCACGGGAATCCAGCTTGATGGCCGCCGCGATCAGCACCATGAGGGGGGCCGTCGCCAGCAGGCCCAGGGTGCCCGCGACCACGCTCGCGGCGCGGCGTCCCGTGATCTGCAGGCGGGACTTTCGGAATGCGCCCGAGAAGATGAGGAATGACGGCGTCAGGGACTCGATCGGCAGCTTTCCGGTGAAGTATTCGTAAGTTCCCTGGCCGTCCTCGACCAGGATGCCGCGTGCGCCGCACTCGAGAAGCTGGGCCACCGGCATCCTCCCCCGCCTCTCCGCGAGAGCGACGATGATCCGGTCCGGCTTCACCTCGTCGACGATCTTGTCCAGGCGCTCGAGCGGTCCCAGCACCGGATAAGGTAGTGAGGTCGCCGGCGTGCCGGCCCCGTCGTCCGCAATGCCGGCGATGGAATAGCGGAAATTCGGGCGGGCTTCGATCTCCTGCGAGAGGCGCAGCGCGAGCGGACCGGTGCCCAGGATCAAGACCCTGTCGGAGAAAGCGCGGTGGCGCATGAAGAAGTAGCCGATGGCCCGAAGCGGGACCAACAGGCCTGCGCTGACCACCAGGCTCGAGAAGAACGGGCCTTCCGCGATCTGGGTGGCTGGGAACAGGGTGTAGAAGGCGGCCAGCAGGATGAGCGCCACTCCGAAGGACTGCAGGAGCCGGGAGGCGAAGAGGCTGAAGCTCCGAACGACGTGCAGGTCGTAGAGGTCGTTGTAGTAGAACGCGATGATGCAGCAGAGGGAGACCGCCGCCGATTGCCAGACGACCTGAGCGGCATCGATCCAGTCGACGATGAGCAGGTGGCCCCAGGCGAAGATGCTCCCGGACACTGCGAGGAACAGCATCGCGCCCTCGAGGATCGCGAGACTCACTGCTCGGAGTCTCCGGGGTGCCGGCTCCTGGTCTGGGACCCGACCCCACCACGGAGGAGACGGCCCAGTCGATTGCCGGCGCTCTTGCCATTTCCTCGGTGTCCAGCGCGTGCTGTGTAGTAGCCGCCGGCGTAGCCGCTGTGGTGGCCCACCAGGAGGTGGTCGTAGCCATTGAAGACGAGACCGATCATCCGGGCGGGATCGAGGATCTCGAACGCCGCCTCGAGCATGGGGCGCGGAGTACGATGCGCGGCGACTACCAACACCATGCCGTCGACGAGGCGGGCGATCACGCGATAGTCCTGGACCGGTACCAGTGGGGCCGTGTCGAGGATCACGAAGTCGTAATCGCGCCTGGCTTCGTCGAGCAGCTCGCCAAGACGGGGAGACTTGAGTACCTCATACGGACTGGGTGGCATCTGACCTGCGACGACCACGCTGAGGTTGAACGTGGCCAGACGCTGGACGATATGATCCAGGCTAAGGCCGGGATCGAGAATCGCGTGGACGAGGCCGAGGGCGTGCGGGTCACCGAGACCAAGGAGCGAGCTGATGGACGGGCGTCGGAGGTCTGCCTCGACCAGCAGCACCCGGGCGTCCGGCGACTGGGCCAGTGCGCCCGCCAGGTTGATTGCGGTCGTGGTCTTGCCATCTCCGCCACCGGGGCTCGAGACCGCGATGACCGTCATATTGTCGATGCGATGCTTCTGCTCGACGACGTGGCGGAGAGCCCGGTATTGCTCGGCTTCCAGGCTCGACGGGGCCACCAGGCTCACCATGTGATCGTCAACCGCGCCGGTGGGCCCAACCGGCCGCCGGCGCCGGGCGGGAGCCCTCGGAGCGGGCGGGGGCGGCGTCAGGCGCGGTCCAGCCGGCTGCGCCCCGGCCGGCGGCGTCGGCGCAACAGGCGGGCGGGCCTGGACCGAGGACCCGTTCCCGGCCGGGCCGGGCGTCGGCGCCGGCCGGAGCCGAAGAGCCCGGTCGCGTTGAGCCTGCTCGAGCGCCTTCGAGAACTTGCTCATCGTCCGAGCAGGGAGCGCAGGCTCCGCGCGAAGTCCCAGAGCTGCGTGCTCGAGAGATCGAGAGCATCCTCGACGAGACCGGGATGGGTCCAGATCACGGCGGCGACGCCCGCCACCACCGCGGCGGATACCCCGAGCAGGCCCCAGCTCAGCGCGCTCATCCGACGGCGGGCTCGGCGCCGGGCAACACGTGGGGAGGACAGCGACCGCTCTCGACGCCGCTGGCGGACAGGCGTCCCGCTGTGTAGATAGGACAGGGCCTGATCCACGATGTCGACGCCGATACGGCGCGTCTGGTCGGCGTACCCGATCAGCAGACAGTGATCGCAGACAGTGTTCACCACGCGGGGGATGCCGGCTGCCTCTGTCGAGATGCGGGCAAGTGCGTCCTCCGCAAAGATCCCCACGTCGCGGGCACCCGCCAGCCGGAGACGCGTCCGGATATAGTTGCGGGTCCCCGAGTGGGTCATCGGCGGGATCGTGCAGAGGATCCCGATTCGCTGCTTGAGCTGGCGAAGCTCCGGCAGCTCGAGGCGTGCGAGGAGCTCCGGCTGACCCACCAGGACGATCTGGAGGATCTTCTCCTTGGTCGTCTCGAAATTCGAGAGCAGGCGGACCTGCTCGAGCGTCTGCGGATAGAGATTCTGCGCCTCGTCGAGGATGAGGACGGTGCTCTGCCCGGCCCGGTGCCGCTCCAGGAGGAAGTTCTGCAGTGCTACCAGCCGCTGGGCGTGCGACTCGCCGGGCTTCTGAATCTCGAACTCCTCCAGCATGTACTCGAGGATGCCCGGGAAGGGCAGCATCGAGTTCGAGACGTAGGCCACTGCGGTGGTGCTGTCGAGCTCCTGGCGCAGGGCCTGGAGCAGCATGGTTTTCCCCATTCCCACTTCGGCTGTTACGAGGATGAAGCCCTTCCGCTCCTGGATCGCGTAGAGCAGCTGGGCGAGCGCCTCCTTGTGGCCCGGCGTCAGGTACAGGAAGTCAGGGTCCGGAGTGGCCCCGAAGGGGTCTCGCTCCAGCCCATAGAACTCGAGATAGATGGCCATTGGATGCTCAGGCCTTGCCCCGCGAGAGGAGCTGGGCGAGCTGCTCGTTGCCGTACGCGAAGAAGTAGCAAGAGCCTGCGACCACGACCAGACACACGAGCACGGCTGTCGCTACGAACCGGAAGCGCCACTGCTCCCGGCGCGAATCCGCCTGCGTCACGATCCGGGGGATGCTGACGAGCACCGGAACGGTGGTGTACGCCCGCAGGTCGTCGGAAGAATGAAACGAGGTGTCCAGCATCTCGGCGAGCACCACCGCCCCGGCCCCGAGCGCGAGGGACACCGCGATGCAGGCGAGCAGGAGCCGCGAGCGCTTCGGCGCCGTGGGTACGGAAGAGGGCAGGGCAGAGTCGAGCACTCGGAACTGCTCGCCCTTCTGCCGTTGCTCCATGCTCTCGGCGAGCAGGGCCTCGTCGTAGCGCTTGGACAGCGTCTGGTAGAGCTCCCGGGTCGCATCGTAGTCCCGGGTCATCTCGAGGAACTCCTGCTCGCTTTTCGGGGTGTTCTCGACCCGAGTCTGGTAGGCGTCGATGGAGCGACGGATACGCTGCTCATCGGCCTTGGCGAGCTTCAGCTCGGTCTCGACCATCTGGATCGCCTCTTGGACCCGCATGACCTCCGGCGTGGGCGGAAGCGGCGCCTTGGCCGGCGCCTTGGTCTTCGGCTCGGCCATCTGCTTCTCGATGGTGGCGATCTCGTCCTTGATCCGGACGATGTCGGGCCAGAGATCAGTGTACTTGACGCGCAAGGTTGCGAGCTCGCGCCGCAGACGAGCCAATCTCATCTCGTCGGTCTCGTCGCCGGACACCGCGCGCGCCTGGGCGAGCTGCGTAGCGAGCTGGTCCCGGCGCTCGGCGAGACGAACCTGGTTGTCAGTGTTGATCCGTAGTTGCTGGTTGAGCGAATCCAGGGTGGCGAGATTGCCCTGCATCTGCTGCGGGAGCTGACCGAGATACCGGCGCCGGAGTGCGCTTACCCGCGCCTCCTGCTCGTCGAGGCGCTTCTTGGCGTCGGAAAGCTGGACGCGCAGGAACTCTGCGGTGCCCGTCGCCTGCCGCTCCCGGGCCCTGAGGTTCTCCTCGATGTAGAACGATGCCAACGTATTGGTGACCTGGGCCACGATTTGTGGATCGCGACCACGGTACGAGAGTGCGAACGCGGTGGTGGTGCCAACACGGTTGTTGTCACTTGCCTTCAGCTCGAGGCGGATGTCGTTCCGCATCCGGTCCACCGCTTGCTCGCTGGATGCGGCCGTTCGCATGTCGGGATACAGATTGAACCTGGTGATCAGGCTCTCGAGGCGGGACCGGCTAAGAATCTCCTGGCTGATGGTCTGGAGCCGGATCTCGAGCTGGCTGGTCACGGTGGGGCGGACGAATGCCTCGGGCACCTGCTGCCGCTCGATCATGACGAGAGCGGTGGACTGGTAGAGGTCCGGCAGCGCCATGATGATGCTGATGCCCGCGGTGAGTGGCAGCATGGCGACGAGGATCCCGATCCACTTCCGTCTGCTCCAGGCCTGCCGCAGACGGTCCAGCCCGGAGCCGCCCCGTGGCGCAGAGTCGGAATCGTCGAGACCCCGTAGCGCGTCACTCACGCCCGGTGCGCTCCCCGCCGCTCCCGATCCAGCCCGCTGTCCTTGATCTTGTACAGCAGCGCCCGGTACGAGATCTCCAGGATCTTGGCCGCCCGCACGCGGTTCCACTGGGTCTGCTCGAGGGCCTGGAGGATGGCCTCCCGCTCCGCGATCAAGGCGGCCTTACGCGAGATATCCTTGAGCGACAGGGTCGCGGCCTTGACCGGCCGCGGCCCGCCGTTGTCCTCGCCCGCGGTCACCCCCGCGGGCAGGGGGCTTCGCCGCA
>Ga0335082_10002555_pt1 | contig 19614 bp, 16 predicted proteins | sample Lox_Sample_41_FD_206718 | JGI IMG/M metagenome (GOLD analysis project Ga0335082, IMG submission 206718) | Soil microbial communities from Loxahatchee National Wildlife Refuge, Florida, United States - Lox_Sample_4.1 | ecosystem: Environmental > Terrestrial > Soil > Wetlands | place: USA...
AACAGCGCTACTATGGGCAGCAACCAGGATTACGACATTGGTTCACAGAAACGTACAGCCTAGACAAACACCGCAGGGGGCAAGCTTAAGCCATTGGCATCAATGCGGCCGAAGCGCACGCGACCTGATTAGAACAGATCGTCTTGTGCGGACACCGCCTCATCGATGGCAGCCACCATGGATTTCATTTTACGCTTTAGCTCTCCGATGTCAAAACCGGCGCTGAGCCGAGTCGACAACAGTTCGTGGGCGATATTCAGACCCGCCATCACGGCGATACGCTCCGTGCCGATGACCTTGCCCGTGTCGCGAACCTCGCGCATTTTGGCGTCGAGGTGCTGAACTGCTCGGAGCAGTCCCTCTTGCTCTTCGTCCTTGCAGGCGATCCGAAAGCTGCGATCGAGGATGCTCACTTCGATCGCGCGCCCATCGCGTTTCATTCCCCTTCCTCGGGAAGCCGAGTCAACAGCCCCTCCAGACGTGCGCGCGCGTTCCCGATCTTGTCCCTCAGCTGTTTGTTTTCGTTCTGTGCCGCGGCCAGTTGTTGCCGTAACTCGTGGTTGTCTCTGCGTAGGCGATGGCATAGCTGTACGAGCTGGTTAATTTTTTCGTCGAGGGTATTGAGCTCCGCTTCCATCGAGACACTATAGTGATAGAAATCTTGCTAAGTCAACTGGTAACGGGTTTTTCTGAATGTTCTTTGACATATCGCTGAGCCCGCTTCCCACGGGATGCAGTCCGCGTCCATGCGCGCCTTGCGGACCGGCTGTGTACAGGTTTGGCCGGCCCAAACCACGGGTGACTTGCACGCCCGTTTCCGGCGGTCCGGGTGGAGTTCCTCGGCCGAGGCAAGCGCGAAGCAGGTGCGTCGTCTCACCCAGGCCGTGGCGAACGCCTTGCGCCTCCCCACAACCGATTCGCCAGATGATCGGCTATCCGCCCGACTGCTTTAGGCAAAAGACAGATCCGGAGTCGGCGCCGCAAGCGCAGGCGAGAAGAGGTGCGCGGTCGCGCCAGCGCGCCGAGAACCCGCGGTCGTCCGGGTCCCGCCGTAGGAATACCGCCGTGGGCGGTGTCTTTGCCCCCGCTTGTCTTCGGCGGCAGATCAACACCCGGTCAGCAGGCTTTGATCGCAGCGGGCAGTCGGTGTCGTGGCCCGCCGGGAGCACAGGACCGCGCCGCTTGCCGAAGACGCGGGGCAGGCAGCACATGAGCCGTGCGGTACGCCGCGGATCGGGGCTGGCGCCGGACAGGCACGGCGCCTATTCCTTGCCGGGGCGATCGCCTCGGATGCGGGCCATGTGCACTCTCAACCCACCTGGCGCACGGCTTGCTACAATCCGACCGCTTCGCGGACAGCGCTCCGGTTGGCTTCCCCACCCCGATCTGGTCTCCAATCGGCAACTCCACCCCAGCGCATCCTCTCCATGGCGCCATCTCTACCGACTCTGCTGCAACGTGGCTGATGCCAGGTCTCGCCCCCGAGGCGAGCGAACTCAGATTGAGGCAGGCGTAACCACCGGGATGCGACCGGAGGGTTGTGTACCCGGCGTCGTGTTGCGTCCCTCAGGCTTGAATTTCCCGTTATGAGTGCTATGGTGCGGCGATGACCGGCCCTCAGTTGTATCTGCGTCTACTTGGCTACGTGCGGCCTTACTGGCGCATGTTCGCGCTGTCGATCCTCGGGATGCTGATCTTCGCCGCGACCGAAGTGGCGCTGCCCGCGTCGGCCAAGCCGTTCCTGGACGGTACCTTCATCGACAAAGACCCCGTGCTAATGCGCTGGGTCCCCATCGCACTGGTGCTCCTCTACATCGTGCGGGGAGCTGGAGCGTTTCTCGGCCAGTACGCTAGCAGCTACGTCGGAACGCGCGTCATCATGGACCTGAGGCAACAGATGTTCGAGCGTCTGCTCAGTCTGCCGCTCGGCTATTTCGCGGAGAACCTCAGCGGCAAGATCATCTCCAAGTTCACCTTCGACGTGATTCAGATCTCGGTCGCCGTGACCTACGTGGTCACCGTTGTCGTGCGTGACTCCGTGACTATCGTTGCGCTGCTGGCGTACATCCTGTGGCTGAATTGGGGGCTGACACTGGTTACGTTCGTCGTTATTCCCCCGATCGCGCTGGCCGTCCGCGCATTCAACCGACGGTTGCGCCATCTCACGCGCCAGACTCAGCAAACAATGGGGGACGTGAACCAGGTGCTGCAGGAGAGCATCGAGGGCCAGAAGGTCGTCAAGATCTTCGCAGGGCAGGACTATGAGTCCAGGCGTTTTGGTGCTGCGGCGAACCGCGTGCGCCGTCTGCTGATGAAGGAACAGGCCGCGGCGGCCGCCAACGTGCCGATCGTGCAGCTGCTAGCAGCCATTGCAGTGGCGGTTGTGGTCTGGCGCGTGACCGTCGATGTCAAAGCCGATCGGACTACTGTAGGGAGCTTCGTTTCCTTCACGGCCGCGATGCTACTCATCACTGCGCCGCTGAAGCGCTTGACGAGCGTCACGGAGCACCTGCAGCGCGGCCTGTCCGCCGCCGAAAGCGCCTTTTCTCTGGTGGACGAACGCCCGGAGGACGATCGGGGCAGCGTCGTCCTCGGGCGAGCCCGGGGAGAGATCCGCTTCGACGGCGTGAGCTTCCGATACCCCGGGTCGGAGCGACCGGCGTTGTGCGATATCGATCTGGTCGTGCGTTCGGGTGAGACGGTAGCGCTGGTGGGGCTGTCGGGAAGCGGCAAGACGACACTGGCCAACCTCATTCCGCGCTTCTTTCATCCGACCGAGGGCCGGATCTTGGTCGACGGTCACGATATCGAGACGATCCGCCTGGCCAGCGTCCGGGCCAACGTCGGCTTAGTCAGTCAAGACGTTACGTTGTTCAACGACACGATCGCGGCCAACATCGCCTACGGTGCGAGAGCCGCTGCTAGCGAGGCGGAGATCATCGCAGCCGCCAGGGCGGCTCATGCCTGGGAATTCATTCAGATGCTACCGGACGGACTTGCCACACTGGTGGGCGAGAACGGCGTCAAGCTGTCTGGCGGCCAGCGCCAGCGCTTGGCGATCGCGCGAACGCTGCTCAAGAATGCTCCGATTCTCGTGCTCGACGAGGCGACCTCGGCACTTGATTCGGAGTCGGAGCGTCACGTCCAGGCAGGACTCGAGGCGTTGATGCGTGGCCGTACCGCAATCGTCATCGCACACCGCCTATCCACCATCGAGAACGCGGATCGCATCGTCGTCCTCGATCAGGGCCGAATCGTTGAGGCGGGCACCTCCTCTGAGCTGCTCGCGCGGGGTGGCCTGTATGCCAGGCTACACCGCATGCAATTCTCCGTCGGTGCCGAGCCGGTGGGTTCGGTCGCGCACTCAGCGTCCTGAGCAGGCCGCGGGGTTGTCGGCGTCGGGGCGTGGAAGGACTAGCCCGGCGGTACAAACTGTACCAAGCTTGATTTCCCGCAAACGCCCGTACACTGAGGGGTCGATCGATTTCCGGGGCGTCTTGATGAAATATCCGGGCTAGTGTGCCTGGTCCCAGTTCATGCCGACGCCGAGGTCGACCACCAAGGGAACCTCCAGCTGAGCCACGCCGGTCATCAGGCGCGGCACCTCGAGCCGTACGCGCTCGACCTCGTCCTGCGGAACCTCGAGTACCAATTCGTCATGCACCTGCATGATCAGTGCGGCCCCGAGGTGCTGGTCGCGCAACCAGCCATCGACCGCGATCATCGCCAGCTTGATCAGGTCTGCCGCGGTTCCCTGCATTGGGGCGTTGATCGCCGCGCGCTCGGCCGCCTGGCGCCGTTGGTTGTTCGAAGCCCGGATGTCCGGCATATGCAGACGCCGGCCGAAGACGGTTTCCACGTAGCCCTTCTCTCTTGCCGATTCGCGGGTCCGTTGCATGTATTCGGCCACACCGGGGTACCGCGCGAAGTAGCGGTCCATGTACTGCTGGGCTGCGCCGCGTTCTATACCGAGTTGCGACGCCAGACCGAAGGCGGACATGCCATAGATGAGCCCGAAGTTGATGGTCTTGGCATAGCGCCGCTGCTCGCTTGTCACCTGATCCGGGGGCGTGGCGAAGATCTCCGAAGCCGTGCGGCGGTGCACGTCCTCCCCCGATGCGAACGCCGCAAGCAGGTTGGCGTCCTTCGACAGATGCGCCATGATCCGCAGCTCGATCTGCGAGTAGTCCGCAGAGACGATACGATGGCCCGGCGGGGCGATGAAGGCCTCGCGCACGCGCCTGCCTTCCGCAGTCCGGATCGGGATGTTCTGTAGATTGGGTTCGTTGCTGGACAAGCGTCCGGTAACGGCCACCGCCTGGGCGTAGTTCGTATGCACGCGGCCGGTGCGCGGATTGATCATCCGCGGCAGCTTGTCGGTGTACGTGCTCTTCAGCTTCGAGACGGCGCGGTAGTCCAGAATCAGCTTGGGCAGCGGAAAGTCGAGCGAGAGCTGCTCGAGAACGTCCTCGTCGGTAGACGGCTGACCGCTCGGCGTCTTCTTGATTACTGGCAGCTTGTGCTTGTCGAACAAGACCTCCTGGATCTGCTTGGGAGAGTTGAGATTGAACGGCTGGCCGGCTAGCTCTTGCGAGCGGGACTCGATCTCCGCCATCCGTTGGCCGAGAGCTCGACTCTGCTGCTCGAGCAACGCGCTGTCGATCAGCACGCCGTGCCGCTCCATGGCGAACAACACCTCCATCACCGGCATCTCGATCTTGCGGTAAATGAACGATAGCCGTTCATCCGCTTGGATCGAGGGGTGGAGGGCGCGATGCAACTGCAATGTCACATCGGCGTCCTCCGCCGAATATTCGGTGGCGCGCTCGATGCTCACCTGATCGAAGCCGATCTGGGACGCTCCTTTGCCGGCCACCTCTTCGTAGGTGATGGTCTTCAGCCCCAGATGTCGTTGCGCCATGCTGTCCATGTCGTGGGGCTTGTGGCTTTCCAGGATATAGGACTGCAGCAGCGTATCGTGTTGCACCCCGCGCAGCCGAATCCCATAGTTGGCCAGCACGTGCATGTCGTACTTGAGGTTCTGTCCCAGCTTCGGACGGGACGGGTCTTCCAGCCACGGCTTGATGCGCGCCAGCGTCGCGTCCAGGGACAGCTGGTGAGGTGCTCCTGCGTAGCGGTGCGCCAACGGCACATACGCAGCGCGCCCCGGGTCGACGCAAAGCGAGATTCCGACCAGCTTGGCCGCTTGAGGGTCGAGGCTCGTGGTCTCGGTATCCAGCGAGACGAGCTCCGCCGGCTCGATGACGCCGACCCACTTCTCGAGCTGGCTCGGTTGTAGCACGGATTCGTATGCGCGCGTCCGATCTGGTGCCGCTAGGGCGGGCTGCGAATCGCCCAGTTCCTTACGCCAGCTGCGGAACTCGAAGCGATCGAACAGCCGGGCCAAGTTCGCGCGGTCCGGCGACTGGTCCCTAAGTTCGTCGACGGCGACGGGCACCGGCACATCGCACTTCACCGTTACCAGCCGGCGCGCGAGCGGCAGCCAATCCGTCGCGCGCCGCAGGTTCTCGCCCACTACACCGGCGATCTCGTCAGCATGTGCAAGGAGGTTGTCCAGCGTGCCGTACTGCGCCAGCCATTTCGCCGCCGTCTTCGGGCCGACCTTGTCGACCCCCGGAACGTTGTCGACGGAGTCGCCGGTCAGCGTGAGGTAGTCGATGATCTGCTCCGGCTTGACGCCGAACTTGGCCAGCACCGCAGCTTCATCGAAGGTTTCGTTGGACATGGTGTTGACCATCGTCACCATCGGGTCCACAAGCTGCGTGAGGTCCTTGTCGCCGGAGGAGATGACCGTGCGAATCCCACGTCGCTTTGCCTCTGACGCAAGAGTGCCTATGACATCGTCAGCCTCCACACCTTCAACCTCGAGCAGCGGCCAGCCTAGCGCGCGAATACACTCATGCAGTGGCCCAATCTGCGTGCTCAGGTCGTCCGGCATCGGCGGCCGGTTTGCCTTGTATGCGGGGTACCAGTGGTCGCGGAAGGTCTTGCCTTTTGCGTCGAATACGCAGGCGCTATAATCCGCCGGCACTTCACTGTGCAGCCGGCGAAGCATGTTGAGCACGCCGTAGATGGCGCCCGTGGGCTCTCCCGCCTTGGTCCGCAGGTCGGGCAGCGCATGAAAGGCGCGGTAGAGATAGGACGAAGCGTCGACCAGCAGCAGCGTTTTCACGGGAGCAGCGGCCCGGCCCAGCACAGCGTTCGTCCCGGCTTCACGCCCTGAGTATTCCATAAGCACCGACCGGTGCGCTGCGGCGCGCCGGTCTCACGAGACGGACAGATCATGAGCGTTGCAGACAAGATTCCGAGACCTCAGGCGGCCGAGCTGATCGAGAAGCCCTGGACCGGCAGAGAGGCGTGGCGCGTATTCGGGATTATCGCAGAATTCGCCGAGGCGACTGAACGGCTGAGCGCCATCCGCCCGGCAGTCAGCATCTTCGGCAGCGCGCGCATCGGCCCCGGCCATCCCTATTACGCTCTCACCGAAGAGATCGCTCGCCAGCTTTCCGACGCTGGCTTCACGGTGATCTCGGGAGGCGGACCGGGGCTGATGGAGGCTGCCAACCGGGGCGCATACCACGGTCGTTCTCTCTCCGTGGGGCTCAACATCCAACTTCCGAACGAGCAGCAGGTGAATTCGTTCCAGGATGTGAGTCAATCCTTCCGGCACTTCTTCTCGCGCAAGGTGATGTTCGTGAAATTTGCCTCCGCCTATGTGGTCATGCCGGGGGGATTCGGGACGTTGGACGAGCTGATGGAAGCGCTCACCTTGGTGCAGACACACAAGATCCGGCGCATGCCCGTCATCCTGGTGCATGAGCCGTTTTGGCGGGGCATGATGCGCTGGATCCGGACCACGCTGGTGAGCGAGGGAATGATCGACCCGCAGGACGTGGACCTGCTGCAGGTGATCGACGAGCCTGCGCAGGTCGTCAATGCGATCTTCGAGCATTACGAGAAACGCGGCTTTGAGCCCTCCGCCGCCGAACGGGAGGCTCAGCTCAACCTATAGCCCACTCGCGCCGCACGATGTCCGTCTTCACCACCGTCACTCCCGAGCAGCTCTCGACCTGGCTCAAGGATTACTCCATCGGCCTGCTCACCGATCTGCAAGGCATCCTGTCCGGGATCGAGAATACAAACTACTTCGTGACCACGACCCACGGGCGCTTCGTTCTCACGCTGTTCGAGAAGCTCAAGCCGCACGAACTGCCCTTCTATCTGGACCTCATGGCGCATCTGTCCAGCCACGGCATCCCCTGCCCCAAGCCCATCGCGAATCTGCACAACAGCTTCCTCGGCGAGCTGAACGCGAAACCCGCGACCATCGTGACATGTCTTGAGGGGCGCCCCGTGCTCGACCCGACACCGGAGCATTGCGCGCGCGTGGGCGAGGTCCTCGCGGAGATGCATCAGGCAGGGCGCACCTACCGCGGTCACCTGGAAAACCTGCGCGGTCCCAAGTGGTGGACCGCGAGCGCGGTCGAGATCTACCCTTTCCTCAGTCCGGAAAGTGCCGAGCTGATGCGCTCCGAGATCCGATTCCAGTCGAGCCATCGCCACGACGATCTGCCGCGCGGGGTGATCCACGCCGACCTGTTTCGCGACAATGTCCTGTTTCGAACCAACGAGGCCGGCGCCGACATGGTGGGCGGCTTCATCGATTTCTACTTCGCGTGCGTCGACGTGCTGATCTACGACGTTGCCATCACAGTCAACGACTGGTGCATGGATGCGGACTGCCGCCTCGACTCCTCCCGGACCGGCGCTCTGTTGGATGCTTACCAGCAGGTGCGTCCCTTCACCGACGCCGAGCGCCACGCCTGGCCCGTGATGCTACGCGCTGGCGCCCTGCGCTTCTGGGTCTCGCGACTGTATGACTTCCATCTACCGCGTCCCGGTGAGCTCACGCATGCCCACGACCCGGAACGCTTCCGAAAGATACTGCTCCATCACCTCGACGAGTCGCGCCGGCCGTACCGGCTAAGCGCTTAGCCCGCCGTTCCGCTGCGCGCCGGCTAGGCGGGCGTAAGCCGCGCGTAGGCCAAGACCAACTCCTTGCGGCCTACCTGCCGGAAGTTCACCTCTACCCGCGCGTCGTCTCCCCCGCCGAGGACGCTCACGATCACGCCGGGCCCGAACTTGGGATGGACTACGTCTTGGCCGATGCGCCAAGGGGAGGCCGCAGAAGGCGCAGCGTAGGTTGAAAGCGCGACCGCGGCTGCCGGATGCTCACCGGTTCCGAGCCGCGTAAAGGGTCGGCCCCCGACACGCCGTATGAGGCTGGTCGGTAGCTCGTCCAGAAAGCGCGAGGCGATGTTGTAGCGTGTTTGTCCGTGCAGCATGCGGGTCTGGGCGTGGCTGAGATACAGGCGCCGGCGGGCGCGCGTGATCGCGACGTACATCAGGCGCCGCTCCTCTTCCACTCCGTCGCCCTCGGTCAGGCTGTTCTCGTGCGGGAACAAGCCTTCCTCCAGGCCGCTGATGAACACCGCCTCGAACTCAAGCCCCTTGGCCGCGTGTACCGTCATCAACTGCAGCGCGTCCGCGCCGGCGGCGGCTTGATGCTCGCCGGCCTCGAGCGCTGCATGGGCGAGGAATGCCGGAAGCATTAAGTTCGCGTCCGGGCCGGACGGGACGAGCGCCTCGGCGTCGGAGCCAAAGCCGTTGGCCGCCTGCGCCGCGCTGAGCAATGACTCGTCGGGGTCGAACCCGGCCGCGGCGTTGATCAGTTCGTTCAAGTTCTCGATCCGATCCCTTCCATCCTTGTCGCCCGCGTAATAGTCCTTGAGCCCGCTTCGCGCGATGACGCGCTCGGCGATCTCGGGCAAGGACCGCTCTCGGCAGTCCCGAGCGAGCTCCTCGATGAGCTGCACAAAGGAGGCGAGCTGCTGACCGGCCTTGCCCGAGAGCGGCTTGGAGCAGGCGGCCTGCCACAAGCTCACGCCGCGCAACCGCGAGATCTCCGTCAACTGCTCCAGACTCCGGCTTCCGATGCCGCGTGCTGGAATGTTGATCACCCTCAGGAAGGCGCCATCGTCTTCGGAGTTGGCCACGAGCCGGAGATAGGCCAACGCGTGTTTGATTTCCTGCCGCTCGAAGAAGCGCAGTCCGCCGTAGACTCGGTACGGCAGGCCGGCGTTGAACAGCGCATGCTCCAGCACCCGGGATTGCGCGTTCGCGCGATACAGCACGGCGATGTCGGACGGGCGCATTCCTTCGCTCCGCAGGCCCTGGATCTGCTCGACGATAAAGGCGGCCTCGTCGACATCCGTGAGCGCCTCGTGCACGCTGAGCGGTGGCCCCTCGCCCGCTTGCGTCCAAAGCTTCTTTCCCAGCCGCTTCGAGTTGCGGCTGATCAGCGCATTCGCGGCGTCGAGGATGTTGCCCTGGCTGCGGTAGTTCTGCTCCAGCTTGATCACCTTGCCGCGCGCGAAGTCGCGTTCGAAGTCGAACATGTTCTGCGGAGAGGCACCGCGGAACGTATAGATCGACTGATCGTCGTCGCCGACCGCGAACATCGCGGTGTTGGCGCCGGCCAGCAGCTGCAGCCAACGGTATTGCAGGCGGTTCGTGTCTTGGAACTCGTCGACTAGGATATGGGCGAAGCGCTGCTGATAGTGGGTGCGGAGGGGCTCGTTGCGCGACAGCAGCTCATAGCAGCGCAGCAGCAGCTCCGCAAAGTCGACGACGCCCTCCCGGCTGCACTGCTGATCGTACTCCCCGTAGAGCTGGATCATCCGGCGGGACCACTCATCGCCGGCCTCCACCGCCGAAGGTCGTTTCCCCGCCTCCTTGTTTGCGTTGACGAAGTACTGCAGGTCGCGCGGCGAGCAACGCTCCTCATCGACATCGAGCGACTTCAGCAGCCGCTTGATCACCGCCATCTGGTCTTGCGAGTCCAGGATCTGGAACGTCTGCGGCAGTCCGGCGTGGCGATGATGGATGCGTAGCATCCGGTTGCACAGCCCGTGAAAGGTCCCGACCCACATGCCGCGGGTGTTGATCGGCAGCATGGCTGCAACCCGCGTGAGCATCTCCTTGGCCGCCTTGTTCGTGAACGTCACCGCCAGAATCCCGGACGGCCCGATCTGGCCGGTCTGGATCAACCAGGCGATGCGTGTGGTGAGGACGCGAGTCTTGCCGCTGCCAGCCCCGGCCAGGATCAGCGCGCACCCCTGCGAAAGAGTGACGGCTTCGAGCTGTTGCGGGTTGAGGCCGGCGAGGATGTTACTGGAGATCACTCGGTCGAGGCGTTGAGTCTGTCCGCGGATTATAGACCGGTAGCGCACAAGCACGTGGAGCGCGGCGACTGCCGCCCCGGATGTCCCGGGCAGCCCGATATTTCGGCCTGCAGGAGGGCCCAGGTATAATTTGTCGCTTTACCAACTGAGCCGCCGAATCATGCTGCATCCGCAGTATCGACCCGCCGAGGTCGAGAGACAGGCACAGATGGCGTGGGAACAAGCCAAGGTCGCGCGCGCCATCGAGACCCCGGAGCGTCCGAAATACTATTGCTTGTCCATGTTCCCGTACCCGTCGGGCAAGCTGCACATGGGGCATGTGCGCAACTACACCATCGGCGATGTGCTGTCGCGCTACCACCGCATGAAGGGCTACAACGTGTTGCAGCCAATGGGGTGGGACGCGTTCGGGTTGCCGGCGGAGAACGCCGCGATGGCCAACGGCGTCCCTCCGGCAAAGTGGACCTACGACAACATCGCCTACATGAAAAAGCAGCTGAAGTCGCTCGGGTTCGCCATCGATTGGGATCGGGAGCTGGCGACTTGCAAGCCGGACTACTACCGCTGGAATCAGTGGCTGTTCCTGCGCATGCTGGAGAAGGGGCTGGTCTACAAGACGACCGGTCTGGTCAATTGGGATCCGGTGGACCAGACGGTGCTCGCCAACGAGCAAGTCATCGACGGGCGCGGCTGGCGTACCGGCGCGGCGGTCGAAAAGCGCGAGATCCCGATGTACTACATGCGGATCACCGCTTATGCGGACGAGTTGTTGGCTGCGCTGGATCGACTGCCCGGATGGCCGGAGCGCGTCAAAACCATGCAGGCCAACTGGATCGGCCGCAGCGAGGGAGTGGAGATCGAGTTCCCAGTCGTGGAAGAGCCCTCCATGCCCTTGAAGGTGTTCACCACGCGTGCCGACACGCTCATGGGCGCAACCTACTGTGCGGTTGCGGCGGAGCATCCGCTTGCGGCGAAGGCCGCACAGGGCAACCGGCAGCTTGCCGCTTTCGTCGAGGAGTGCAAGCGCGGGGCGACGATGGAGGCAGAGCTCGCTACGATGGACAAGAAGGGCATGCCCACGGGCCTGCATGCGACACATCCGCTCAGCGGCGCGGAGCTGCCGGTCTGGGTCGCCAACTATGTGTTGATGGCATACGGCGAGGGTGCGGTGATGGCGGTGCCGGCGCACGATCAGCGCGACTTCGAGTTCGCGAAGACGTACGGCCTTCCGATCCGGCAAGTGATCCAACCCGAAGAGCAGCCGGCGCTCCGAGAGGGAGTTGGCGATGCTGATGCTCACGCACAGCCGGTGCAGGACAGGGATCGGGATGAACCGGACGGCCGGGTCGGCGTGTTCTCGACGGACTCGTGGCAAGACTGGTACGCGGCACATGGCAGATGCATCAATTCCGGACGCTACGACGGGATGACATTCGATGCGGCAGTCGAGGCGATCGCCGCGGACCTGCAGTCCAAGGCGCTCGGCCGCAAGCGCGTTCAGTACCGGCTGCGGGACTGGGGAATCTCGCGCCAAAGGTACTGGGGCACACCGATTCCCATCGTCTATTGCCAACGCTGTGGGGAAGTGCCGGTCCCCGATGCGCAGCTGCCCGTCGTGCTGCCCGAGACTCTGGTACCAGACGGCACCGGCAACCCGCTTGCGAAGACGCCATCCTTCTTTCAATGCACGTGTCCGAGCTGCGGCGGGGACGCGCGGCGCGAAACCGACACGATGGACACATTCGTCGACTCGTCGTGGTACTACATGCGCTATTGCTGCCCCGACGACGCGGGTTCCATGGTCGACGAGCGTGCCTCGTACTGGATGGCGGTGGATCAGTACATCGGGGGGATCGAGCACGCCATCCTTCACCTGCTCTACTCGCGGTTCTGGACCAAAGTGATGCGAGACCTCGGTCTGACTCGGGTCGACGAGCCGTTCACCAACCTGCTCACCCAGGGCATGGTGCTCAACGAGATCTTCTTCCGCAAGACGGAAGCCGGGCGGATCAGTTTCTACAATCCGTCGGAGGTCGAAGTGAAAGCCGACGAGCGGGGGCAGCGTATCGGCGCCGTGCTCAAATCCGACGGTCTGCCGGTGGAGCACGGAGGCGTCGGCACGATGTCCAAGTCCAAGAACAATGGCGTTGACCCGCAGGCATTGGTGGACCAATACGGCGCCGACACGGCACGCCTCTACATCATGTTCGCCTCGCCTCCCGAGCAATCCTTGGAGTGGTCCGACGCGGGGGTGGAAGGCCAGTTCCGGTTTCTCAAGCGCCTGTGGGCTTTCTGCTCCCAACTGGAGCAGGCCGGCGGTCCTGGTGCCGCCGCCGTCGACCCGGCACAGCTGACTCCGACGCAGGCGGAGCTTCGGCGGGAAGTGCACGCCTTGCTCAAGCAGGCCAACTACGACTTCCAGAAACACCAGTTCAACACCGTAGTGTCTGCGGGCATGAAGATGCTCAATGCATTGGAGCGTGCCAACCGCCGCGGTGAAGGCGGGAGCACGCAGATCGCCTTTGCCGAGGGCAGCCTGCCGGTCGCGCGCGAAGCCGTGGGCATCTTGTTGCGCCTGCTCGGACCTATCGCGCCGCACGTGACCTCGGCGCTGTGGCGCGAGCTGGGGTTCGGGGCCGATCTCATGGTCGCCGGTTGGCCGCAGCCGGATGCCGCAGCTCTCGAGCAGGCGCAGATCGAGCTGGTGCTGCAGATCGGCGGCAAGACGCGCGGCACGATCAGCATCCCGAGCAACGCTTCGCGCGAGACGCTCGAGGGTCTCGCTCTGTCCAGTCCCGCAGCCCAGAAGTACCTCGCAGGGCGCCCGGTGAAGAGGGTCGTCGTGGTCCCGGGGCGGTTGGTCAACATCGTCGTTTGAGGAAACAGAGGTGGGCTGCGACCCCGAACGCCTGCTCGGTTATGCCGCCTGCGTATTGCGTCCGGCGCTTGTCGCCCTCGGGGGGCCGCGTGCCACCGGCACTATGCTCGCGTTGGTCCTCGCTTGCGCGGTCGCGACGGGTTGTGGTTTTCACGCCAAGGGATACGCGACCCTGCCGTTCCGCAGCGTCTATATCCAGGCCCCCCTGTATTCCTCCTTTGCGGGAGAGCTGAGGCGCTACATCACGAGTGGCGGCCGTACCACGCTCGCTCGCCAGCGGGAGGATGCCGATGTGATTCTCGACATCACGGGCGAGGAGCAGCAATCCCAGATCCTGTCGCTGTCAACGGCGGGAACCGTACTCGAGTATCTGCTGCGCTATCGAGTGGCGTACCGGCTGCACGATAACCGCAGCCGGGATTGGCTTCCTCCTGGCGAGATCTCGCTGCAGCGGGACCTGACCTACGACGTGAACGCGGTCCTCGCCAAGGAGATCGAACAAACCCTGCTGTTCGAGGACATGCGAGCAGATGCCGTGCGTCAGATGATGCGACGGATGGCGGCTGCGCACGCGCCTTCGTAATCGAGACGGTCCGTAGGCCAACCGGCATGAACGCACCCGACTCCGTCGGCGTGGTCAGCCCGCAGAAGGCGCGGTTCGATCGGCCCCTGTACCTTCGCAGCGGAGCGGTCATCGACCGCTACGAGCTCGCCTACGAGACTTACGGGAGCCTGAACGGCTCGAGGAGCAACGCGGTGCTGGTGTGCCATGCTCTGAACGCGTCGCATCACGTGGCTGGGATCTATGCCGACGACCCCAAGAACCTGGGTTGGTGGGACAACCTGGTGGGCCCCGGCAAGCCGGTTGACACCAGGCGCTTCTTCGTAGTCGGGGTGAACAATCTCGGCGGTTGTCACGGCTCTACCGGCCCCGCCAGCATCAACCCCGACACCGGGCGGCCCTGGGGAGCCGACTTCCCTGTCGTCACGGTCGAGGACTGGGTAGAGGCGCAAGCGCGGCTGGCCGATCACCTCGGTATCGAGCGCTTCGCGTTGACGATGGGCGGCAGCCTCGGTGCGATGCAGGCGCTGCAATGGACGATGAGCCACCCGCGACGCGTGCGCTATGCGCTGGTGGTCGCGGCGGCGCCCAAGCTCTCCGCGCAGAACATCGCGTTCAATGAGGTGGCGCGCCAAGCCATCATGACGGACCCCGATTTCCATGGCGGGCATTTCTATGCCTACCAGACCGTGCCGCGTCGCGGTCTGCGTCTGGCGCGCATGATCGGACACATCACCTACCTGTCCGACGATGCGATGGCCGAGAAGTTCGGCCGGGCGTTGCGCACCGGCGCCCTGAAGTTCAACTTCGACGTCGAGTTCGAGATCGAGTCCTACCTTCGGTATCAAGGCGACAAGTTCTCCGACTACTTCGACGCGAATACCTATCTGCGGATCACCAAGGCACTCGACTATTACGATCCGGCGGCCGAGTTCGGAGGCGATCTGTCCAAGGCACTGGCGCGCGCGGTGGCCAAGTTCCTCGTGGTTTCCTTCACCTCAGACTGGCGTTTTTCGCCCGCCCGCTCGCGCGAGATCGTCAAGGCGCTGGTGGACAACCGTCTCGACGTGTCCTACGCGGAGATCGACGCGCCCAACGGTCACGACGCGTTTCTCATGGACGATCCGCGTTACCACGACTTGATCCGGGCCTATCTCGACAACATCGACATCGGCTGACGCGATGGATCGAGCCTACCGTCCCGAGGCGAGCGGCGCCGGCCTGTCCGGCAGGCCCGACTTCGATGCGATCGCGGCCTGGATCAAGCCCGGCGCGCAGGTATTGGATCTCGGCTGTGGCGACGGGTCGCTGCTTAGGTTCCTCTCGGACACGCGCGGCGCCAAGGGCTACGGCATCGAGATCGACGACGCCAACATCCTGGCGAGCGTCCGCAATCGGGTGAACGTTCTGCAGAGCGACCTCGAATCCGGGCTGTCCGGGTTCGAATCGGAGTCCTTCGACTACGTGATCCTGTCGCAGACGCTGCAGGCGGTACGGCATACCGAGCAGATCATCCACGAGATGCTGCGGGTGGGGCGCCAGGCAATCGTGACTTTCCCCAATTTTGGCTACTGGCGCCATCGTCTCCAGGCGGCGGCGGGGCGCATGCCCGTGTCACGCACGCTCCCCTACCAGTGGTACGACACGCCCAACGTGCATCTGTTCACCATCCGCGACTTCGAAACCTTTTGCGCCGGCCATGGCGTGCGCATCCTGGAGCGCGTCGTCATGGACCGCGGACGGTCGGTTTCGTCGCTCCCCAATCTGCTGGGCTCGTTGGCCGTGTATCGCTTCGACCGCATGCCCGCCCCCGGCTCCGTGCGCAGTTGACGGGGCGCACACCGTGACGACCCCGGGCGCCGCGCCTTCCCTTCGGGAGGTTCTATTCACGCGGCGCATGCTGATCTGCGTGTTCACCGGCTTCAGCTCGGGTCTGCCGCTCTACACGCTGCTCACACTGGTGCCAGCATGGCTTCGCTCCGAGCAGGTCGACCTGAAGGCAATCGGCCTGTTCACGCTGATCCAGTTTCCGTACACCTGGAAGTTCCTGTGGTCGCCCCTGCTCGACCGCTTCTCGCTGCCCTGGCTGGGACGGCGTCGCGGCTGGATGCTCTCGACACAATCGGCGCTGCTCCTCACCATCAGTGTCGTGGGGCGCTTGCTGCCGCCCGGCGAGCTGTGGGCGATCGCCGCGTTGGCCGCGCTCATGGCGTTCCTGAGCGCCAGCCAGGACATCGTGCTGGATGCGTATCGCCGCGAGATCCTGAGCGATGCCGAGCTGGGACTGGGCACGGCCGTGCACGTGAACGCTTACAAGATCGCAGGGCTGATACCCGGGTCTCTAGCGCTGGTGCTCGCCGACTACACGACTTGGCCGGTGGTGTTCGTGGTCACGGCGTTGTTCATGCTGCCGGGGATGGCCATGACCCTGCTGGTCGCGGAGCCGACATTTTCCTCCTATGCACCCAAGACACTGCGCGCCGCGGTGATCGAGCCGTTCGTGGAATTCGTCGGGCGAGCGGGGTGGTCGCAGGCTGTGCTCGTGCTCGCCTTTATCTTCGTCTACAAGCTCGGCGACAGCATGGCAACTGCGCTCGCGACCCCGTTCTATCTCGACATGGGGTTCAGCAAGTCACAGATCGGATTGATCGCGAAAAATGCCGGGTTATGGTCCAGCGTGGTGGGCGGACTGCTGGGCGGGCTGTGGATGGTCAGATTAGGAATCAATCGCTCGCTGTGGCTATTCGGTCTGGCTCAGGCGCTCTCGATTCTGGGTTTCGCCGCCTTGTCTCGGCTGCCGGGCAACGCGACTGCGCTCGCTGCGGCGATCAGCCTCGAGGCCCTAGGTGTGGGCCTCGGCACTGCAGCCTTTAGCGCGTTTGTCGCACGCGCCACCAACCCGCGCTATACGGCGACACAGTTCGCGTTGTTCACCAGCCTCGCCGCGGTGCCGCGCACGGTGATCAACGCCGCCACGGGCTGGATGGTCGAACGGCTGGGCTGGTTCGACTTCTTCCTGCTGTGTACCGTGTTGGCGGTTCCGGGGATGGTGCTGCTGTTCTGGGTCGCGCCCTGGACCCGAGCCGATCGCTGAGCGGGGGAACCCGGTGCGAAAGGCGCTCCGAGCGCTGTGGCGGCATCGATCACTGGACTTGCCAGTCATAATCGATGATGAGCGGCGCGTGGTCGCTGAAGCGCTTCGCCTTGTAGATCGACGCCTTCACGGCCTTTGCCGCGATTCCGGGCGTTGCAATCTGATAATCGATGCGCCATCCGACGTTCTTGGCCCACGCCTGCCCGCGGTTCGACCACCATGTGTACTGATCCGGCCGAGGGTCCAGCCGCCGGAACACGTCCACGTAGCCGAGCTTCTCGAACACGCCGGTCAACCAAGCGCGTTCCTCGGGCAAGAACCCGGGGTTCTTTTGGTTCGACCGCCAGTTCTTGAGATCGATCTCCTTGTGCGCGATGTTCCAATCGCCGCACAGGATCACCTCTCGCCCGCTGTGCGCGAGCTCGTGCAGCCGTGGAATGACGCGTTCCATGAAGCTGAACTTCACCGCCAGCCTTTCCTCGGAGCTGGACCCGGAAGGCACATAAAAGGACACAACGCTGAACGTGCCGAAGCGAGCTTCGATGTAGCGGCCTTCGGCGTCGATGTCCGCGATCCCTAGTCCTTCAATGATCTGCTGGGGCGCGGGTGCACAATACAGGCCCACACCGCTATACCCTTTCTTCACGGCAAAATGGAAGTAGCCGGTGTAAGCGCCGGACTTGCGCATCGCGTCGGTCAAGTCCGTCGCCTGGGCCTTGATCTCCTGGACGCAGACCACGTCCGCCTTCTGCGCCCGTAGCCAGGCGAGGAAGCCCTTGTTGACGGCCGCTCTTATGCCGTTTAGATTGAGACTGATCAACCGCATCCAGAGGTCTCGCGGTGGCGATTCAAACCGAGTTCATCGAATTTGCGTTGAGCCGGTGCGCGCTGTGCTTTGGAGAATTCAAGACCAAAGCGGGGCGCGCATCTCCCTATTTCTTTAACGCGGGGCTGTTCAACGACGGAGAGTCGTTGCGGCGGCTCGGAGGATTCTACGCGAAGACGATCCTTGCGTCCGGGATCGGGTTCGATCAGCTCTTTGGACCGGCGTACAAGGGCATTCCGCTCGCTGCGGTGACCGCAGTCGCACTTGCCGAGCATGGGCGCAACGTGCCGGTCTGCTTCAACCGCAAAGAAGCAAAGGACCACGGCGAAGGCGGCGTCATCATCGGGGCACCGCTACGCGGGCGCGTGCTGATCATCGACGATGTAATTTCCGCCGGCACGTCGGTGCGCGAGTCGGTCGACTTGATCCGCGCCGGCGGGGCCATGCCCTGTGGTGTGGTGATCGCGTTGGACCGGATGGAGCGGGGCGGTGGGGAGCTCTCGGCCGTGCAGGAAGTCGAACGCAACTTCGGCCTGCGGGTAGTCAGCATCGTGACGCTAGACGATCTTGTGACATATCTGGCTGGGCGGGGCGAAATGGCACGCGAGTTGCAGCAGATCTCGCGGTATCGGAGTCAATATGGAGTCCAGGTGCATGCGCCTCCATCGCATGGCGATCCTTAGCATGACTGCCCTTGTGCTCGCGAACCCAGTCGCGGCCGCGAAGATCTACAAGTGGGTGGACGAGAAGGGCGTCACCCACTATGGGCAGTCCATTCCGCCTGAATATAAGGACCAGGCCGCAAGCGAGATCACCCCGGAAGGAGTAACTGTCCGCCGGTGGGGCGCAGCGCCACCCCCGGAGGTGCGTAAGCCCGCCGACGACAAGGCTGCCCAGGATAAGCGGAAAGAGGAGCAAAAAGAGGCTCTCCAGCAGCAGCGGCGCGACACTGCCCTCGTCAACACGTATACGAGTGTGAAAGAGATCGACGACGCCCGCGAGCGGCAGCTGCAGGGCCCGCTGCAGGCGATGAAAGGCCTGGAGCCGCGCCTGAAAAAGGCACAGGAGAAGCTGCGCTCGCACCAGCGGCAAGTGGATGGTTACGCGCAGGACGGGAAGCCGGTGCCGGAAGCCTTGGAACAGGACATCGCCGAGCAGAAGGCCGAGATCGACGCCATCCAGGCCGAGATCGACCGTCATCGAGCCCGGGTCGAGGCGATCAAAGCCCGGTTCGAGGCCGACAAGAGGCGCTTCGAGCAGCTGACCCAGCGCTGATGGCGGCCCCTACCCGCGCACGGCCCGGCAGGACACTTTATCCCGAAAGTAGCCGGCGCAGGATCTGGTTCACCTGAGCTGGGTTGGCTTTCCCTTTAGTTGCCTTCATCGCTTGGCCGACTAGGAAATTAAAGGCCTTCTCCTTGCCGCCTCGATAATCCGCCACCTCGACCGGGTGCGACTTGATGATCTCCGCCGCGATGCGCTCGAGCTCGCCGGCATCCGAGATCTGCCGCAGCCCGCGCAGCTCGATGATCCGATCTGCGTCACCCTCCCCAGCCCACACCGCGTCGAAGACTTCCTTTGCGAGCTTTCCAGATAGGGTTGCGTCCGCGACTCGGCGCAGCAATCCCGCCAGCGCTGTGGGAGGTACGGGTGACTGGTCGAAACCGATCTCTTCCTTATTGAGCCGGGCAGAGAGCTCGCCCATCACCCAGTTGGCGACCAGCTTTGCTTGGCCGGGCAGCTCACGTACCGCCTTCTCGAAGTACGCGGCGATCTCACGCCCGGCCGTCAACACCGACGCATCGTAGGCGGTGAGACCGAATTCCCGCTGGAACCGATCGCGTTTGGCGCCCGGCAACTCCGGCAGCGCCGCTCTGATTTGTGCGATCCATTCCTCGGATACGACCAATGGGAGAAGGTCCGGGTCGGGGAAATAGCGATAATCCTGCGCCTCCTCTTTGGAGCGCATGGAGCGCGTCTCGTCCCGGT
>Ga0335082_10002556_pt1 | contig 19612 bp, 18 predicted proteins | sample Lox_Sample_41_FD_206718 | JGI IMG/M metagenome (GOLD analysis project Ga0335082, IMG submission 206718) | Soil microbial communities from Loxahatchee National Wildlife Refuge, Florida, United States - Lox_Sample_4.1 | ecosystem: Environmental > Terrestrial > Soil > Wetlands | place: USA...
ACCGAAGATCGCCGTCACCTCGTCATCCGACCCGATCTTGGAGAGATCGATGCGACCGTGCCGCTCCGCGCCCATCTGGAGAAAGACGGCCTCGGGAAGCTCCTCCTCGAGACCGAGCGCGCGCAGCCACGCGAGCAGCCTGCCGAACTCCTGCGGAGTCCGCGGCGGCAGACCCGTGTTGACGTACCGTCCATCGGTGCAGCGCATTTGCGACGGCATCGACATCATCTCGTTGGCGTGGCGACCCGTCTGGCGCTGCACCGTCCCCCGGTGCACGAGCCAGCAGTAGGAGCCCATTTCGGTCGTCACGTTGGCGGCCGCATGCATCGACACGTCGACGCGTTGCCCTCGGCCGCCGAGCTCGCGGTGGAGCAGCGCCGTCAGGGCCGACAGCACGGCATAGTGGCATCCGATGGCGTATCCCTGGCCGCCGCCGCCGCGGATGGGAGGCAGATCGTGATCGTCGTAGCCGCAGCTCCACACCGGTCCGGCACCCGCAAGGAGCGTGAGATCGGTCGCGAGCTCATGCCGCCGCTCGCCGGTCGGCCCGAAGGGCGTCATCGAGACGTGGACGAGCCGCGGCAGCGCGCCGGTGAGTGCCGTATCGTCGCATCCGTTCTCCGCCAGGACCCCGGGATCCTCGGCTTCGAGCAGGATGTCGGCACGGGCCAGGAGCGCGCGCAAGGCCGCTCGGCCGTCCGGATGCCGCCAGTCGAGCACGGCGCCGCGCTTGCTCGTGTGATAGTGCCACCAGGTGAGGCTCCGCTCCGGATCCGGAACGTCGTCGACGAACGGTTCGCAGCGGCGCATCGGACACCCGCCCGGCGGCTCGACGAGCACGACGTCCGCCCCCATGTCGCCCAGGAGCTTGCCCGCGAACGCCATGCGCTCGTGCGCGAGCTCGACCACGCGTATGCCCGCGAGCGCGCTCACACCACGCCTTCCGCGCGCAGCCTCGCGACGTCCTCGCCGCTCAGACCGAGCAGTTCCGTCAACACTTCCTCGGTGTGCTCGCCCACGCAGGGGCCGCCGCGCCTGATCGACCAGGGCGTCTCGGAGAAGCGCACCGGCAGGCCGTCGACCCGGATGTCGCCGATCTTGCTGTGCCGTACGGTCGGCCACAGATCGAGCTCCGCCGTCGCCGGATCGTGATCGATCCGCTCCTCGGGCTTCTGAACCGCGGCGGCCGGGATGCCCGCCGCCTGCAGCCGCCGCTGCAGGTCGAACTTGCCGCGCGCGCTGCACCACTCGTTGAGCTTGGCGTCGATCTCGTCCTGGTCTGCCAGGCGTCCCGACAGCGTGGACCAGCGCGCCTGGCGCGCCCAGTCCTGATCGATCGCGGCGGCGCACGCCGACCAGTCGGCGTCGCTTCGACACGCGATCGCGATCCATTCGTCATCGCCCGCGGCGCGGTAGATCCCGTGCGGAGCCATGCGCGGCCAGTCGCTGCGGTTCCCGTTCGGCTGCCCGTCGCGGCGCATCGGCCGGCGGTTCACGGTGTAGTCGAGGATGGCCGGACCGTTGAGTGTCAGGCCCGCGTCGCAGCAGGCCATGTCGACCCATTGCCCCTCGCCCGTGCGCTGTCGGTGGATGAGCGCCAGGAGGACGGCGATCGCCATGTAATAGCCGCCGGTGTGATCCATGTAGCTGTAGCCCCATCCGGCCGGCTCCATGCCCGGCAAACCGGAGGTGAAGGTCAGGCCGGACAGCGCCTGGACGATCGGTCCCCAGGTCTTGAACGCCGCGTACGGTCCGACGTGGCCGAAGCCGCAGTTCGAGACGTAGACGATGTTCGGCTTGATCCGCCGCAGCGCCTCGTACCCAAAGCCCCAGCGGTCGAGAACGCCCGCGGCGAAGTTCTCCGTCACCACGTCGGAGCGCTCGACGAGCGCGGCCAGCAGCTCCTTGCCACGCGGCGTGCGCAGGTTGAGCGTGATGCCGCGTTTCTCCGTGTTGTGATTGTTGAAGCCGCCCCCGAAATCGGGTCCGCGACGCTCGTCGGCGAACGGCGGCATCATGCGCAGGATGTCCCACGCGCCCTGGTTCACCGGATCCTCGATGCGGATCACGTCGGCGCCGAAGGCCGCCAGCCACTTGGTGGCGCCGGCTCCGGCGAGCTGGCCGGTGAAGTCGCAGACGCGAATGCCTTCGAGCGCGCGCCGCCGGGTCGTCATTCGACGATCTGCCACTGCGGGATCTTGAGGGGCGTGCCGCTGCGCAGGTCGGTCGCATCCTCGAACACGACCCGGACGCGGTCGCCGATGCGCACGCCGTCGGGTTCCCTTCCGACGACGTTGCCCGCCAGCAGGATCCCGGGTGCATCCGCGACCGAGACCAGGACGATGGCGTACGGGACCCGATCGGCGAGCAACGGATGCACCGCCTGGGTCACCACCGCGACGCTCTCGATGCGGCCGTCGCCGGCGCTTGCGAAGCCGCCGAGCTCGAAGCTCTGACACGCCTCGCACACGTCTTCGGGTGGATGCTGGATGTGCCGGCACCGCTGGCACTGCTGCAGCGTCAGCACCCCGGCGGTGAAGAAGTCCCGGGTGTGCGCGTCGAGCGACGGCAGCGCCCAGTGGTCGCCCAAGGCGCGCTTCATTCCGGCGCTCCGAACAGCACCGCGCTTCCCGGACAGTAGCCCGGCCCGGCCACCACGAGCGCGCGCGCGACGTTGGCGACCTGACAGGTCGAATCGCCGCGGATCTGGCGCACCGACTCGTTGATCATCTCGAAGCCGTGGATGTACGCCTCGCCGATGTTGCCGCCGCTGGTGTTGAACGGGAACGCGGCGTCCGGACCGACGAGCCGCCCACCCGCGACGAACTCCTCGAGGGCGTCGGGCGACGTGAACCCCATCTCGCACAGCGCCATCAGGACCGGTCCGGTGAAGTTCTCGTAGAACTGGGCGACGTCGACGTCCTCCGGGCGGCAACCCGCCTGCTCCCATAAGTGCTCGCCGACCTGCCGGTAGTGCGCCGAGCCCAGCGTCGCGACGTCGAACGTGCCGAACTGCGGGCCGATCCCCGACGCCGCGGCGAGGATCGTGGCGGGTCGATGGCGCAGATCGCGCGCCCGCTCGATGGTCGTCACGACCGCCGCGGCAGCGCCGTCGTTCTCGGGACAGCAGTCGTAGAGGTGGAACGGCTTCACGACCCAGCGCGACGCGTGGTACGCCTCGCGCGTCAGCGGCTGCCCGCGGCGCAGCGCGCGCGGGTTGCGCTGCGCGTTGGCGTAGCAGGCGAGCGCGACCTCGCAGAGCGCCTCCTGCGAGATCCCGTGGTCGTGCATGAAGCGGGCGGTCTGCAGCGCGCACTGGTGCGCGGGAGTGAGGATGCCGTACGGCCCGTTCCAGGCGAACGGTCCTTCCATATAGGCTGCACCGCCTCTGCCGGCACCTGCTTGCCCGTAGCGCCCGAACTGCCCTTGTGCGAGCGCGCGGAACACGACGATGTGCCGCGCATACCCGGCGGTCGCCGCCGCGTCGGCATTCTGCACCGCGGCGGCCAGGCTGTTGCCGCCGCCCGCCCAGGGGATGCCCGTCCAGCGAAGCGCCTTCAACCCCAGCGCGCGTGCGAGGCGCAATGGAGTGTTGCGCTGGTCGGTGTACGAAACGAACCCATCGATGTCGCCCAGCTCGAGCCCGGCGTCCGCGATCGCGCGTTGGATCGCGATGCACGCGAGCTGGAACTCGGTATGCGGAGATTCCCCGCGCTTGTAATACGTGGACTCCCCGATGCCGGCGATCGCGGCGCTACCATGCATGGCACACTCGCGCTGCATCGTTGCGACAAAAGTGAGGCGCGTGGCCGACCATACGTTGCTGAGACCCGCGGTCTCGACTATGGCAGTTTCGAGCGGTGCGCAATGATCGAGCGTCGTCGCCGAGACGAGGCGCCCGAGGGCGTCCGAGCCCAATGCTCTCATCCGACCCACCCGACGACAGACTGATGGACCAGCAGGATCTTGGACGCTCCATCCGCGAGAGGGACGGCGCCGGATCGCGCCGCGGCGGGTCATGACTGGGTCGGGAAACACCATCGGCGACCGGGCGGCGATCGTCGGCATCGGGCAGACGCCGTTCTCCCGCAGCCTCGGGCGCTCCGAATTCGACATGGCGATCGAGGCGATCTTCGCCGCCTGCGACGACGCCGGGCTCTCGCCCCGCGCCATCGACGGCGTCGTGCGCTACGACATGGAGACCACCGACGAGGAGAATCTGCTCGCGGCGCTCGGCAACCCCGAGATTCGCTACCAGGCGAGCACGAGCTGGGGCGGCGGCGGTTCGGTCAGCGTGCTGGTGCACGCGGCGGTCGCGATCGCCACCCGCATGGCCGAGACCGTGCTGGTGTTCCGCTCGCGGGCACGCGGCAAGACGTCGGTGTTCGGGAAGGACCACTTGCTCGGCGGCCGCTACTGGGAGCGTCTGAGCGAGCGGCTCCCCGGGCTCAACCAGTGGCACGTGCCCCACGGCCTGGTGAGCGCCTTCCAGGAGATGGCGATGATCACGCGCCGTCACATGGTCGACTACGGCACGACGGAGGACCACTTCGCCGAGGTGGCCGTGGCGCTGCGCTCGCACGCGCAGCGCAACCCGCAGGCCGTGATGCGCCAGCCGATGACGATCGCGGATCATCACGCCTCGCGCTACGTCGCCGAGCCGCTGCGGCTGTTCGACTGCAACATCGAGACCGACGGGGCGTGCGCGCTGATCGTAACCTCGGCCGAGCGGGCCCGCGACCTGCGCCAGCCTCCCGCCGTCATCCACGCCGGCGCGCTCGCGGCCGGCTCGCATCACATCCGGCTGTCGACCCTGCTCGGGCGCCAGCGCGACGAGGACAGCGCGGCGCGGGTCGGCCGCCAGCTCTGGGCGAGCACCGGCCTCGCGCCGCGCGATATCGACGCGTTCTTCTGTTACGACTTCTTCACCTCGTTCGTGATCATGGCGCTCGAGGACTACGGCTTCTGCGCGCGCGGGGAAGGCGGCCCGTTCGTCGCCGGCGGCGGGTTGCGGGTCGACGGAGGCCGCTTGCCCACCAACACCAACGGCGGGCAGCTCTCGGAAGCGTTCATCCACGGTCTCAACAACAACCTGGAAGCGGTCCGCCAGATTCGCGGCACCTCGACGTCGCAGGTCGCCGACTGCGAGCTGGTGCTGGTGGCCGGCGCCAACACCGACCCCACCGGGGCGGTGATCTTGCGGAGGTGAGAGCGATGGCCGATCTGCGCGCGCAGGTGATGACGCGGGGGCGCCCGCTGCCCCAGATCACCCTCGACACCCGCGAGTTCTACGAAGCCGCCCGCCGGGGCGAGCTGCGGTTCCAGCGCTGCAGCGACTGCGGGACGTGGCGGCACTACCCGCGGCCGTCGTGCCCGCAGTGTCTCTCGCGCAGTTACCGCTGGGAGCCGGCGAGCGGGCGCGGGCGGGTCTACACGTGGACCATCGTGCACGGGCCGACGTTGCCCGCCTTCCAGGACGAGGTCCCGTACAACGTCGTCGACGTCCTGCTCGACGAGGGCATCCACTTCCAGAGCCAGCTCCTCGACTGCCCGCCCGACCAGATCCACGCCGACCTGCCGGTGCAGGCCGTGTTCGTGCCGGCGAGCGACGACATCACGTTGGTGAAATTCCGTCGCACGGATACCGCGGCGCGGTGAAGGCCGTGCGGCGCGGACCCGCACTGCTTCCGGTGACAGAGATTGTGGACCACATGACCGTCGCATTCAGCGTGGCGGGACCTCCCCTCGATGCCGCCGTCGTCGCGAACCTCGTCGACCTGAGCGCCGTCGTCTTCGGCAGGTCGGATCCCCAGTACGTCCACTGGCGCGTCGCCCACATGCCCGACGTCAGCGTCGTCTACGCGACGACGGATGGCCGGCTCGTCGGCTTCAAAGCCGGGTACGCCGTGGGCGAGCGCAAGTACTACAGCTGGCTCGGCGGCGTTCATCCGGAGTTCCGGCGCCAGGGCATCGCGTCCGAATTGATGATCCGCCAACATCGCTGGCTCGCCGAGCGCGGCTACACCCTCGTCGAGACCGCGGTCGACCAGGAGAACCAGGCGATGGCGCAGGCGAACCTGCGCCACGGCTTCTCGGTCTGCGGCGTCCGAACCGAGCCGCATCGCGTCCAGATCCTCTTCTCGAAGCGCCTCGCCTAGCGATCTGCACTCGACCGGCATGACGAGACGCACGGGTTGATCCCCGGGCTTTGCCTCAAAACTCCTTCCTGAGGATCTCACCCGTACTCGTACCCGTACACGTACTCGTGCCTGTAGACCGCCGAGTACGTGTACGAGTACGCGTACGGACCCGAGGTCGTCACCCTTGCTCGGGAGGGTCAGCCAGCGCAGCCGTTCAGGGCGTTGTTCACGGCTTGGATGATGAGCGCAACGTTGACGGCGCGGCCGCTCGGCACGCCATTGAGGCAGGCCGACGCCGGCGCGTTGCCCAGTGCGATATTCACCAGCGTGATGAGCTTGCTGATCGTGATAGCGCCGCTGCGGTCACAGTCGCCGACGCACGAGCTCACAAAGGACACCATCGTTGTCACAGGGCTCTGCAAAATGGCCCCGTTGGTGAGGCCAACCGCTGCCGGATCACAGACTGCGACAGGGGTTCCGCTGCACGTGTAGGGAAGGACCGAGGTGAACGCAAAGCCCAATATCGCCGGAACAAAGTTCGCGCCGGCGACTACCGGCTGCACCAGGGTTTGATCCGCGCCGACGAGGTGCAGGGTGATCGACAGGCTGGGAGACGCAGCGGTGTAGCTGAAAAAATCCGGGTCGGCGGCAAGCGACGTTCCGACCAATGCGGTGGTGCGATCGTTGCCGCCGTAAGTGGTCACGAGGGTATAGGTTCCCGACGCAAGCGCCGGGTCCGTTCCGGTGAACTCGCCCGAGAGCGTGCACGTCGTATTCGTCCCGTCGAACACGCAGGCGCCTTGATCGAACGCATAGGTTCCCAGCCCGGCGGAATTGGGTCCGAGGCCGTATTCGACGAAATTCTCGGCGCTCTGGCCGAGGTTCACGGTTGCCGTCGCCGCCTGGGCCGCCACGGGAGTCAGGAGCAACCCGACGATCGCCAAGATGCTGTTGATGTTCACAGAGGCACCACTCCTCGCACGTTACGGCCTTTATGGCCGAGATCAGATCCGACAGACTATCGCACTCGCCCGAGCCGCCTTCAAACCACACCGCGCCTCGCCTGGAGTTGCCCCGGTCCCACAGAACGCGTTGGCCGCGAGTGATCGATGTATATTGCTTGGGTTCAAGCGGTCGTTGCAACGCCTTGTTCACCGGAGCGTAGAAGCCGAAGACCGCGTGCACGTCATCCGACTTGCTCCGACCAGGTGCGTCTGTCTACCAGGCATTGGACATCGGTCTCTGACACCGCGGCATACTTTTCCGTCTGCAGTGGGCGAAGGATGGGCAGCGCTGGACGCAAACGCTCGGATTGCAAACCCGCCTGGACAATCTGGTCGCGATCGTGCGCGCGCTCGCCGGCCGCACCAAGGCGCCGGTGGCGCTGTATCTCGATCACGGCAAGAGCGAGGCGCTGGCGCGCGCCGCGGTCGACGCCGGCTACACCTCGGTGATGATCGACGCCTCGCGCGAGACTTTCGAGGAGAACCGGCGCGAGACGCGCGACATCGTCGCCTACGCGCACGCGCGCGGCGTGCACGTCGAAGCCGAGCTCGGCATGCTCGGCGGCATCGAGGACCTCGGGGGAAAGGCCGGCGCGTCGATGCTGACCGATCCCGATCAAGCCGTGCGCTTCGCCGCCGCGACCGAGGTGGATGCGCTGGCCATCGCCATCGGCACCTCGCATGGGGCGTGAACACGCACGCCATCAATCCGTATGGCCGCGTCGGGAGGATCCGTGTCCATCCGTAGCTGTTGCAATCGACCATTGATGGTGGTCGCGCACGCCGACAAGTGGGCAGCCAGGACAGTGGCGAAGCGGAGTGCTCGTGGAGCGCGGCGACGAGGAGGGTCGGGCCTGGTCGATGGTGCCCGTCGGCTCGCCGGCGAACGTCTCGTCGCTCGCCCGAACGGGCTCCAAGTGCGTGATCTCACCGCGCCGACGGCGTGTTGCCCTGCCCCGCATCCGACCACATCAGCAACCCGCCGAGTACAATCGCCACGAGGAAAAGCGCGGGCACGTCCCCGAGCAGGTGACCGTGATGCGCCGCCGGTATCGACTGCACGGCCATGATGCCGCCGTGGACGACGCTCGACCACACGGTGAACCAGATCAGGCTCCGATGCGCTTGTGGGTCTCGCGAGGCCATCAGGAGGAAGACGCCGAGCGTCGCGTAGACCCCGACGATCATCATGAAGTACTGCGATTCATACGGGGCTCCCGCGTGCCACGCCCAGCCGGACGGCCATACAATCGCGAGCGGATAGACCAAGAGGAGGACGGTGCCGAAGAGCGCCAAGGCGACTTGCAGGAGCCGGTAAGGAGACATCGTCAGAAACCCCCCCTTCGTGATGCTGCAGAATCGCGTCTAGCACGCATCCTACCTCGACGGGGTACCTGCCGTCCAACTTCGCGCTCGGCGTCGATCGGCTGAGGCGACATTCGCCCAGGCCACACGTCCTAGAAGCAATGGGCGCCGCCACGGCCGGTTCAGCGCGCAGGACTATTCAGCTTCAGCGTTGCTTTCGGGCGAAAGAAACGTCAATGCATCACCAGCCGTCGCTCGGCTGCCCGCCCGGCCGCTCGCTACCTCGCCTTCAGGAGGAAACCGCCCGGGCGCTAGGCGTCCTTACGGCGCGTGCCGGACCTCTCCGCGAACGACCGTTTGGGCGTTTCCGCGTGGCGCCGGGGAAGGTGCAGCGCTCGATCTCATCGATTGCGGCCGCCAGGTAGCGGTGCAAGAGCTCGACGTCGGGGATCGCGGCCGGATCGGTATCAATGCCGATTCCGTAGGTACCGCCGTAGGACAGCAAGGCGATCGAGAGTGGCACGCCCAGTGCGATCGGCGCGAAGGGGTAGATACATTCGACTCTGGCACCGGCAAGATAACGCTGCGCCGGTGGCCCCGGCATGTTGGTGCAGATCAGGTTGATCTGTCGCGTGGCACTCTGCGCCAGCAGCCGGTACACGAAGCCGGGCATCATCGCGAGCGTCTGCGTGAGGAGTGGGAAGTAGGCGCCGCGCCGGTCGCCCTTTGCCGCGCCGGTCTGGCGGCAGATAGATGCCAGACGTTGCATCGGATCCGGCTCTCCGACCGGCAGGACGATATTGAACGCGCCCACCCGATTCCCGAGCGAGTGGTGTTCGCCGCTCTGCCGCAGGCTCATCGGCACCATGCAGTGAAGCTCGGCAACCGGTGCGTGGCGGTGGGCATGGTAGCGGCCGACGGCGCCCGACAAGGCCGTCAAGACCACGTCGTTCAGCGTCACGCCGAGGGCGTCCTTGATGCGCAACAGCCGCGGGAGCGAGAGCGTCATCGCATCGAGCCGACGCCCAATCCCGGTCGACCCCCGTGCCACCGGGTCCTCGGTGGTCGATGCCGTCATGTCGGCGATCAAACCGCGCACCCCGCGCACGGCCCGCCTCACATCGCCGATCGCCTCGCCCGGTCGGAGCACGCTGCGCGCCGCACTCGCGGCCGCTGCACCGAGGCCGGCGGCCGCGTTGTCGAACCCTTCGCGCACCATACGCGCGAGGCGGACGGTTGCCGCCGCGGGCGGGCGAGCCGCCACCACTCTCGGCACGTGCACCGGTTCCGCTCGGTGTGACTGCGTGAGGGCATCGAACACGGCGAGCGATCCGACGCCGTCCACGACGGAGTGATGGACTTTGAAGAAGCACGCGGCCTGGCCGCCTTCGAGCCCCTCGATCAGATACGCTTCCCAGAGCGGCCGCATGGGATCGAGCGGCGTGGCGAACACCGACCCGACGAAGTCCAGCAAGTGGCGCTCGGTCGCGGGCTGCGGGAGGATCACCTCGCGGGCGTGATAGTCGAGCTCGAAGTGGGCGTCGTCCGCCCACTCCGGGAGGCCGAGGCGCAGCGGGGCCTCGACGACTCGCTGGCGCAGCCGTGGCAGGCGGGCGATCCATCGCTCGACCGAGGCACGGAGACGATCCCGGTCCGGGCATCGATCCAGCATCAACAGGCCGGCCACCAGGGGGCGCAGCTCCGGCGTCGCCTGCTCGGCGTACCAGAACAGCGCATCGGTCGGCAGCATGCGCGGACTGAGCTCGAGTGGGTAGTGCAATCCGTGTGCAGCCATCGTCATGGGCTCCCCGTCGTTCATCCTAGCCGCTGCATATGACGCGCCAGGCGTCCGGCTACACTGGGCCCACGACTACACCCCGATACTCTCTGGTCTCTGCGAAGCCGGCGGCTCGCCGATCGTGGAGTTCGGAACAGCCGGGGGCCACCCGTACGGTGCGCTACGGACCCTTGGCGCTCCCTCACTGTAGCGCAGTCACCCTGACCGCAATCCGCCCATACCCCGAACGCGCCGGCCACGATCAGGGCTCTGATGGCCCACTTCCGGTGCGCAGCCGCTCCCGCCACCGCTGCTCGTCCATCTGGGCCGACTCAGTCGACTGGATGAAGTCGACGAGCACCTCCACGAAGCGCCGCGGGTTGTCGCGGTACGGGAAGTGGCCCGCATCCGGGAAGATCTCGAGCCAACTTTCCCGAATACGTTCGTGCGCCGAATACGCGTGCGCCACTGGTATCAGTGGATCGTGCTCGCCCCAGATGATCATCGTCGGCATCTCCGCGGCCAAATAGAGGCGGTCGCCGGCGCTCGCACGCTGCCCCCGGATGTCGATGACAGTCCGGACCGTGTGGATGAATGCCTGCCGGGCATCGGGGTCGGACAGAGAGGCAAAGCTGCGCCAAATCTCGTCCAGGTCGGGACCCGCCCGTAATCCGGCACGCCCGAGAAGGCGTGCCACCCCGTTCACCGCGTCGCACACTCCGCTGCTGCACAGCAACGGCAGCACCCATTCCGCGCCCGGCAACGCCGCCGCCCGCAGCAGGAGGTGCAGTTCATGTCCCAGGCCGCCGCTGGAGACGAGCACCATGCGCTCGCAACGCTCCGGAAACTGATAGGCGAACTGCATCGCCACGCCACCGCCGAGCGAATGCCCGACGATCGTCCCGCGCTCGTAGCCGAGGACGCCCAAGAGGTCGCGAATCGCGCTGGCATAGGCACCCAGCGAATAGTCGGTCCTCGGCTTGGCCGAGTCGCCGTGGCCCATGAGATCCGGGGCAACGACCGTGTAGCGTTCAGCCAGCCGGGGCAACACCTCCTCCCAGGTCGCCGAGCTCCCGGCGATGCCGTGGATGAGTACCAGCAGAGGGCCGCTGCCGGCGGCCCGATAGCTGATCCGGTGACCGTGGAGGGTGACCTCACGTGGGGCCACGGTTTCTCGACCAGATTCGTCCGCGTTTACATCGACCATGGTTCGTTCACCTTCAATCATGTGCATTCCGTGTTCGCAGTTCCTTTCAGACCGCCTGCCGAGTCGCCGGCTGGGCCGTGCGCTGGAACGTCATCACGGCTTCCCACGCGAGCCCGGATCGCCCCTTTCTCCATTGCGGCCTGCAACGCGCGGTCGATCTCTTGTGCGAACACCAGACGCAACGCCTCGGCAACGAGTGAGCGCAGCGCCGTGGGCATTTCGCCGACATCAGCGGCGGAGCGGCTGCGGGCAAAGCCACGCCTGCTGCGCTTCGCGAAGTGCCTGACGAGCTTCGCAGCGGCGCGGCGCACACCGTGGCGGACGAGGGCCGCGGATTCGGCCCAGGTCTCGATGTCCAGACCGGACTCGTGCAGCTTGAGTCCGATGTCGAGGAGGCCGGGGCTGGAGACCAGGTAGGACGGAGCGCGCCGACCGCCCTGACGGCGCAGCAGGCCCGCCCGTCCGAGCGCCGCGACGAACCCCGCCGGCCGATCTCCGAGGTGCTGGTGGAGCTCCGCCTCACGCAGCACCAGCGGCGTCTCCTCAAACCACGGCTGATGCAGCTGATCCCCGATTCCCAACCACTCCTCGAGCGACAGCCGGCGACGCGCGGCCTGACGCAAGGCGTCGCGGATGGCGCGCAGGTGCAAGCCACGATCCTGGAGCTGAGCGATGAGTCGTAGCCGTTGGAGGTGCTCCTCCCCGTAGAGCGCAATGCGGCCGCTGCGCGCGGGGCGCGGAAGGGCTCCCACCCACTGATAGTGCCGCACCGTCCGGCTGGGCACGCCCGTCACCGCGGCCAACTCGTCGATCGTATAGACCCGCGCACCGGCGGAATCGTTCTCGCGTTCACCCTTCCAGTGACGGGGATGTCGATGCCGGCGTCTCGCAGTCATAGCGCCACTGCTAACCGTAACAGTCTAAACTGTCAAGATTGACCTCAGTGTACAGCGCCCCGGCATCGCCGCGCACCAGCAGCGAGGGGCTTCACCCGGGTTCCTCGGTGCCTCCGACGGCCCAGTGGCTTTCAGGTGTCCACCGACACTCGCTCGGAGCGACGTTGCACAAGGGCAGAGCGATCGGTACATACGACACTCCAACTGCTCGAACTGGAGGACCGCGATGGCGAAGAAGGCAACGAAGATCGAGAAGGCGATGAGCAAGAGCGCGATCTTGATGGAGCTGGCTGACCGGACCGAGTTGTCGAGGAAGCAGGTGGGGCGGGTACTCGACGAGTTGACGGTGCTGATCGCGCAGCACGTGGGTAAGCGATCGGTCGGGACCTTCACGCTGCCCGGTCTGCTGAAGATCAAAGTCGTCCAGCGACCGGCGCGCCCGGCGAGAAAGGGCGTACCGAACCCGTTTCGACCCGGTGAGACGATGGATGTCGCGGCGAAGCCCGCCAGCCGCAAGGTCAAGGTGCTGCCGCTCATGCGACTCAAGGCGATGGTCGCTTGAGGCAGTGAGGCCGTTCGGCGGCGTGCCGCCGTAATCGATGGTGATGACGGCGTCCACGGTCGAGTTGAGGATCGCGCAGGCGGGGCGCCCTTTGGGAGGCGTACCGGCGGCACTACGGCCAAGACGGCGACCCAGTGCTCGTGTGGCAGGCCGATACCCGCAGCGTGAATCCCGCGGTCGACCCACAGCTCATCGCCGAGGCGTACGTCGCGGACGAGGTCGCAGCGGCCGCCGAGTACGGAGCTGAGTTTCGCCGCGACATCGAGGGCTTCGTAAGCCGAGAGGCCGTCGCTGCGGTGGTGATGTCCGGCCGTCGGGAGCTGCCGCCGGTCGCCGGTACCCGATGTTTTGCGTTTGTCGACCCGAGCGGTGGCTCACAGGACAGCATGACGGTAGCGATCGCACATCGCACCGCTTTCGGCACCACGCTGCTTGACTGCTTATGGGAGCGCCGCCCGCCGTTCAGCCCCGCCGATGTGGTCGCGGAGTTCACGGCCGCGCTCAGCGTGTACGGAGTCAGTACGGTGACCGCAAGGAGCGTCGGCCTGAGGTGGCCTCGGCAGGCGAACGGAGCGGGAGGCGAGCATGAAGTCGTGGTCCAGCCTCTCGGTGAGTGCGAACCGGAACGCGGGCCGTTGTCGATGTGGAGTGGAAGACTCAACATCGGCCTTTGCGACGCCACATGCGCTGTGGTCGTCTGCCGATGCTCAGCCCTCGTGCGGCAGCCCCAGGATGCGATCGTAGCGCTGCAGCAGCGACGCGTCCCCACTGCCGATCCGCCGGGCCTTCATCTCGACATCGAGCATGCGACGTTGGATGAACGTCGTCGCGAGGATGAGCTTGTCCCCCGCGTGCGCAGCCTGCTGCAGCAACTCCGAGGCGATCAGCACATCGATGACCATCTCGCTCAGCCGCTTGGCATTCAGCAGCGCGTACCGTGGATCGGCCATCAGCGTCGCCAGCGACTTGTTGATCCACTCGATCCCGCCATGGACCTGGTCGACCAGATCGGGGTGTGCTGCACGGACGGCTTCGAGCTCGTCATTGACCTCCTCGAGGGCGGCGAAAATAGCACCTTTACTCATCTCCTTGAGCGCGAAACTGGCTTGGATCTCCGAGGTGCCCTCATAGATGGTCGTGATGATCGAGTCGCAGTGGTACTGCCCCGCACGCGATTCGGCCATGTACCCGATCCCGCCATGCACCTGGATGCCGCGGCGCGCGACCTCGTTGCTGATCTCGGTCGCGTAATACTTGCAGAGCGGCGTGAGAAAGCGGACGACGTGGACTCCGCGCTCATATTCGGCCTGTAGCGCCTGACGCTGCGGGTCGGTGCGGCCGCGTTCGGACGCCAGATATTCGCCGAGCGCACGCGTCAGATCGGCACGCGCACACGTCCGATAGAGCAGTGCCCGGGCGGCCTGCACATGGGTCGCCATCAGCGTCAACATCGCCTTGACCAGGGGCTGCTCGATGATTGCGGCGCCGAACTGGACGCGCTGCGCGGCGTACTCGCGGGCTTCGCGGAAGGCCCCCTCCGCCACCCCAATCGCTTGCGCCGCAACACCGAGGCGGGCGTTATTCATCAGTTCCAGCATGGCTCGAAAGCCTTGCCCGGCTTCGCCGAGCAGGAAGCCCTCGGCGTGGTCGAGCTCGACCACGCAAGTGGGCGAGCCGTGGATGCCGAGCTTGGATTCCACCCGGGTGACCCGGATCGCGTTGCGACGCCCATCGGGGAGAACCTTCGGGCAGAGGATCAGACTCAGCCCGTCGGTCGACCCCCGCGACTGGTCGTAGGTTGCCGCGTCGCGAGCCAGAACCAGGTGTACGTCCGCCCCGCCATTGGTGATGAAGATCTTCTCGCCGTCGACGACGTAGTGGTCGCCGTGCTGCGTCGCTCGCGTGGCGATCCCCCCGAGGTCCGACCCTGCCTGCGGCTCGGTGAGGTCCATGCAGCCCTGATACTGCCCGCTGGCGAACCCGGGCAGATAGCGCTGCTTGATCGCATCGCTGCCGTACGACTCGATGTCATGCGCCACACCCGCCTGCAGCCCGACGATGGTCATGAGGCTCGAGTCGGCCCGCGCCACCATCTCGAGGTACGCGCTGTTGACCACGGACGGTAAGCCGTAGCCGCCGTAGGCACTGCTGAGCGGCAGCGCGATGAGCCCCGCAGCGCGCAGCTGTTCATATCCGGCAGCGATGTGGGGCGGCACCACCACCTCGCCGTCCATCAAAGCGACATGCTCCTGCCAGTGGTCGCGCGCGCCGGCTTCGATCGACTCGCAGATCTCGCCCGCGGTGCGTAGGACCATCTTGTACGTCTCAACCTCGTCGCGCCAGTTCGCGTCCGTGGCGCGCATCAGTCGGAAGTAGCGCGCCCAGTCGGTTCGGTGGTCGAGGAAGAACTCCATGTCTCGGTTGAAGAACTCCTGCGCCATGGACAGCACCTCCTCTGCCGGGTCCGCGGCAGCTTCCGGTCATGTTACCACGGGGCACATCGGACGGGTACCGCGGCTGTCGTGATGGAGCGCATGGTAAGCGGGGAGCGATCAATAGCTCCCGAAGGCAGCGGCCCTGGTCGAACGTACTGGGTCGCGACGCTCGTCAACAGACGCATCGATTCGGCGCCCGAAACGGCGGGCGACTTGAGCGGGCAAACGCCAGAACCCTCCTGTCATCTGTGTCCGCTAGCAGGTCCGAAAAAGAGCGAAGAGAGAGGAGAGGGAGTATGGTCAGTGAGGGTCGACAGACGGCGGCGGGCAGCTGCGCTCGTCGCCACACCTCATCGCGAAGCAGTTCGACGCCGGCGGGTGCCCGCCGGGGGCGCCATCGGCGCGCCGGCCGCGAGATCTGCCGGCGTGCGAAGGAGATCCTGCTGCACGGCTTCCCGGCGTGAGCGTCGGCGCGCTGCAGCGAGGCGCTGTACAACCGCGCGTCGCCCCGTGACAATGGCAGCATGGCGCGGCGAACCCGGCGGGAGGCAGCGGGCGACGGCTACTGGGCGGCGCGGGTGCGCTCCCCCGCCTTCAAGCGCGCGCTCGCGGCGCTGATGCGCGACGAGCTGCGGACGCTGGCCGCTGAGCCTGTCGGCAACCTCCTCACTCGCGAGCGCGGGCGCCGGCTGATTCGCGAATGGGATGCGCGGCTCGTTGACCGCACGGCGATGGTCGACGTGGCCCTCGACGGCAACCGCCGGCTCACCCGGCGCCTGGGCAAGCGCACGCAGTCGCTGCTCGATCTGCTCGACCCGGCGCTGGTTGCCGACCTCGACGCCGTGGTCGCGCGCGGCACGGGGCTCACCGCCCGCGCCAAGACGTTCATCGCCGGAATGATGGAACAAGACTTCATGCGCGGCCTGTTCACCGATCTCATCTACTCGGCGTTGGTGTCGTTCTACCAGCGGGTGGACCCGCTCTTCGGCGGCTTGGCCGTGCGTGCCCTCGAAGGCCAGATCAAGGCGTTCATCCGCTTCTTCATGCCCATGGTCGAGGCCCGTGCCACCGCGTTTGCGATCGCGGCCGACAACCAGGCCATCGTGGTCGCCTTCGCGCGGGCGCTCGTGCACCGCCTGCTCGGCGTACCGCTCGGCCGCTGGGCGGAGCTCGCCGAGGCCGGCCCGCGTCGGTCCGCCGAGGCCTTCGTCCGTCAGGCGGCGCGCGACACCAAGCTGGCGGCGCTGCTGCAGCAGGCCGTCCTGGCCGCCTGGGATGAGCTGTATGCGGCCGTCCGGCATCGCAGGGTTGGCGAGCTGGTGCGGGTCGAGCAACAGGCGTCCTGGCTGGCCGAGCGCTGCGCCGAGCTGCTGCTGCCCGCCCTGGCGCGCCCGGGGATCATCGCGTTCCTCACTGCCGAGACCGCCCAGGCACTGCGCAGCGGACGGCGCGCCGCCCGCCGGACAGATTGAAGCGTCCCGCCGGTGACGATCAATCGGGGCACCATCGTGGCGACGCTCCGCCGCTGGAAGCAGCGTCCGGACTTCCGCGACGAGTTGCTGAACACCGACCAGGCCGACTCCGATTCCGACGGTGTCGGCGATGCGTGCGAGAAGTGAAGCTGGCGATGCTGTCAATTCATTCGTGGTCACCGGGGTCGCTCGCGTCTCCTTGATCGGCGCCCGCCGTAGTGACGGCCGCGCCCGGTGGGCTTTGACGCGCCGGCCTTCGGGTCCGGTTGAGCCGTGGGGGGCGCCGGTCCGATCGCCGGCCGCGCGCCTCGGCGGCTGGCATTGCCTCGCGCGCCCACCCGTTCGGGGGGTTTGCGGCTGCGGATGGCCGCGATGCGCTCGCTCAGCGGGATCTCGAGCCGCGCCGCTGGGCGGGCATGGTAATCGAAGTCGGGCACGGTGATGCGCGGGAGCCGCTTGCCGATCGCGCGCTCGATCTGCGCAAAGTCACCCTGTTCGCTTGGCGAGACAAACGTGAATGCGTCGCCGATGGCCTCGGCGCGCGCGGTGCGGCCGACACGATGAATGTAGTCATCGGGTACCGTCGGCACGTCAAAGTTCACGACGTGGCCGAGCGCCTCCACGTCGATACCGCGGGCTGCGATGTCGGTGGCGACGAGGACACGGTACTTTCCCTCCTTGAAACCGGCGAGCGCCGCCGTGCGTTGCGCCTGCGAGCGGTTGCCGTGGATCCGCTCGGCCTTGATGCCGTGGCGGACCAGGTGTTCCGCCAGCCGGTTGGCGCGGTGCTTGGTGCGCGTGAAAACCAGCGCGTCGTGCATCTCGCCACGTTCGAGGAGCGTGACCAACAGCGCAGCCTTGAGTTCCTGCGCGACCGGATACACTGCCTGCGTGATGCCCACTGCCGGCGCCGCCCGACGCCCGAGATTGACGGTAGCCGGATTGTGCAGCATCTCGTGCGCGAGGGTGCCGATCGGCCCCGGCATGGTGGCGCTGAAGAACAACGTCTGCCGGCGTGCCGGCACGTGGCGCAGGATGCGGCGGATGTCCGGGAGGAAGCCCATGTCGAGCATGCGGTCGGCCTCATCGAGCACCAGATGCTCGAGCTGGGCGAGCTTCGCATAGGGCGCCCGGAAGTGATCGAGGAGCCGCCCGGGCGTGGCGATGAGCACATCCACCCCGCTGCGGAAGGCGTGCTCCTGCGGCCCCATCGCGACGCCGCCGTAGACCGCCGCGGCGGTGATCGGCGTGTGGACCGCGAGGTCGTTGAGATCCTCCAGAATCTGCGCCGCCAGCTCGCGCGTCGGCGTGATCACCAGGGCGCGCGTCGCGCCGCGCGGCCGGTTGATGAGCTGGTGCAGGATCGGCAAGAGAAACGCAGCCGTTTTGCCGCTGCCCGTGGCGGCGCTGGCCAAGACGTCACGCCCCGCCAGAGCCGGCGGGATGGCGTCGACCTGAATCGGCGTCGGGCGGACGAAGCCGAGTTCTTTGAGTCCTCTCAGAAGGTTCGGATGAAGCTGCAGACTGCTGAATGGCACCATCGCTCCTTGTTGTACCTCGGTGCGACGCAGGGAAGTGCTCCGCACCCGGACGAGCTCCGATCGTGCGCGTAGCGCCGAGGTGGGCAAATCGTCAGCACAACCGGGTATCGGACCCCCCCGGACCGCTGGGTACGGCTCGGTCCGATTCGCTATACTTCGTCGCCGTGCGCGTGCTTCGTGACTGGTTCTTCACGCTTCCGTTCCTCACGCTCTTCGGGCTCATTCTGCTCGTGTTCGACGTGGCGCAACGGATCGCGCGCCTCTTTGGCCGCCGGCCGCACGAGTATGTCGTCGGCGCCTTGCAGTGGTCGTTGCTCCACGCCTTTGCCATATGCGGTGCGCGGCTACAGGTCGAGCGCTCACCGCACGTGCGACCGCACACGCCCTACCTGATCGTCGCCAACCATCAGAGCATGTTCGACGTGCCGATCTTCGGCGCGCTCTTCTTCACCAATTTCCCCAAGTACGTCTCGAAGCGATCGCTGGCCAAGTGGATTCCGAGCATCTCTTACAATCTGCGCCGTGGCGGCAACGCGCTCATCGAGCGCGGTGACCCGGAGCAGGCGGTCGGCGCGATCCGGCACTTGGCGGCCGAGGTCCGCCGCCGCGGCGTGTCCGCGGTCATCTTTCCCGAAGGCACGCGCGCACGGGATGGCGAGCCCGGGAAGTTCCGTCCCCGCGGCACCCTCGCATTACTCGACGCGGCACCCGAGACCGCAGTCGTCCCAGTAGGGATTGACGGATCGTGGCACCTGCTGCGTCACAACCTGCTGCCCGTTCCCTTCGGCGTCACTGTGCACGTCTGGATCGGCGACCCGATCCCGCGCCGCACCGGTGAAGACCGCCAGGCGCTGCTCACCGGTGTGGAAGAGTCGATCCGCGCCGCCCTGCACCGCCGCCGCGCTGGCGCGTCCTGATGCCGCGGCGACGCATGCAACACCCACATCATTCGCCATTCCAGCGACTCAAGGGGGTAGGCTGTGAATGGGCGCGGGGTCCGCTCCTCGATCGGCGCCGAAGATTGACCCCCTCGGCAGCTATCCAACCGCCTGTGTGCGGCTTCCAGTTTCATCCGCTGCGGCGGGGTCAGAATTGGAAGCCGATCGGGGTCAAAGTTGGACGCCGAATCACACTCCGGCCTTGAGCCCGGGGCGTGTCTGGCACTATTGGGCCTTGTGGCACTGTTAGCCAGCCAATTTTGTCTGCGAGGTTCGCCTCCGTATGGACGGACGACGCTCAGCATGACCGACGCGCTCTACGACGACCTCCGGGA
>Ga0335082_10002560_pt1 | contig 19605 bp, 18 predicted proteins | sample Lox_Sample_41_FD_206718 | JGI IMG/M metagenome (GOLD analysis project Ga0335082, IMG submission 206718) | Soil microbial communities from Loxahatchee National Wildlife Refuge, Florida, United States - Lox_Sample_4.1 | ecosystem: Environmental > Terrestrial > Soil > Wetlands | place: USA...
AACGTGAGCGAAGACCATCTTGATCGCTATCCCGACATGGAGGCCTACGCTCTGGCGAAGGCGCGCATCTTTGCCGGCGAGGGCGTGCAGGTGCTCAATCGAGAGGACGCGTTCTGCCGCGCCATGGCCAAGCCCGGGCGCCAGGTATTCACTTTCGGGCTCGGGGAGCCCTGCGGCGATCGTGAGTGGGGGTTGCGTGAGTTCGGCGGCACAACCTGGCTGTCACGTGGCGAGTACCCCTTGCTGCCGCTCATGCAACTGCGCCTGACCGGACTGCACAACGCCGCCAACGCATTGGCGGCGCTAGCGCTCGCGCATGCCCTCGATCTACCGGATGCGCTAGTGCTGCAGGCATTGACGCAGTTCGAAGGACTGCCTCATCGCGTGCAGAAAGTCGCTGAGATCGACGGCATTGCCTTCTACGACGATTCCAAAGGTACCAACGTCGGCGCGACCGTGGCCGCGTTGAACGGCATGCAACAGAGGGTCGTGTTGATCGCGGGCGGCGATGGCAAGGGTCAGGATTTCTCACCGCTCAAGGCCGCCGTTACCGCTCGAGCCCGCGCTGTGGTGCTGATCGGACGCGATGGCGAAAAGATCGCACAGGCAATTGCGGGCAGCGACGTTCCGCTGCACCGTGCCCACAGTATGGAGCAGGCCGTGGCCATGAGCTTCTCGCTCGCGCATAAGGGCGATGTCGTGATGCTGTCTCCAGCGTGCGCGAGTTTCGATATGTTTCGCGATTACGAGCAGCGCGCGCAAGTCTTCGTGGCGGCGGTCAAGCGGCTGGAGCCATCGCGATGAATCTCACGCTGTCTGCCCCGGCGAAGACGGTCTGGCGCGACTACGACGAGGCGCTGCTGTGGGTCGGGATCGCCCTGCTCGCGACCGGCCTGGTGATGGTGTATTCCGCGTCGATTGCGATCGCGGAGGGGGGGCGCTACGGTGTCAGCCAGCCCGCTTATTTTCTAGTGCGCCAGCTGGTATTCGTCATGATCGGCAGCGTAGCGGCAATCATGGCGTTTCAGGTGCCGATGCGGTTGTGGCAGCAGGCGGCGCCGTATCTGTTTCTGTTCGGTACGGTGCTGCTGGTGCTCGTGCTGATTCCGGGCGTCGGACGCGAGGTCAACGGCAGTCGCCGCTGGCTGCCGTTGATGGTCGTCAACCTGCAGCCTTCGGAGCTCACCAAGCTGTTCGTGGTGCTCTACGCGGCCGACTACACCGTGCGCAAGGCGGCGTGGATGCACAGCTTCAGGCGTGGCTTCCTGCCGATGTTCGCTGTGATGCTGTGCGCTGGCGCGCTGCTGCTGCTCGAGCCGGATTTCGGTGCGTTTGCGGTCATCGCCGCCATCGCCATGGGTGTGCTGTTTCTCGGCGGGATGAACTGGCGGCTGTTCGCCGGCCTGGCGGTGCTGCTGGTGATCGGCTTCGTAGTGATCATCGTGACCTCGCCGTATCGCATGCTGCGCATTCTCGGCTTCCTCGATCCATGGGCCGATCCCTATGGCAAGGGCTACCAGCTCTCGCACGCTCTGATTGCGTTCGGCCGCGGCGAGTGGTTCGGCGTCGGCTTGGGGGCGAGCGTGGAGAAGCTGTTCTACCTCCCCGAAGCACACACCGATTTCCTGCTCGCCGTGGTGGGCGAGGAGCTCGGATTTGCCGGCGTCGTAGCCATCATCGCACTGTTCACCTGGCTCACGGTGCGTGCGTTTTCGATCGGCTCGCAGGCCGCGAAGCTCGAGCGCTACTTTGCCGCCCTGGTTGCGCAAGGCATCGCCATCTGGCTTGCCGTGCAGTCGATCATCAACATGGGAGTGAACGTCGGCTTGCTGCCGACCAAAGGGCTGACGCTGCCGTTCTTGAGCTTCGGCGGCAGCGGCCTGGTGGCCAACTGCTGCGCGCTCGCGCTGCTGCTGCGCATCGACTGGGAAAGCCGCCAGCTGATGCGAGGCAAGGTGTTCTAGAGATGGCAGCGCTCAACACCGGCGGCTCGTCGCGCACGATCCTGATCATGGCCGGAGGCACCGGCGGGCATGTGTTTCCGGCGCTCGCCGTCGCGCAACGCATGCGCGAGGCCGGGTGGCGCGTGGTCTGGCTGGGCTCGCGTGGCGGCATGGAAGCAACGCTGGTGCCGCAGCACGGTCTCGACATCCGCTGGATACGCTTCTCGGGCCTGCGCGGCAAAGGCATCGTGCGCATGGTGCTGCTGCCGCTCAATCTGCTGATCGCGTTCTGGCAGAGCGCGCGGGTGATCTTCCAGGTGCGTCCCGACGTCGTGCTCGGTATGGGCGGCTACGTCTCGTTCCCGGGCGGCATGATGGCCTCACTGCTGAACCGGCCGTTGGTGCTGCATGAGCAGAACTCGATCGCGGGGCTCGCCAATCGCGTGCTTGCGAGCGTGGCCGATCACGTCTTGAGCGGCTTTCCCGACGTCATGAAAAAAGCGCAGTGGGTCGGCAACCCGGTGCGCGCGTCGATCGCGCATCTGCCCGCACCCGCGCAGCGCTTCGCCGGGCGTGCAGGGCCGCTGAAGCTGCTGGTGCTGGGCGGCAGCCTGGGAGCGCAGGCGCTGAACGAATTGATCCCGCAGGCAGTCCAGCTGATCCCCGCGCCGTCACGGCCGCAGATCACGCACCAGTCGGGGGCGAAGCATCTGGAGACGTTGCTGCGCAATTATCGAGAGGCGGATGTGCAGGCAGAAACTCTGGGCTTCATCGATGACATGGCAGCGCGCTATGGCGAGGCCGATCTCGTCATCTGCCGCGCCGGAGCGCTCACCGTGTCGGAGCTCGCCGCTGCCGGGGTGGCGAGCGTTCTGGTCCCGTTTCCATTTGCGGTCGATGACCATCAAACCCACAACGCCGCTTTCCTCGCCGACGCGGGAGCTGCGGTGGTCATCCAGCAGCGCAGCTTGACGGCCCGCAGCCTGGCCGATCTTCTGATCGGCTTCACGCGCGATAAGTTGCTGGAAATGGCCGAGCGCGCCCGCTCACTGGCGAAACCGGGTGCGACCGACACGGTAGCCAACGTGTGCGCGGCCGCCGCTGGATGACAATTGACTACCAAGGAAATCCATTCAATGCAAAGCAAGACTGCGAAGCAGGCAAAGCGGCGAGCCGCCAATACCACACCCAAGCTCCGCGCGCGCGCGGAGCCGATCGTCGGCCGTGGCCAGGATCTGGGCGATGTACGCCTGCAGTTCCTGCTTGGAGCATCGGTGCTGCAACAGCAATGAAGCATAAGGTCAAACGCGTGCACTTCGTCGGTATCGGCGGCGCCGGCATGAGCGGGATCGCCGAAGTGCTGCTCAACCTGGGCTATCAGGTGAGCGGCTCGGATCTGGTGCAGACCGCGGTCACGACGCGGCTCGCGACGCAGGGCGCGCAGGTGTTCCTGGGGCACGCTGCCGAGCAGATACAGGAGGCCGATGCGGTCGTCATTTCGACGGCGGTGCGTGGCGACAATCCCGAAGTCGCCGCTGCGCGTGCCCGCCGCATCCCGGTGGTGCCGCGCGCGATCATGCTCGCCGAGCTGATGCGTTTGCGCCAAGGCATCGCGGTGGCCGGCACGCACGGCAAGACCACCACCACCAGTTTGATCGCGAGCGTGCTGGCCGAAGCGGGCATGGATCCGACCTTCGTGATCGGCGGCCGGCTCGAGGCGGCAGGCTCGCACGCGAAGCTCGGCAAAGGCGAATTCATCGTGGTCGAGGCCGACGAGTCCGACGCGTCATTTCTGTATCTGCAGCCGGTGCTCGCAGTGGTCACCAACATCGATGCCGACCATATGGAGACCTATGGCCACGACTTCGGGCGTCTGCGCCAGGCATTTCTCGACTTCGTGCAGCGCCTGCCGTTCTACGGGATGGCCGTGCTCTGTGTCGACGATGCCAATGTGCGGGCGATCATGCCGCTCATCACCAAGCCCGTGACGACCTACGGGCTTGCAGAGCAGGCGCAGATTCGTGCGGTCGACATTGCGCACGAGGCCGGCCGCATGCGCTTTCGTGCGGAGACTAAGACTAACGGCAGTTCGGGCAAATCGCTCGATGTGGTGGTGAATCTACCCGGGATCCACAACGTGCAGAACGCGCTCGCAGCGATTGCGGTGGGCCTCGAGGTCCAGGTCCCCGAAGAGGCCATCGTGCGCGCGCTCGGCGAGTTCAAGGGCGTGGGCCGGCGCTTCCAGCGCTATGGAGAGATCGCGTTGCCGGCGGGTGGGAGCTTCCTCCTGATCGACGACTATGGTCATCATCCGGCGGAGATGGAGGCCACGCTGGCAGCGGTGCGCGGCGCATTTCCCGAGCGCCGTCTGGTGCTCGCATTCCAGCCGCATCGTTACACGCGCACGCGCGACGTGTTCGAAGATTTCGTGCGCGTGCTGTCTACGGTCGATGCGCTGTTGCTCACTGAGGTGTACCCCGCCGGTGAATCGCCGATTGTCGCGGCGGACGGGCGCGCGCTCGCCCGCGCGATTCGCGTTGCCGGCAAGGTGGAGCCGGTGTTCATCGAACAAGTGGCCGAGCTGCCGCAGGCGGTGCTCGATCTCGCGCGCCCTGGCGACGTGGTGGTGACGATGGGCGCTGGCTCGATCGGCAGCGTCCCGGGCGTGCTCGCCGCCCGCAACCACAATGGACCGGGCTAAAGAAGCATGGACATGGCTGAACTGGAGCGAATCGCACAACGTGGGCTCGGCGGCGAGTTCCGTTTGAACGAACCGATGCGAAAACACACCAGCTGGCGCGTCGGCGGCCATGCTGACCGCGCCTATTTTCCGCGTGACCTGCAGGATTTCGTGCGCTTCGTGCGCACCGTCCCCACTGACGAGCCGGTCCACATCATCGGGCTCGGCAGCAATCTGCTGGTGCGCGATGGCGGGCTGCGCGGCACTGTCGTTTTCATGCACGGTGGCTTGAACAAGGTGCACATCGAGATCATGCCGAACGGTGAGCGGTTGATCTACGCGGAAGCCGGGGTACCGAGCCCCAAAGTGGCGCGCTTCGCGGCGACGCATGGACTGATCGGCGCTGAATTTCTCGCCGGCATCCCAGGCACGGTAGGCGGCGCTTTGGCGATGAACGCGGGCTGCTATGGTTCCGAGACATGGGACGTCACCGATGCGGTGCTGTGTTTGCGACACGACGGCCAGATGCTGCGTCGTTCCCCTGCGGATTTCGAGATCGGCTATCGCCACGTCAAGCTGCGCAGCGAGAAGCCGGAGGCCAAGGGCGCAGCAAACTCCACCGCCGAAGGTGCGCCCACTCTTCACCCTTCACCCTTCACCCTTCGGCCCGAAGAGTGGTTCGCCGCGGCCTGGTTCCGCCTAGCATCCGGAGACGGCGTGGCCTCGCGACGCAAGATCAAAGAGCTGCTGGAGCGGCGCATTGCGACGCAGCCGCTCGACCAGCCCAACGCGGGCTCGGTGTTCCGCAACCCGCCCGGAGACTACGCTGCGCGCCTGATCGAGGCTTGTCGGCTGAAGGGCTTCGCAGTCGGCGGCGCGATCGTCTCGCCCAAACATGCGAACTTCATCGTGAACACCGGATCGGCGCAAGCGGCCGATATCGAGACGCTGATTGCCACCGTTCAGCAGACCGTGTGGGACAAGTTCGGCGTGATGCTGGAGCGCGAAGTGCGCATCATCGGAGAGCGCGCATGATGCGCGCGCAGGAGGCCAGGCGGTGAGCGCGCATTTCGCAGCTGAGCGCGTACGCCGGCTCGGCAAGGTCGCCGTGCTGCTCGGCGGTAAATCCGCTGAGCGCGAAATCTCGCTCATGTCCGGCAACGCGGTGCTCGAGGGATTGCGGCGTGCCGGCGTCGATGCGCATGGATTCGATCCCGCGGAGCGCGAGCTGTTCGACTTGAAGCGCGAAGGCTTTGAACGGGTGTTCATCGCCTTGCATGGCCGGTATGGCGAGGATGGGACTGTGCAAGGCGCGCTGGAGCTGCTCGGCATTGCCTACACCGGCAGCGGCGTGATGTCCTCGGCGCTGTGCATGGACAAGGTGCGCACCAAGCTGGTGTGGCTTGCCGTGGGTTTGCCCACACCGCGCTTCCAGGTGGTCACGGCGCAAAGCGATTGGGCTCACGTAGCCAAGGACCTCGGCCTGCCGCTGATCGTGAAGCCCGCGCACGAAGGCTCCACCATCGGATTGTCGAAAGTCGCGCGCCGCGATGATCTTGCTGCGGCGTACGAGCTCGCTGCCCGCCACGACCAGCTCGTGCTCGCGGAAGAGTTCATCGCGGGCGACGAGCTCACCGGCGCGTTCCTCGGCGATCAGGCGCTGCCGCTCATTCGGATCGAGGCGCCTCAGGGCAACTACGACTATCAGAACAAGTATTTCACCGACGACACCAAGTATTTCTGTCCGTGCGGGCTGCCGCCGAACGAAGAGCGTGCGCTTCAGGATCTGGTCATGCGCAGCGCGCAGGCACTCGGTTGCAGCGGCTGGGGACGCGCCGATCTCATGCGCCGTCGCGATGGCAGCGTATCGCTGCTGGAAATGAATACCTCGCCCGGCATGACTGGACACAGTCTGGTCCCGATGGCGGCGAAGGCGGCCGGGATCTCATTCGATGAGCTGGTGGTGCGCATTCTGGAGGCGGCGCATGTGGGATAACCACCGTCTGCTGAGCGGCATCGCCACCGGGCTGTATGCGGTCGCCGGCCTGCTGCTCGCGTATGCCATCGGCGTTGCGGTCGTGCGTTTGCCGATCTTCCCGATACGCGAGGTTGCGGTGAGCGGTCAGATCGCGCATACCACCCAGAACCAGGTGCAGCAGATCGTGGCGCACGAGCTGAAGGGCAACTTCTTCACGCTGGATCTGGAGCAGGCGCGCGCGGCGTTCGAAAAATTGCCCTGGGTGCGCAAGGCCAATGTGCGCCGTCAGTGGCCCGATCATCTGCTGGTCGAGCTCGAGGAGCAGGTCGCGGTTGCGCGCTGGCGCGACAGCGCGCTGGTGAACCTCTATGCCGAGGTGTTTCAAGCGGCCAGCAATGACGTGCTGCCGGTGTTCGTCGGTCCTGACGGCACGGCCCCCGAGGTCTACCGCCACTACCAGTCGTTCAGCCGGACGCTGGCCCCCCTGGGCAAGCGCCCCCGGCAAATCGTGCTTTCCGATCGCGGCGCATGGCGTGTGACGCTCGAGAACGGCGAGGTCCTCGAGCTCGGCCGTGAGCAGATGGATGAGCGGTTGCAACGGTTTGTCGCGGCCTACCCGCGCACGCTCGCACAATTGTCGGCGATGCGCTTGCGCATCGATCTGCGCTATCCCAACGGTTTTACGGTACGTGGAGGTTGAATCAGGGCGTGGATATGAACAAACCGAAGGACAGCAAGAACCTGATCGTGGGATTGGACATCGGGACCTCCAAGATCGTCGCGATGGTGGCGGAGATCCGGCCCGAAGGCGGCTTCGATGTCGTGGGGTATGGCAGCCATCCGTCACGCGGATTGAAGAAGGGCGTGGTGGTCAACATCGAGTCGACCGTGAATGCAATCCAGCGTGCGCTGGAGGAAGCGGAGCTCATGGCCGACTGCAAGATCCGCGAGGTGTTCACCGGGATTGCCGGCAGCCACATCAAGAGCTTCAACTCGCACGGCATGGTGGCGATCAAGGATCGCGAGGTGAACCAGATCGACGTGGCGCGCGTGATCGAGACCGCCAAGGCGGTGCATATCCCCACCGATCAGCAGATCCTGCACATCCTCAACCAGGAATTCATCATCGACGGCCAGGAGGATGTGCGCGAGCCGCTCGGCATGAGCGGGGTGCGTCTCGAGGTCAAGGTGCACATCGTTACCGGGGCCGTGTCGGCTGCGCAGAACATCATGAAATGTGTGCGCCGCTGCGGCCTCGAAGTCCAGGACTTGATTCTGCAACCACTCGCCTCGGCGATGGCGGTGCTGTCCGAGGACGAGAAGGATCTGGGCGTGTGTCTGGTGGACATCGGCGGGGGTACTTCCGACATTGCCGTGTTCACGCAGGGCGCCATCCGTCATACCGCCGTCATCCCGATCGCTGGCGATCAGATCACCAATGACATCGCCATGGCATTGCGCACGCCCACCAAGGACGCCGAAGAGATCAAACGCCGCTACGGCTGCGCGCTGCGCGAGCTCGCCGAGTCGCAGCAGATGGTCGATGTCCCCGGTGTCGGGGAGCGCAGCTCACGCCAGCTCTCGCGCCAGACGCTCGCCGAAGTGATTGAGCCGCGTGTCGAGGAGCTCTATTCACTGATTCAAGCTGAACTGCGGCGCAGCGGCTTCGAAGAGCTGCTGTCTTCGGGTGTGGTCATCACCGGCGGCAGCAGTGTGATGCAGGGCATGGTCGAGCTCGGCGAGGAGATCTTTCACATGCCGGTGCGGGTGGGCACGCCCAACTACATCGGCGGCCTGGCCGAGGTGGTGCGCAATCCGCGCTACTCGACCGTAGTGGGATTGCTTATGGCGGGCCTTACCGAGCATGAGCGCGAGCAGATCGTGCGCATGCAGAGCGCCTCGTTCAAACATGTGTTCGATCGCATGAGGACGTGGATTCAGGGCAATTTTTGAACGGGATAGCGGCAGGCGCAAGAGCGCCGGCGAAGGATTAAACCGTAGTTGATTCGATCAATCCAGCGAAGAGGAGACTTGCATGTTCGAGCTCGTGGAGACATTACCCCAGGAAGCGGTGATCAAAGTGGTCGGCGTCGGCGGTTGCGGCGGTAACGCCGTGGATCACATGATCGACATGGGTGTGCAGGGCGTGGAGTTCATCTGCGCGAATACCGATGCGCAGGCGTTGTCGCGCAACAAGGCGAAGACCCTCATGCAGCTCGGCTCCAATGTCACCAAGGGCCTGGGGGCGGGCGCCAACCCGGAAGTGGGCCGGCAGGCTGCGCTTGAAGATCGCGAGCGCATCACGGAGCTGATCGAGGGCGCCGACATGCTGTTTCTCACAGCAGGCATGGGCGGGGGCACCGGCACTGGCGCGGCTCCTGTCGTGGCGGAGGTGGCGCGCGAGCTCGGTATACTGACCGTCGCGGTGGTCACCAAGCCGTTCGTGTTCGAAGGCAAACGCCAGCGGGTCGCACACGAGGGCTTAGAGGCGCTGTCGCGTCACGTCGACTCGCTGATCGTGATACCGAACGAGAAGCTGATGCAGGTGCTCGGCGAAGAGGTGAGCATGCTGGATGCCTTCAAGGCCGCAAACGGCGTCCTGCACGGTGCGGTCGCAGGCATTGCGGAGGTGATCAACTGTCCCGGCATGATCAATGTCGACTTCGCCGATGTGCGCACGGTGATGTCCGAAATGGGTATGGCGATGATGGGCTCGGCGATCGGCTCGGGGCCGCATCGGGCCACCTCCGCCGCCGAACAGGCCGTGGCCAGCCCGTTACTCGAGGATGTCAATCTCGCTGGAGCGCGGGGCGTGCTGGTGAACATTACCGCCAACGCGACCCTCAAGATGAAAGAGGTAAATGACGTTATGGCTACGGTCCGCGCGTTTACCGCAGAGGACGCTACGGTGATCGTGGGCACGGTGATCGACGAGGAAATGACCGACGCGCTGCGAGTGACCGTCGTGGCGACGGGATTGGGCGCCGCCGTGGTCAACCGGACCCAGAACAAGCCGTTGACTGTCGTCAAAACCGGAACCGACACCGGTCCGGTCGAAGTCGTCGACTACGAACAGCTCGAGGCCCCTGCGGTGATGCGCCGGCGCACGCGCGAATCGACCGTCGAAGCGATGCGGCAGTCCGGGGTCGAGTTGCTCGATATTCCGGCATTTCTGCGCAAGCAGGCGGATTAGGTGACGGTCCATGACGACACCATCTACGTCAGTGCCATATCATGTGCGCTTTGCACGCGAGCTTGGCGGGTTACAACAGATTTTGTCTACGCTGCAGGACTGGATTGTGTATACTAAGAGAATCAATTCCTTAGCCACCTCTTCTGAGATGGCCTCATGATACGACAGCGCACACTCAAAAATGTCGTCCGGGCCACGGGCGTGGGGTTACACACGGGCGAGAAGGTCTATATGACCTTACGCCCAGCCGCACCTGATACCGGTATCGTGTTTCGTCGCATCGATTTGCCGCAGCCAGTCGACATCCGGGCTCATGCGTTGTCGGTGGGAGACACTCGTTTGTCATCGTGTATCGGTCGCGATGCGGCCAAGGTCGCCACGGTGGAGCATTTGATGTCCGCCTTCGCGGGCCTCGGCGTTGACAATGCCTATGTCGACCTGACGGCGGGCGAAGTACCCATCATGGACGGCAGCGCCGGGCCGTTTATCTTCCTGGTGCAGTCTGCCGGGATCGCAGAGCAGGCGGCAGCGAAAAAATTCATCCGCGTGCTGCACACCGTGGAGGCTCGCGAAGACGACAAGTGGGCCAGGTTCGATCCCTACAACGGGTTTCGCATCGACTTCAGCATCGCGTTCAATCATCCGGTGTTCCAGCAGTCGAAGCAGCGCATTCAAGTCGATTTCGCCACGACATCGTATGTAAAAGAAATCGCGCGGGCGCGTACGTTCGGTTTCATGCAGGATGTCGAAACCATGCGCGCGCAGGGGCTGGGCCTCGGCGGCAGTCTCGACAACGCGGTGGTGATGGACGAATACCGGGTGCTCAACTCGGACGGCCTGCGCTACGAGGATGAGTTCGTGAAGCACAAGGTGCTCGACGCAATCGGCGATCTGTATCTGCTCGGCCACCCCCTGATCGGGACGTTCAGCGCGCATAAGTCCGGGCACGCACTCAACAACAGACTCGCTCGCGTCCTGCTTGAAAACAAGGCGGCGTGGGAGTTCGTCAGCTTTGAGGGGTCCGAAGACGCACCCGCGTTCGTGAGCCTGCAGACGCAGTACACTTAACCGGGATCCGGCGGCTCCCGTTCGTCCTTCTGGAGCGCGTCGTCTTCACCGTTTGAGCGCTCGCCGTGTTCCACCAGGCGCGAGAGGGCCTGCCGTAATGGCGAATCGGGGAGCGCGTCGCGCAGCTGCGCGAAGCTTTCCAGTCCTTGCCGCGTGATGTGCGGACGGGGAGTTCGCTGGGCTGGACGAGCAGGCTCCGTAACTTGCACTTGCACCCGGATTGCAGTAACCTCGGGCTCGCCTTTAACAATTTCAGAGACAATTCGGGGCACTAGTTGCCGTAGCTTGGCGGCAACAGCGCTGGTGTCTGCAGCAATAACCAGCGTTCCCGAGCGTTCATCGGCCACCCTGCTTAGCCTGGCCAGCTCCTCTGGGATGGCCGTACGGTAGACCTGTTGCAGTGCCGCGAGCCGGCTCGCGCGCATGTGAATTGCTTTCAGGTCATCAAGACGGGCTATCAGCGAGCCGATAACGTGAGTAGTCACAATCAAAATTCCAGGCGTCTCAGGGGGAAACGATGAATGTCATTCTAGTTTCCAACGGCACCTCCAGGGCCAGGTCTTTTATCCTTGGTACCCCGCAGCTCGCCCTGCTCGCGGTGGGTATTTTCCTCGCTGTGATCTCGCTCGCTGTCCTCCTGCACTACTTCTCGTTGCGTTACGCCGTGGTGAACGACAGCCCCTATCTGCGCTCGCTGCTGGTCAGTCTGCAGGCGCAGGAAAATGAGCGCATGCAATCTTATATGCGGGATAGCCTCAACACCATGGCATCGAAACTGGGCGAGCTGCAGGCGCGGGTACTGCGTATCGACGCATTGGGCGAGCGTCTGACCAAGGTAGCCGGACTGAAGCCTCAGGACTTCATGTTCGATCGTGTGCCGGCGCGTGGCGGTGCGGACTCGAGCATGCCTTCCGCGGAAGTTTCGATGAAGCAGCTGGGAACAACGCTCGATCAGATGTCGAGGGACCTGGAAGATCGCACCGACAAGCTGCGCGTGCTGGAATCCATGCTGACCGAGGACAGCGCCAAGCGCCAGCTCGTGCCCAGCGGGATGCCGGTGGAAGACGGCTTCTACTCCTCGAATTTCGGCTGGCGCATCGATCCGTTCACCGGCCTGAACGCGTTTCATGAGGGTATCGACTTCATGGCCGAGGAAGGCACCGTGATCCACGCGGCGGCCGGCGGCGTGGTGGTCTACGCGGGCGTACATCCTCAGTATGGTAATATGGTCGAGATCGACCACGGCAACGACCTGGTGACGCGTTATGCCCATGCCTCGAAGCTGCTGGTCAAGGTGGGCGACGTGGTACTGCGCGGTAGCAAAATCGCCAACGTCGGGAACACCGGCCGCTCCACTGGTACTCACCTGCACTTCGAGGTGCGCTACAGAGGCGTCGCGCAGAACCCCGCACGCTTCTTAAGAATGCCCGGCTGATACAAAGGATTGCCGCGCGAGGGGCGAGGGTCGATCGAGGCCTTCGCCCCTCTTGCTTTTGGCGGCCGCGGATCGCATCTCAAGTTGACCTGATCGCCTGAGAAGCTGGAGAACGCCGAGCGCCCAGTCACGGATAGCCGATGATACCTACCCTGCTCAAGAAGATATTTGGCAGCCGCAACGAGCGGCTGATCAAGAAATACTCCCACAGCGTCCGCGCAATCAATGCTCTGGAGCCGCAGATCGAAGCGCTCAGCGACGAGCAGTTGCGCGCGAAGACCGACGAATTCAAGCGGCGCGTCGCCGGGGGCGCCACGCTCGATGAGTTACTGCCGGAAGCTTTCGCAGTCGTACGCGAGGCAGGCAAGCGCACGCTCAACATGCGGCATTTCGACGTACAGCTCATCGGTGGCATGGTGCTGCACTACGGCAAGATCGCGGAGATGCGCACCGGCGAAGGCAAGACGCTGGTGGCGACCCTGCCTGCTTATCTGAATGCGCTGGCCGGCACCGGCGTGCACGTAGTTACGGTCAACGACTACCTCGCTCAGCGCGATGCGGCGTGGATGGGCAAGCTCTATGGGTTCCTCGGTCTTACGGTCGGAGTCAACCTTTCGCAGATGGACCACGACGCGAAGCAGCAGGCTTATGCCGCCGACATCACCTATGGCACCAACAACGAATTCGGCTTCGACTATCTGCGCGACAACATGGTCTACCAGACCGGCGATCGCGTGCAGCGCAAGCTCACTTACGCCATCGTCGACGAGGTCGATTCGATCCTGATCGACGAGGCGCGCACACCGCTCATCATTTCCGGTCAAGCCGACGATACCACCGATCTGTACTACAAGATCGACGAGCTGGTGCCGCGCCTGCAGCGCCAGGCGGAAGAGAACGGGCCCGGCGACTTCAGCGTCGATGAGAAGGCTCATCAAGTGCTGCTCACCGAGGCCGGACACGAGCGCGCGGAAGAGTTGCTCACCAGCGCGGGCCTGCTGCTCGAGGGCAGCAGCCTGTACGACGCCACCAACATCACGCTGATGCATCATGTGTATGCGGCACTGCGTGCGCACAATCTTTTTCATCGCGACCAGCACTACGTCGTGCAAAACGACGAAATCATCATCGTCGACGAATTTACCGGTCGACTGATGCCGGGGCGCCGCTGGTCAGACGGGCTGCATCAGGCGGTGGAGGCCAAGGAGCGCGTGAAGATCCAGCGCGAGAATCAGACGCTCGCCTCGATCACCTTCCAGAACTACTTCCGCATGTACAAGAAGCTCGCCGGCATGACCGGTACCGCGGATACCGAGGCGTACGAGTTCCAGCAGATCTACAACCTGGAAACGGTGGTCATCCCCACGCACATGGACATGATCCGCGAAGATCGTATGGATCAGGTGTTCAAGACCAAGCGCGAGAAAGTGCAGGCGGTGATCAACGACATCAAGGATTGCTACGAGCGCGGTCAGCCGGTCCTGGTGGGCACCACATCGATTGAAAACTCCGAGGAGCTGTCGCATTTCTTGAACAGCGCCAAGTTGCCGCACCAGGTGCTCAATGCCAAACAGCATGCGCGCGAGGCGGAGATCATCGCGCAGGCGGGCCGCCCGAAGATGGTGACCATCGCCACCAACATGGCGGGCCGTGGCACCGATATCGTGCTGGGCGGCAATCCCGAGCCCGAGGCCAATCGCATCGAGGCCGACGAGTCCCTCGACGGGGAAACCCGCAAAGCTCGGGTCGCGCAATTGCGCAAGGATTGGCAGAAGCTGCACGATCAGGTGGTGGGGAGCGGAGGCTTGCACATCGTGGGCACCGAGCGTCACGAATCCCGCCGTATCGACAATCAGCTGCGCGGCCGCTCCGGCCGGCAGGGCGATCCGGGGTCGAGCCGCTTCTATCTTGCGCTGGAAGATCCGTTGCTGCGCATTTTCGCGTCCGACCGCGTTGCCTCGATCATGGACCGCCTGAAAATGCCCGAAGGCGAGGCGATCGAGCACCCCTGGGTGACCCGCGCCATCGAAAATGCACAGCGCAAAGTGGAAGCGCGCAACTTCGATATTCGCAAGCAATTGCTCGAGTACGACGATGTAGCGAACGATCAGCGCCGCGTGATCTACCAGCAGCGCAACGAGCTCCTGGAAAGCGACGACATCTCCGATACCATCCGCGCCATGCGTGAGGGGACGGTGAACGACATGATCAGCGTGCACGTGCCACCCGGCAGCATCGACGAGCAGTGGGATATCCCCGCGCTGGAACGGGCACTGGGGGCCGAGCTCACCTTGCAGGTACCGATCGCGCAATGGTTGAAGGCGGAGGAGTCGCTCGACGAAGAGCAGTTGCGCCAGAAGATCATCGACGCGGGACACGCGCACTACGAGGCGAAGCTCGCGCAGGTCGAGCGGGAGGCGTTGCATCACTTCGAGCGCGCCGTGATGTTGCAGACGCTGGACAATCACTGGCGGGAGCATCTGGCCGCACTCGATCACCTGCGCCAGGGCATCCATCTGCGCGGCTACGCGCAGAAGAATCCCAAGCAGGAGTACAAGCGCGAAGCCTTCGAGTTGTTCTCGCTGATGCTCGATTCCGTGCGCAACGAAGTGACGCGCATCCTCATGACCGTGCAGATACGCGGAGAACAGGACGTCGCTGCGGTGGAGGAACCGGTCGAGCTGCAGAACGTGAGCTATCAGCACGCCGAGTACGACTCCGCGCTTGCGCCGGAGGAAGAGGAAGAGCAACTTGCCGAGGCGGCCGTAGCCACCGCACCCAAGCCGCAACCGTTCGTGCGGCAGGGCGAAAAGGTGGGGCGCAACGATCCATGCCCCTGCGGCTCGGGCAAGAAGTACAAGCAATGCCACGGACGGCTGGCTTGAGCGGCTGCGTCTGGCGGACCGGACTGCGTTAAACACATCTGCTCGCATTCAAGGGGGAGCGCGACGAAGTGTCAGTGAACTTGAGTGCGCCGCGCGCTGATCAGCTGTTGGCCGTTTCCGGCGTCGAGCTCGGCACCGCTGCCGCGCATATCCGCAAGCCCGGTCGCCTCGATCTCCTCGTCGTCCGACTTTCCGAAGGCGCGCGCGTCGCCGGCATTTTCACTCGGAATCGCTTTTGCGCTGCACCGGTGGTGGTGGCGCGAGAGCATCTCGCCCATGGTCGGCCACTGCGCGCGCTTGTAGTCAACACCGGTAATGCGAACGCCGGCACGGGTGAGCAGGGGCTCTCGGCGGCACGGCGGACCTGCCTCGAGGTGGCGCGCGTGATGGGCATCAAAGAAGAACAGGTGTTGCCATTTTCCACCGGCGTGATCATGGAGCCGCTGCCGGTCGAGCGCATCGCCGCCGGTCTGCCTGCGTGTGTGAGCGACCTCAAGGAGGACAACTGGCTCGCTGCCGCAAACGCCATCATGACTACCGATACGCTCCCAAAGGCGGTGTCGCAGCGGATCGACCTGGACGGTGGCGCGGTCACTATCACCGGGATCGCGAAGGGCGCTGGCATGATTCATCCGGACATGGCCACCCTGCTCGCATTCATTGCGACCGATGCCAACCTGCCTCAGGCACTGATGGAGCACGCTCTGCGCGACGCCGCTGACCGCTCCTTCAATGCCATCACGGTGGATGGCGACACGTCCACTAACGACTCTCTGATTCTGATCGCCAGCGGTTGCAGCCGTGCGGATGAGATCATCGACGCGTCGAGCGCGGCCTACACCCGGTTCCGCGACGCTCTCAGCGACGTGGCGCAGCGCCTGGCGCAGGCGATCATCCGCGACGGCGAAGGGGCGACCAAGTTCATCACGGTACGCGTTGAAAAAGGTGCGTCCAGCGATGAGTGCCGCAAGGTGGCTTTCGCCATCGCCCACTCACCACTGGTCAAGACCGCCTTCTTCGCTTCGGACCCTAACCTCGGTCGCCTGCTGGCCGCGATCGGCTACGCCGGGATCCACGACTTGAACGTAGAGCATGTGGATCTGTATCTGGATGACGTGCACGTGGCCCAGCGCGGCGCCCGCCATCCGGGATACACGGAGGCGGATGGACAGCGGGTGATGCGACAGCCTGAGATCACGGTACGTGTCGTCCTGAACCGAGGCGCCCAGCAGGCTACCGTGTGGACCTGCGATCTGTCGCATGATTATGTGACCATTAATGCGGAGTACAGGACTTGAGTGATTCGTGATTCGTGAATAGTGATTCGTACCCAGCAGCGCGTCATGCCCTAAAGCACGAATCACGAGTCACCAATCACGAATCACGGCCTTCTATGGATGAACTGACCAGATTCCTCGAGCGTGCCCAGGCACTGATCGAGCGGGTGGAGCGCCTGCTGCCCCCCGATGCCAACCCGCCCGATTTCGCCGCATTCACGGCGTTTCGCTGGCGCCGTCACAACGGCCGCGGTTTCTTTCAGCCGGTGCAGCGTCCGCATCGCATTCGGCTGCAGGATCTGTGCGGCGTCGAGCGGCAGAAGCACCTCATTGCGCAGAACACGTTGCAGTTCGTGCGTGGCTTGCCGGCCAACAATGTGCTGCTCACCGGAGCGCGCGGAACGGGTAAATCTTCACTGGTGAAGGCGGTGTTGAACGAGCACGCGCATCAGGGTTTGCGCTTGATCGAGGTCGATAAACAGGATCTCATGGATCTGCCGAGCATCATCGATAGCGTGGCGGCACAACCGTTGCGCTTCATTTTGTTCTCGGACGACCTGTCCTTCGCCGCCGACGAACCCGGATACACCTCGCTCAAGGCGGTGCTGGACGGCTCGATGGCGGCAACGCCGGACAACATCCTGCTCTATGCCACTTCAAATCGGCGCCATCTGATGCCCGAGTACATGCAGGAGAATCTGGAAACGAAATACCTCGGTGATGAGATTCATCCCGGCGAAAGTGTGGAGGAAAAGATCTCGCTGTCCGAGCGTTTCGGCCTGTGGATCTCCTTCTATCCGTTCGACCAGGACGAATACCTGACGATCGTGCGTTACTGGCTCGGACAATACGGCGTGCCCAATGTCGACGACGAGCAGACGCGCCAGGAAGCCCTGCAATGGGCGCTGCAACGCGGCTCGCGCAGCGGGCGTGTCGGCTGGCAGTTCGCGCGCGACTGGGCGGGACGGCACGGCGTAGGCTCCGTGGCTTCGTCAGCGCCGCGCTGAAGCGCATGGACGATGCGGCCGCGCGGCCGGTCGAGGTCGTTGCGGCCGTCATACAACGCCCTGGTGGGGATTTCCTCCTCGCCCAGCGCCCGCAGGGTAAAGTCTATGCCGGCTACTGGGAGTTCCCCGGCGGCAAGGTGGAGCATGCGGAGCCCCCCGCCACCGCACTGACACGCGAGTTGCATGAAGAGCTCGGGATCGAAGTCGAGCGTGCGCTGCCGTGGATTGTGCGCGAGTATGTCTACGCGCACGCTCACGTCCGGTTGAATTTTTTCCGTGTAACGCGCTGGCGAAACGAGCCTGCCCCCAGAGAAGCACAAGCGCTCTCCTGGCAGCGCTTGCCCGACATCACCGTCGCGCCCATGCTGCCGGCCAACGGTCCGATCCTGCGCGCGCTGGCGCTGCCTCCCGTGCTGGCGATCTCAGACGTCGAGCAGCGCGGCGAAGCGCAGTTTCTTGCCCGGCTCGATGCCGCGCTGACGAGGGGTCTGCGGCTGGTGATGGTGCGCGAGAAGCAGATGCGGCGCGAACGACTGGCGCAACTGGTGAGTGCGATCATCGCTCGTTGCAGACCCTGGGGCGCGCGCGTGCTGGTGAATGGCGATCTGGGTCTCGCGCATGAGAGCGCCGCCGATGGTGTGCACTTGCCAGCGGCACAGCTCATGACCATGGATGCCCGTCCGCAGATCGAGTGGTGCTCGGCTTCCTGTCACAACGAGAGAGAGCTCGCGCGAGCGGCAGCGCTCGGTCTGGACTTCGTGGTGCTGGGTCCGGTGCGCTCGACGCCGAGCCATCCGCGTGCTTCGCTCCTCGGCTGGGAACGTTTCGCGCGCCTGATTGCAGGCTACCCGTTACCGGTCTATGCGCTTGGCGGCATGCGGGTGGATACCCTGCAGGTGGCCTGCGCAGCGGGCGCGCAGGGTGTAGCGATGATCCGCGGCGCCTGGAGCGCGCCTCAGTCCTTTCCCTCGGACTGGTCCGGCTCGGGCTGAGCGGTCGGGATGCGGTAGCCTTCGGAAGCCCACTGTCCGAGATCGACCAGCTTGCAGCGCTCGCAGCAGAAGGGGCGATAGGGGTTGTCTTGTGTCCAGACGCTGGCTTTCCCGCATTGCGGGCAAGCGACCTTCCGTTGCTTGGGTTCCTGAGACATGAGACGCAACGGTACTACAGATTGCAGAAGGTGAGGTCGAACGCGATATCGTCCTGCGCCAGCCGGCGCTGGCTGTCGCCGGTCATGGTGAAGCGGATGTTCAATGCATACTTGTTAGCGCTCACCTCGGGCACACAGGTGTGCGCATCATCGAGACTCAACCGCAGCAGCTGCGCCACGCGGCCGCCCATCATCTGCTGATACACGCCCTGGGTGGCGGTCTGGTGGCTGGAGCGACCGCTCTCGCGCAGGATGCGCAGGACGATAGTGATCCCGGAGCGCAACGGCAGGAACGGCGCCAGCCAGTTGCTCAAGTCTGTGCGGCGCAATTGCGCGCTCTGATGCAGCCAGTAGTGATACGAAGGAACGTCGAACTCGCACACGCCACCGGGAATGGCAGCGCGCTGTTTGATTCCCATCAGCCACTCGTTCTCGCGCAGGCCCTGGCCGGTCTTGCCCGACGATTGGAACAGGTCGGCGACCGCTTTGTCGATGTCGCTCAAAATGCTGTTGAGAGCTTCTTCTGAAATGGCGGGATTGCTGCGCAGGGCAGACAGAGTCTGCTTCTGCCGTTCGAGCTCCTGCATCAGCTCGGACTTGAGATCGGCGCGGCCGGCTACATCGAGAATTTCGAACAGCGACAGCAGCCCGGCGTGATGATCGAGCGCATGATCCATGCTGCTGAAGAACTGTACCCGTTCATACAGGCTCTCCATTCGCAGCAGAGTGCGGACACGCTCATTCAGCGGAAACTCGTAGCTGATCACAGCTCAAGGGTGCCAGGAAGTTGAAGTTCGATCCGAAGCCGTGTGCGTCTGCAAGTCAGTGGCGCCGAACCCTTGCGAAATCACCGTCATCGCGCCTTCAATCTAAGTGTGTTGCTTCACAGCGCAGGAGACCACGACAGGCAATTTCCCAAGTATTGCCTAAAACGAGGCAAAAATAAACACTAGAACCTATCTCAGAATCCCGCGCGTGTTGCGGATCGG
>Ga0335082_10002561_pt1 | contig 19604 bp, 17 predicted proteins | sample Lox_Sample_41_FD_206718 | JGI IMG/M metagenome (GOLD analysis project Ga0335082, IMG submission 206718) | Soil microbial communities from Loxahatchee National Wildlife Refuge, Florida, United States - Lox_Sample_4.1 | ecosystem: Environmental > Terrestrial > Soil > Wetlands | place: USA...
GTCGATAGTTTCGAGCAGCGCCGGGATCGTCAGATGTGGCTGCTTCACGTTCAGGGCGATCATGCCTTCATCTTCGCGCACCGATTCGACACTGGGCAGCGCGCGCCATGCCGGCAAAGCATCGCCATTCGATCCGCTGACGGAAAACTCTACGACATGATGCCCGCCGAGGCGGTTGATCAAGTCGGCGGGCGAGCCCTCGGCGATGATCTGTCCGTGATCCACGATCGCGAGCCGGTCGCAGAGGCGTTCGGCTTCATCCATGTAATGTGTGGTCAGCAGCACCGTGCCGCCGTTGCGCTGGAAGGCGCGAATGATGTCCCACAACTGGCGCCGGCTTTGCGGATCGAGCCCCGTCGTGGGCTCGTCGAGAAACAGAATCTTCGGGTTGCAGACCAGCGCCGTAGCGACCGCGAGCCGCTGCCGCTGTCCGCCAGAAAGCTTGCCGACCCATGAATCGGCCTTTTCGGTGAGTTGAAGCTGTTCCATCACTTCGTCGGTGCAGCGAGGCTGGCGGTAGAAGCTGGCAAAGAGATTGATAGTCTCGCGTACGGTCAGCTTCTCCGACAGGCGCGTCTCCTGCAGAGAAATTCCCAGCCACTCGCGCATCTCGCGTTCATTCTCGGTCCAGGAGTGGCCCAGAATTGAGACTTGCCCCGAAGTCGGCTGAAGCAGACCTTCCAATATCTCGATGGTCGTGGTCTTGCCCGCGCCGTTGGGTCCAAGAAGTCCAAAGCACTCGCCGACTTCAATTTGCAGGTTGAGGCCGCGGACAGCTTCGACCTTGCCGTCATAGGTCTTGCGCAGGTCGCGGCACTGGATGGCGGTGGGCATAGGGATATCCTGCCGGATTAACGTCGCAGGAGTGTCAAAGGGTGCGCTCGGCGGCCCTTGGAATGGTCGCCAGTATACACCGAGACAGAGCGGTTGTTGGGCAACCGGGGCATCTTAGCCGCCGCTATCTTCTGTAGTTACTTTCGTTTCGCGCAAAATGTCCAATTCCGTGATTCCCGTCACGAAGAACCGTGATGTCGGCCATTTGCCCTATCGACCCCATGAATGAAGATGTGCTTGGAAACTGAACCGCTTAGGGGGTTTGGCGGCTTGGGAGGGAGTTAGGGAGGGTTCCGATGGCACCGATTGATATCCACGAACCAGAGGTAAGAGAAGTCAAGCCGGTAGGTCGTCCGGGGGCAGCAGTTTTGCCGCGGACCGAGCTGGTACTGGGGCCCCCTGTAAAGGTCCGGCCGATGTTTTCTGACAGCGTGCTGGATTTCGGCCAGCAGAAGAAGCGGCATGCCTTTGCGACGACGACCTCGTTTATTGTGAACTGCCTGGCCGTTGCAGTGATGTTGATTGTGCCGCTGGCATTTCCCGACACGCTGCCGAAGGCGCAGTTATTGACGTTCCTGGTGGCGCCGCCGCCTCCACCGCCTCCGCCTCCGCCAGCTGCTGCGCAAGTGGAGCGCGTCATGAAGCAGATCCAGACCGACCTGCTAAATACTGGACAGTTGCGCACGCCTACCAAGATTCCAGCGAAAGTGCAGATGATCAAGGAAGAAGAGGCGCCGCCGCCGATGCCGGCTACGGGTGGAGTGGTGGGTGGAGTCCCGGGTGGAATTCCCGGAGGACAAGTGGGAGGAGTGATTGGGAGCATCGTGAGCTCGACCTCCAATGCCGCCGTTCCGAAATTTGTTCCTGTCGTCCCGCAACGGGTGCGCATCTCGCAGGGCGTCACCAAGGGCTTGCTGATTCATAAGCAGGAGCCGACGTATCCACCGCTGGCGCGCGCCGCCCGCGTGCAGGGCGATGTTGTTCTGAGTGCACTGATTGACGTCAACGGGCAGATCACGAACCTGCAGTTGGTGAGTGGCCACCCGATGCTGGTTCCGGCGGCGATCGAGGCGGTCCGGCAGTGGCGTTACAAACCGTATCTGCTGAATGGGCAGCCGGTAGAAGTTGAGACCACCATCACGGTGATCTTCACCCTATCGTCTTGAAGGGGAGTGAATGGCGTCTCTGGGAGCGCCAGGAGTCCAACGAATATGCCAGCTGAATATACCTATCGCGTTTCGGCCTGGTGGACCTCAGGCCGTACTGGACTGGCCAAGTGCGAGTCCTCTCCAAACACGATTCATTTTTCGGAGGCGGCGGAACTAGGCGGCCTGCAGGGCCGCTGGACGCCGGAGCAGTTGCTGTTGTGTGCGCTGGCGGGCTGCTTCACGACGACGTTTCATGATGTTGCCCGCATGGCGAAGTTCGAATACACAGACCTTGAGGTCGAGATCGAAGGGTCCGTGCGCCGCAGCCGGACCGCGGGATGCAACTTCAGCGAGATTCTGATTCGTCCCCGGCTGACGGTGCATTCCGAAGATATGTGCGAGGCAGGCCTCGCGCTCCTGCGCCGCGCCAAGTCGGTGTGCATGATTTCGCGCGCCATTACGGTTCCACAGACTCTGGAGCCCACGGTCGAGACCGCGAAAATGCCGGTTGAGGGCTGGAGCAACCAGGATGCGGACGTAAAAGTCGGGGTGTGACGCGGGTTCGGGGGCCACGATGGGGGTACGTATGATGTTTTCCTACAGACTCGTCCGTCTAATCGAATCTCACGCCGATGCGCTGGCCGTGAGCCTGGAAGAAAGGGCTTTGGCGAATGCGCAGGTTCCTCACTTCAATAACATTCCCGCCCACGAGTTGCGCGAACGGGTGTACGAAATTTACCGTCATCTGGGTGAGTGGCTGCTAGGCAAGAACGAACTCGACATTGAGCATCGCTACCGGGAAATCGGAGCGCGGCGCGCGCAACAGCGCGTTCCGCTCAGCGAGGTCGTGCAGGCCATTGTTCTCACCAAGGAAAATCTGTGGGATTTTCTCAAGAGCGAAGCCGTAATGGACCGCGCCGTCGAGATCATGGGAGAACTGGAGTTGCTGCAGATGCTCGAGATGTTTTTCGACCGGGCGATTTATTATGCCGCTGTGGGGTATGAAGACGAAGTCGCCCGCGCCTCGCATGCCACCGGGGCGCTGAAGGCTAGCTAGGGGAGCTAAACAGGATGTCGATGTCATGGGAGATGGAATACAAAAAGCGGCTGAAGACGGCAGACGAAGCATTGCAGTGCGTGAAGTCGGGGATGCGCGTCTACATTCAGCCGGGATGTGCCGAGCCTGAAACCTTGGTCGAGGCGCTCATGCGGAGGGCGCCCGACGTCTTCGACGTAGAAATCGTTCACATGATGACGATGGGCTGCGCGCCCTATGTGGCTCCCGAGATGGCGGGCCACTTCCGGCACAACGCCGTTTTCATCGGCGCCAATGTGCGGGAGGCCATCAACGACGGCCGCGCCGACTACACGCCCATCTATCTAAGCGAAATCGAAGGCCTGTTCGAGAGCGGGCAGATGCCGATCGATGTCGCACTGATCGAAGTCTCGCCGCCCGACTCGCACGGCTTCTGCAGCTTCGGTGTGGGGGTCGATACCACGCTTACGGCCGCCAGGGTTGCCCAACACGTCGTCGCGCAGGTCAACGACAACATGCCGCGCACCTACGGCGACAGTTTCATTCACGTCGATGACATCGATGCCTTTGTCGAGTCGTCGCGTCCATTGTGCGCGCTGAAGAGGCCCATTGTCACCGACCTGCAGGTCGCCATTGCCAAGAACGTCGCCGGCCTGATTGAGGATGGCGCCGTGCTACAGACCGGCATCGGCGGAATCCCCGACGCCGTCCTGCCCATGCTGATGGACCGAAGGGATCTCGGTGTTCACAGCGAGTTGGTATCTGACGGGGCGATCCCGTTGATCGAAGCCGGGGTGCTGACGGGGGCGCGCAAGAACTTCAAGCCGCGCAAGATCATTCTGGGATTCGCGCTTGGCACCAAGCGCCTGTTCGAATTCATGGACAACAACCCCATCTTTGAATTCCACCCCACCGCGTACACGAACGATCCGGCGCTGATTGCGCGGAACGACAAGATGGTTGCGATCAATTCCGCCATCCAGGTCGATCTGACGGGTCAGGTCTGCTCCGATTCGATCGGCAGCACGTTCTATAGCGGGATCGGCGGGCAGGTCGATTTCTTGCGCGGGGCATCGCGCTCAAAAGGCGGCAAGCCGATAATCGCGATTTCTTCCACGGCGAAAAGCGGCAAGATTTCACGGATCGTGCCCATGCTCGATCCTGGGGCGGGAGTGGTCACGTCGCGTGGGTTGGTGCGCTATGTCGTGACCGAGTTTGGAGTGGCGTATCTGCACGGCAAGTCGATTCGTGAGCGCGCCAAAGCGCTGATCGAGATTGCCCATCCCGATTTCCGTGCGGAATTGTACGAGTATTGCGAAAAGACAAAGTGGCTGCAGAACCCTCACGCGGTTCAGACGGCTGCAACGAGGTGAGAATATGGCGGGCCCAGCGCGCGGCAAAGTGACGGTTGATATCGAGGAGTGCAAGGGATGCGGGTTGTGCGTGGAATCGTGCCCCCCCAAGTGTCTTGAACTTGCTCCAGAACTGAGCCACTACGGAGTGCATGCGGCGCGCTATACGGGCCACGACTGCACGGGATGCGGCATCTGCTTCTACTGCTGTCCGGAGCCGGGTGCGATCACGGTGTACCGGCTGGCGGCACCTCCCAAAGCTGCGCCAGCGCCGGTGAAGGCAGGAGGCGAACATGCGGCAGCTCTGTAAAGGCAACGTCGCCGTCATCAAGGGCGCAGTGCTTGCGGGATGCCGCGCCTACTACGGATATCCCATCACGCCGGCCAGCGAGATCGCCGAAGCTGCTGCGCTCTACTTTCCGGAAGTAGGGGGCACGTTTGTGCAGGCGGAGAGTGAGACGGCGTCGATCAACATGGTGTACGGTGCTGCCTCGGCGGGCGTTCGGGTCATGACTGGGTCTTCGGGGCCCGGACTCAGCCTGATGCAGGAGGGCATTTCGTACCTCGCCGGCTCCGAACTCCCTTGCGTGATTGTCGACGTGATGCGCGGTGGTCCGGGCCTGGGCAACATCGCGCCTGAACAGAGCGACTACTTCGCCATGGTCAAGGGTGGAGGCCACGGCAACTACCGCAACTTCGTGCTGGCGCCTGCGTCGGTGCAGGAGATGGCGGACCTGACCATCCTTGCCTTCGAATTGGCGGACAACTATCGCAATCCGGCGATCGTTCTGACCGATGGCTTCGTGGGCCAGATGATGGAGCCGCTCGATCTGGAATATCGCGAGATCGCGCCTCCGCCCAAGCCGTGGGCAGTGCAGGGGACCGCCGGAACGCGCCGGAACATGATCAGCTCGATCTTCCTCGAGTCCGACGAACTGGAAGCGCACCAGAGGAAGATGGAGGCGAAGTACATCCGCGCACAGCAGAAAGAGACACGCTGCGAGGAATACCGCGCCGAAGACGCCGAATTGCTCGTGGTTGGCTACGGCATCGTGTCGCGCGTGTTGCGTTCCGCGGTGGATGAAGCGCGCAAGCAGGGAATCAAGGTCGGACTGTTCCGTCCGATTACGTTGTGGCCATTCCCGAAGAACCAGCTGTGCGAAGCCGCGCTGCGCGCGGAGAAGGTTTTGACCGTGGAACTGAGCAATGGGCAGATGGTGGAAGACGTTCGCCTGGCCCTGGAAGGCAAACGTCCGGTCGAGTTCTACGGCCGCGTCGGCGGCAACGTCCCCGGCGTGGAGGAGTTGTTGGCGAAGATCGAAGAGCAGGTTGCGGCAGCAGTGTAGGAGCCGGCGTCAGGCGTCAGGCTTCAGCCAGACATTTCTTGCCGAAGCCCGAAGCTGGAGTGAGGATCTCATCATGTCGGACCATGTCGTCCTGGAAGAGCAGAAGTCGGTCAGCGAAAAATACGAAGTTGTCCACGAGAAGGCGGAGACGTTCTACTCCGAGTACGAGCGCAAATCCGACCTGAAGCACCAGACGCACTATTGTCCGGGATGCGGCCACGGCGTGGCGCACAAGCTCATCGCCGAGGCGCTCGAGGATATGGGACTGCAGGATCAGACGATCCTGGTGAGCCCGGTGGGCTGCTCAGTGTTCGCGTATTACTACTTCGACGTGGGCAACGTGCAGGTTGCCCACGGACGAGCGCCGGCTGCGGCTACTGGACTAAAGCGAGCCTGTCCCGACAAGATCGTGATTGCCTACCAGGGTGACGGCGACCTGGCAGCGATTGGGACTGCGGAAATTGTGCACGCCGCGAACCGCGGCGAGAAGATCACCGTCTTCTTCGTGAACAATGCAATCTACGGCATGACGGGCGGGCAGATGGCGCCTACGACGCTGGTTGGGCAGCGCTCCACCACGTCACCTTGGGGACGCCGTCCGGTCAACGAGGGCTTTCCCTTGCACATGGCCGAGATGCTCTCATCACTGGAAGCGCCGGTGTACATCGAGCGCGTGGCCCTGTCGGACAACAAGAACATCATGAAGGCGCGGCGGGCGGTGCGCAAAGCGCTCGAGCTACAGCGCGATGGGGCTGGCTTCACGTTCGTTGAGATTCTGTCGCCCTGTCCAACGATCTGGGGTAAGGATCCGGTCGAAGCGCGCAAGTGGATCGGCGAGAAGATGATCCCCAATTTTCCGCTGAATGTGTTCCGCGACAAGAAGATTGAGATTGTGGAGACGAATGCTCCGCCGCACAAGACCGTCGAGGAAATAGTCGAGGGTGAGCGGAAGATCGCACGCGAAGCTGTGGTGCACGGACGCACGCATCACTTCCGCCACATGGGAATTAAGATCGCGGGATTCGGCGGACAGGGCGTGCTGCTGCTCGGCCAGTTGCTAGCCGAGATGGGCATGCGCGAAGGGCTGGAAGTGAGCTGGCTTCCATCGTATGGGCCGGAGATGCGGTCGGGCAGCGCACATTGCCATGTCTGCCTTTCGAAGGACCGCATCGGATCGCCGGTGCTCTCGCGGCCCGATGTGCTGATCGCGATGAACGAAGTCTCGCTGCGCAAGTTCGCCTCTCAGGTTGCTCCCGGCGGCACGATCATCTATGGGCGCGATCGGTTGCCCGATGACGTTTCCATTCCAAACGCACAAGTCGTATGTATCCCGGCGTCAGAAATCGCTGACAAACTAGGCTCGGCCAAGGTCGCCAACGTCGTCCTGATGGGCGCGCTGCTGGAGGAGACCGAATGCCTGGCGTCCTTCACGGCTATGAAGGTGTTGGAGGCGAAGGTGAAGAATCCGGCGCTGCTCGAACTAGACCGGAAAGCGTTGGACGCCGGACGGCTCTACATTGACCACACCGTGGCAGTCGGCGCGGTCACGCAGGCCGACGGATTCGCGCAATAAAGCAGGGGCTGGGGGGCAGAGGTTTAGGGGCTAGTTAAATCTGCACACGGTAAATGTGTTCCATCCAACTCTGGGTCCTTCGGCACGCTTAGGATGATACCCCTGTGATTGGTGCTCGTTTTATCTTCTAACCCCTGGTCCCTGACTCCTAACCCCTGATCTCTGCCCCCTGCCTCTCATACTTTTCCATTCGCTTCTTGAACAGCAGTAGCACGCTTGGCCCGAACGCTATCAGCATGATGGCGATGCCGCTGGTGATGCCGAATCCGGTGACCAGCGGGGCGCAGCAGTCGTCACGGCGTCGGACAATGACGTGCGTGGGCACGGCGACCAGCAGTTCCAGAACGCTACCTCGAAACAGCCACTTCAAGGCGCGTGTGAACGGATCCTCAGAATCGCGATAGACCATGTAGAACAGGACTCCCCACAAGGCCCACAGGCCGACGATGATGCCGATGAGTACGCCCCAACCTCCGATGTCGGGAAACTTGTTCTCGCCGATCACCGCGAGCATGCTAGCCGCTACTGCCACCACGGTGATTAGCATCAGAAACAGGCCTGTGATGGCCGCGGTGATCGCAATCGGTGTGCGCGATCGGAGCGGTCTCGGCGTAGTGTCCACACTGAGTGTGAGCAGTGCAAACTGGCTCAGAATAAAAACGCCGGCTACGATCCAGAATCCCCACTCCTGGTAGAACTCCCGGAAGGTCCTGGCGTTTGGGGTCGAACCGGCAGCCAGGAAAACAAAGGCTGGACCCAGCAGGCCGATCACGATCACGGCGTACAACAGGGTTACAAGCAGTCCCCATTTCTTCATTGGCGCGCCTCCTCTTCTTCGGCCACAGAGTACTGAGTGGCGAGTACCGGGTACCGAGAAAAGCCGCAAAGCGACAGCAGGGATTACTGCCATAGGATATTCGCAGGTGCGAGGTGCTGTAAGTTCTTTTCCTGCCGTCCGGTTGTCTGTGACTTGGATCACAATTCCGGGTGATACCCGGCATACTCCGAATGCACTGCCCGGCTGATCCTGAGAGTGGTGCCGGAGGTGTCTTATGGCGATGATTGAAGCCGACGGGGTCCAGCGTGCGAGCCTCGATTTCGAATCGTCTTCCAGCCTGATGCCCGTCCGGAACGTTCTGTTCGCCACGGACTTCTCCGCAACCTCAGCCTCGGCGCTGCCCTATGCTACGGCGGTTTGCCGCCGATTCGGCGCCACGTTGCATGCTGCACACGTGTTCTCCGACGCCAGCCTGCTCATGATGACCGGGGGGGTCGACTATGTGAGCATGGGCACGATTTACGAAGACGCGCAGAACGAGGCACAGGAGAAGCTGGAACAGCTCTCCGCCGCCTTTGAAGGAATCCCGCATCGCAACTACGTGCGCCATGGACAGGTATGGAAGAACCTGGCCGGCATCATTGAGGACAACGCAGTTGACCTGATCGTTGTCGGTACGCATGGCCGCACCGGACTGGGCAAGCTTCTGCTGGGGTCGGTGGCCGAGAACATTCTGCGCCACGCGCCGTGTCCGGTGTTGACAGTCGGGCCGAAGGTCTCCGGGCGGGCCAAGTTGCCGGCTTTCGCGGGGCAGGAACGCGATCTCGCTCCCGTTGAACTCGAACTGCAGCAGATCGTCTTTGCCACCAATTTCGCGAAGGGTTCCGAACGCGTTGCCAATGCGGCGGTGAGGCTCGCCGATGAGTTCCAAGCCTGCCTTACCCTGATGCATGTGGTCGAGGATTACACCCGGTTCGGCAGTCAGTCCGACTTGATGGAAGAGTACATGAAGAAGCTGCGGGCGATGATTCCTCAAGACGCGGTGTTACAGCATCTGCCGGAACTGTTGCTGGAATTCGGGTCTTCGCCGGACCGCATCCTGAAGACCGCATCGGAGCGGGAAGCGGATCTGATCATCCTCGGGGCACGCTCCGCCGAGGCCGTAGGCTCCACGCACTTGCCGTGGTCGGTGGCGCCGCACGTGATCGCGCATGCGCATTGCCCGGTGCTGACCGTTCGGCAATGATGTGAATCAAACAGCAATCCAACTCACATTCCATCTGCTGGGATGAATCGTCCTGTCCACGAAGAACTCGCCGCTATTTCCCAACCGTGCGCTGACCCAAAACGAAACTCGAAGATCAATTTAGTGATGCTTATCACAGTGACATTTCCAGCGTCAGAGATATAATTCGTGGTTAATCGCCAACGCATTCATGGCATTCATACTTTCGTCCCAAAATTCATCAGTGAGCACGACGAGATATGCCCTCATACGTTGCCAAGCCAACTCCACCCAATCAGGACAAGCGTTGGAAACTGGTCGATGCCACCATCCGGCGGCAAGGCGGCCAGGCGCGCGGACTGATTGAAACGCTGCACACGGTTCAAGAGGCGTTCGGATATCTGGACGAACAGGCACTGCGCTACGTCGCCATGTCGCTGCGCGTGCCCCTGAGCCGGGCTTACGGCGTCGCGACGTTCTACCACTTCTTCACCCTCAAACCTGCGGGCGAGCACACCTGTGTCATCTGCATGGGTACGGCCTGCTACATCAAGGGAGCGCCGCAGTTGCTGGACGCGGTGCAGCGGGACCTGGGCATCACGCCCGGAGAAACCACGCCTGATAAAAAAGTCTCACTGCTCACTGCCCGTTGCCTGGGTTCCTGCGGCCTGGCGCCTGCGGTCGTCTATGACCAGGAAGTGGCAGGAAAAGTGGGACCGGCGGGAATCCGCGAGCACCTGAAGAAATGGACGACGCAACATGACGCCTGAAGAACTCGATCAGATTGCAGAAACCGAACGCGAGCAGCAGAGCCACTTCACCCAGCAGGTGAACGTGTGCGTGGCTGCCGGATGTCTTTCCTGCCAGAGCCAGTCGGTCAAAGATGCACTCGACCAGGAAGTGGCCAAGCGCGGCTCCAAGGACCACTGCCAGGTCAAAGGCGTTGGCTGCATGGGCCTGTGTTCCGAGGGTCCATTGGTTTCCACCAGCAACGGCGTGCTCTACAAGAAAGTCGAAGCCGCCGATGGGGCAGCGATCCTGGACAGCCTCGAAGGCTCGCCCGTCTCCCGCCTGGTATGTCCCACAGACGTTCCATTCTTCCAGCGACAGAAGAAGATCGTGCTGGAGAATTCCGGCGTCATCGATCCCGACCGGATCGAAGACTACATCGCGACCGGCGGCTACACGGCGCTGATTAAGGCGCTGACCGAGATGACTTCGCGCGAAGTGGTCGACGAGGTCACCAAGAGCGGCCTGCGCGGCCGCGGCGGCGCGGGATATCCCACCGGACTGAAGTGGAGCACCGTGTCGAAGTCGGTGGGCACGAAGAAGTACGTCATCTGCAACGCCGACGAAGGCGATCCCGGGGCGTTCATGGATCGCAGCGTGCTCGAGAGCGATCCGCACCGCGTGCTGGAAGGCATGCTGATCGCCGGGTACGCGGTGGGAGCATCGGAAGCCTACATCTATGTGCGCGCGGAATATCCGTTGGCCATCAAGCGCCTCCGCAATGCGATCCGCCAGGCCGAGCGCGTGGGACTGCTTGGCTCGGAAATCTGCGGCACGCGTTTCAGCTTCCGGATTGATCTGCGGCTGGGCGCCGGAGCATTCGTCTGCGGCGAGGAGACGGCGTTGATCGCATCGGTGGAAGGGAAGCGCGGCACACCGCGTCCACGTCCGCCGTATCCCGCGATGGAAGGCCTGTTCGGCGAGCCCACGCTCATCAACAACGTCGAAACCTTTGCCAATATTGCGCCGATCATCCGGAACGGCGGCGAATGGTACTCCAAGATCGGGACCGAGAAGAGCAAAGGCACAAAAGTGTTTGCGCTCGCTGGACGGGTGGAGAACACGGGGCTGGTCGAAGTGCCGATGGGAATCTCGCTGCGCGAGATGGTCTACGAGATCGGCGGCGGCATTCCCGAGGGCCGCAAGTTCAAAGCGGTGCAGACCGGCGGGCCTTCCGGCGGTTGCCTGCCGACGGAATGTCTGGACATGCCGGTCGACTATGAGTCGCTGGCCAAAGCCGGATCGATTATGGGCTCGGGCGGCATGATCGTCATGGACGAGACCTCGTGCATGGTTGATGTGGCGAAATACTTCATGGATTTCTGCATGACCGAATCGTGCGGCAAGTGCATACCATGCCGCGTCGGGACGTACCAGATGCACCGCATCCTGACGGCGATCGGCAATATGACGGCGACGGAGCAGGACCTCCGGATGCTTGAGGAACTCTGCGACCTGCTGAAACACACCAGCCTGTGCGGGCTGGGACAATCGGCGCCGAATCCGGTGGTGAGCACCCTGCGCTCGTTTGCCGAGGAATATCGCGCGCATATTCAGGAAAAGAAGTGTCCCGCCGGAGTTTGCGGACAGCCTGTGGGAGAAACCGTATGAGGCCGGTTGCCGCCGTTAAGACGCTGAAGATCGACGGCCGCGATTTGAGCGGGCGCCAGGAAGAAACCATCCTCGACGTAGCGCGCCAGAACGGAATCTTTATTCCGCGGCTCTGCGAAATGGACGGGCTGACCGACGTCGGCGCTTGCCGCCTGTGCCTGGTGGAAATCAAGGGCCAGAACAAGCTGCTGCCCGCTTGTGTGACGGCTGTCGAAGAGGGCATGGAAGTCACAACCGACTCCGAGCGGCTGCAGAATTACCGCCGGATGATCCTCGAGTTACTGTTCACCGAGCGCAACCACGTCTGCTCCGTGTGCGTCTCGAACGGGCACTGCGAGATGCAGATGCTGGCGCAGCGGCTGGGCATCACACATGTGCACTTCCCCTACCGCTATCCGAAAGAAGATGTCGATGCATCGCACGACCGCTTCGTGATCGACCACAACCGCTGCATTCTGTGTACGCGGTGCGTGCGCGTGTGCGACGAAATTGAAGGCGCGCACACCTGGGACGTGATGGGCCGCGGCATCGACGCCAAGGTGATCACCGATTTGGCCGAGGCATGGGGATCGTCGGAAACCTGCACCAGTTGCGGCAAGTGCGTGCACGTGTGTCCGACCGGAGCTCTGTTTGAAAAGGGGCGCTCGGTGGCCGAGATGCTGAAACGCCGCCAGTTCCTGCCGTATCTGACGATGATGCGGAAGGAGAACGAATGAACGAATTCTGTGAGTGTCTTGCATGAGTAAGAAGCGAATCGCTACCGTATGGCTCGACGGCTGTTCGGGCTGCCACATGTCGTTTCTCGATATGGACGAGCGCCTGCTGGAAGTCGCCGCCGCCGCCGATCTGGTCTACAGCCCGCTGGTCGACGCCAAGCAGTTTCCCGAGGACGTTGATGTGACCCTGGTAGAAGGAGCCGTCAGCAGTGAAGAAGACCTGCACAAGATCAAGGTTGTCCGCGAACGCACCAAGACTCTGGTGTCGCTGGGCGACTGTGCAGTGACGGCGAATGTGCCGGGCATGCGTAATCCGTTCGGCGTGAAGGCCATCTGTGACCGGGCATACCGCGAGAATGTGACGTTCGATCCAGGCATTCCGAACCAGGTGATTCCGGCGCTGCTGCCCACATCGCGGCCGATTCACGAATTCGTCAATGTGGATGTATTTGTCCCCGGCTGCCCGCCGTCGGCCGACACGATTCATTACGTGGTGTCGGAGTTGCTTGAGGGGCGCAAGCCGGATGTGGGATTGAAGACGCGGTTTGGATCGTAAGGAGCTACGAGCCCCAAGCTGCGAGCTATGCGAGGAACAGGGAGTGCACCAACTCGTAGCTCGCAGCTCCAAGCTCAAAGGGAGACGTCGTGAAGTCGGAAAGCACCATCGTCATCGATCCGGTGACGCGCATTGAAGGCCATTCGAAGATCACGCTGCATCTGAACGAAGACGGGCGCGTGGAGGACGCGCGCTTCCACGTCACCCAGTTCCGCGGCTTCGAGAAGCTGTGCGAAGGGCGTCCGTTTTACGAGATGCCGTCATTGATGGCGCGTATCTGCGGCATCTGCCCGGTCAGCCATCTGATTGCCTCGGCCAAGGCCTGCGACTCCTTGCTTGCCGTTCGCATTCCCCCGACCGCCGACAAATTGCGCCGCATCTTCGGACTGGCGCAGGTCACGCAATCCCACGCGCTCAGCCTATTTCATCTCTCATCGCCCGATCTTCTGTTCGGCATGGACGCTGATCCGGCGAAGAGCAATATCTTCGGCGTGGCCGAGGCGAACAAGGAACTGGCGCTCGACGGCATCAAGCTGCGCCAGTTCGGACAGAAGATTATCGAACGGCTGGGAGGGAAGCGGATTCATCCCGCGTGGATCGTGCCCGGCGGCGTGAGCGAACCGCTGACCGAAGCCAATCGCGACGCCATTCTGTGGTCATTGCCCGATGCGCTCGCCATCGCGGAGCGCACGCTGGAATGGTTTAAGGGGACCATGGAGCGCTTCCGCGAAGAGATTTCGACGTTCGGCAACTTCCCGACGATGTTCATGGGCATCGTGAAGAAAGACAACGGCCTCACCTTCTATGACGGTAAGCTCCGCATCGTTGACGCCTCCGGCCACGTTGTGGCCGACGACCTTGACCCAACGAATTATTCCGAGTACATCGGCGAGAAACCTGAGCCGTGGAGCTATCTAAAATCCACCTATTACAAGCCCAAAGGATTCCCCGACGGCGTTTACCGTGTGGGTCCACTGGCGCGCCTGAACGTTGCCGACCGCTGCGGTACGCCGCGCGCCGACCAGGAATTGGCCGAGTTCCACGAATTGCAGCGCACCGCCGTACTCAGTTCGTTCCACTACCATCACGCGCGGCTGATCGAGATTTTGTACTGTATTGAGCGGCTGGAGAGCCTGCTGAACGATCCGGAGATCTTGTCGAAGCATGTTCGCGCGGTGGCGCGGCCCAACGCGCTCGAAGGCGTTGGAGCCTGCGAGGCGCCGCGAGGCACGCTGTTCCATCACTACAAGATCGACGAACAGGGGCTGATTCGCTGGGTGAACCTGGTCATCGCCACCGGACACAACAATCTGGCGATGAACCGCAGCGTGCTGCAGGTCGCCAAACACTTCGTGCACGGGCGGCGGTTGACTCCGGGGATGTTGAACCGCGTGGAAGCCGTGATTCGCTGCTACGATCCGTGCCTGAGTTGCTCCACGCACGCCTGGGGACAGATGCGGCTGCGGATTCAGCTCGTGAGCCCGGAAGGCGAAGTGCTCGACGAAGTCGCGCGCTGAACGTCCCCTTTTAAGGATGTCATCCTAAGCGGCGGCGCAGCCGGCTTGAGGGAACCTACGTCAGCTGGGACCAAGACGCAGTGGACGGGAACAGAGAAGATGTAAGCAGCTTCGTGGTTTCCGTTTACGGCAGTGTCTCACCCGATCTGTCCTAAGGTTCCTCGGAGGGCCTGCGGCCCTCCTCAGAATGACATCCAGTCAGGTTTGTTTCGCTCACAGATGCCCGGCATCCTCATCGTCGCGTACGGCAACCCCCTCCGCTCGGACGATGGCGTGGCCTGGCGCGCCGCCGATTTGCTGGAGGGCAGGCTTCCCGGCTCGGAAATTCTCCGGCTCCATCAACTCACTCCGGAGCTGTCGGAAGCCATTCGCGATTTTGACTGCGTGATCTTCATCGATGCCGCCGCAAATGATAATTCCTGGGTCAAGCCTGGCACGATTCGAGTGGAGGAGATCATTACGGATTCGATCGAGCCGTCGCGTTTCTCTCATGCATTTTCCCCGCAACGGATCGTGGGCATGGCCGAGCAGCTCTATGGAGCCCATCCTCGGGCGTTTGTCGTAACCGTCACCGGTGCGTGTTTTGATCACGGCTCTGCGGTCTCGGCGGAAGTTTCGAACGCGCTGCCGGAACTGATCGCCACCATCGAGCGCGTGGCACGGCAGTTCCTGGCTTAGAATCGACGGGTGACAACCGCGTCCAAACCCGCGGCACAGCGGCTGCGCATCACTCTCCGCGGAGCGGTGCAGGGAGTCGGCTTCCGTCCCTTCATTTACCGCCTCGCGACGGAGATGTCGCTCACCGGATGGGTGCTCAACTCCTCTTCCGGGCTTGTCGTTGAAGTTGAGGGCGCACCCGAAGAACTGCGCCGCTTCGACCAACGCATTGAGAGCGAGCGCCCCAAGGCATCTGTCGTGACGGCGCGCGAGTCCGCGTGGCTGGCGCCACAGGGATTCACCAAGTTTGAAATCCACCACAGCGAGTCTGACTCCGCAAAGTCGGTCAACGTTCTGCCAGACCTTGCCACCTGCCCGGACTGCCGCGCGGAACTCTTCGATCCCGCCAACCGCCGCTTTCAGTATCCGTTTACCAACTGCACCAACTGCGGCCCGCGCTACACGATCGTGCTGGACATTCCCTACGACCGGCCCAACACGACGATGCGGGACTTCGAGCTGTGTCCGGCATGCCGCGAGGAATATGAGAATCCCGCGAACCGCCGCTTTCACGCGCAGCCCAACGCCTGCTCGGCATGCGGGCCGAAACTCGATGGCATAATGGCCGCAACCTCGGCGGCGCTATCAAGAGGGGAGATCGTCGCCCTTAAAGGTATTGGCGGATTCCAACTTCTCTGCGATGCCCGGCAGCCCGCGGCGGTCGCGCGTCTGCGTCAGCGGAAGCACCGCGAGGAAAAGCCGTTCGCGCTGATGATGCCGTCGCTCGAAATTGCTCGCGAGTGCTGCGAGATCTCGGCGGCGGAGCAGGAACTTTTAGAATCGCAGGCCGCACCGATCGTCTTGTTGCGCCCCAAGCCCGGCGCGGACATTGCGTGGAACGTCGCGCACTGTTCGCCCTATCTGGGCGTCATGCTCCCGTACTCTCCGCTGCATTATCTGCTCATGCGGGAATGCCCGTTCCCGCTGATCGCCACCAGCGGCAACCGCAGCGACGAGCCGATCGCGATTGCCAACGACGAAGCTGCCACGCGCCTGAAAGACATTGCCGATCATTTCCTGATGCACAACCGCCCGATTGTCCGCGCCTGCGACGACTCCGTCGTGCGCCTCACCCGCGGCCGTTCTGGAATCCTGCGACGGGCGCGCGGGTACGCCCCGCTGGCAATCCGTGTCGCGCATGCCGTTCCGCCCGTGCTCTCAGTTGGGGGGCATCTGAAGAACACCGTCGCCATCGGCATCGGACAGGACGTCTTCCTCAGCCAGCATATCGGCGATCTCGAGACGCTCGAAGCCCGCCACGCCTTCGAACGCGCCATCAACGATCTCTGCCGCCTCTACAGTTTCAAGCCGGAAGCAGTCGTCTGCGATCTGCACCCCGACTATGCCTCGACGCACTGGGCCGAGCAATCGGGACTGCCCGTCATCCGTGTGCAGCATCATCAGGCACACGTCGCGTCCTGCGCGGCCGAGAACCATGTCGAGGGCCCCTATCTTGGCGTCTCCTGGGACGGCACCGGATACGGCCTCGAAGGGGCGATCTGGGGCGGCGAGTTCTTTCGAGTAGAGAACAATCAGTACGAGCGCATCGCCCACCTGCGGTCGTTCAATTTGCCGGGCGGGGATGCAGCAGTTCGCGAAGGCTGGCGATCAGCGGCAAGCCTGCTCTTCGAAGTCACGGGGCAAACAGAATGTGGGGACAGCCGCCCCCGGCTGTCCAGCGCGCGAAACTCGCTCTCTGCCGATGACTTGGAAAAGGTTCGACAGATGCTCGAACGCAAGATCAACCTAGCCCCGACCACGAGCGTCGGGCGCCTGTTCGACGCCGTCGCCTCGATCACTGGCCTAGCCCAACAAAACCGATTCGAAGGTCAGGCGGCCATGTTGCTGGAGCACGAAATCGGAGATTTGCGCACCGAAGAGGCGTATCCTTTGATGGGTGGGGATTGGGCTCCCTTGATGCATGCGGTTTTGCACGACAAGCAAGAGGGAATGCCTATTCCCCGAATCGCCGCGAAGTTCCACAATGCCCTGGTGAACTGGATCGTGGAGGTCGCGGAAAAGATCGCGCTCAAACAGATCGTGCTGAGCGGTGGAGTCTTTCAGAATCGGTACCTGACGGAACGAACCGCGGCAGTTCTGGAATCGCAGGGATTCGCGGTGCATACGCATCGCCAGGTCCCACCGAATGATGGCGGTATCGCGCTGGGCCAGGTCGTGATGGTGGCCGGCGGCTAAAGCCGCACTCACTTTGCGTATGAACGGCATGCCTGAAGGCATGCCCTGATACGAACCTTGTGTCGTGATCGTCGATGCAGCCGGGAAAAGCCCTATCACACGCGAGTCAACAGGCTGGATCGGTTCGTATCAGGGCACGGCTTCAGCCGTGCCGCAAAGCAGACAAGCGGCTTTAGCCGCTGAGGTTCTCTCATGTGCCTTGCTGTTCCAGGGAAGATTGTTGAAATCGCTGACACGGGCGACATCGCATTCCGTGTCGGCAAGGTCGATTTCGGAGGCATCCGCAAAGACATCAACCTGGCCTACACGCCCGAGGCGGAAGTCGGCAAGTACGTTCTCGTCCACGTCGGATTCGCCATTAGCGTCATCGACGAGGACGAGGCCCAGCGTGTCTTCAAAGTGCTCGAAGAAATGGGTGCCGTGAAGGAGGAACTCGGTGAAATTCCTCAGTGAGTATCGAGACCAGAAAGCCGCCGAACAGCTGGCGGCTGCGATCCGCCGGAAAGTCACGCGCCCCTGGACGGTCATGGAAATCTGCGGCGGCCAGACGCACACCATCGTCAAGAGCGGCCTGGAAGATCTTCTGCCGAAGGAAATCACGCTGGTGCACGGGCCGGGATGCCCGGTCTGCGTTACGCCCATCGAATTGATCGACAAGGCGGTCGCCATTGCCAAGCGGCCCGATGCGATCTTCTGCTCGTTCGGCGACATGCTGCGCGTGCCGGGATCCGCCAAGAGTTTGTTGGATGTGAAGGCCGAAGGCGGCGACGTGCGCATCGTCTACTCACCACTCGATGCGCTGAAACTGGCGCGCACGAACCCTGCGAAACAGGTAGTCTTCTTCGCCGTCGGATTTGAAACCACGGCGCCCGCCAATGCGATGGCCGCGTGGCAGGCCGATCATGACGACATCGAGAATTTCTCGTTGCTGGTGTCGCACGTGCTCGTGCCACCTGCCATGGAAGCGCTGCTTTCTTCCGAAAACTGCGTGGTGCAGGGATTTCTCGCCGCCGGCCACGTCTGCACGATCATGGGGTTCGAAGAGTATCTTCCGATCGCGAAGAAGTATGAAGTGCCGATCGTGGTCACCGGATTCGAGCCGCTGGACATTCTCGAAGGCATTCATATGACGGTGACGCAGCTCGAGGAAGGCCGGCACGAAGTGGAGAATCAATATGCGCGGGCTGTGCGGCGGGAAGGGAATCGCCCGGCGCAGCAGACGATCTCCGAAGTATTTGAAATCGGTCCGCGGCAATGGCGCGGACTCGGCGAAATCCCGGCCAGCGGTTTTCAACTTCGCGGACGCTTCCAGAAATATGACGCCAATCTCCGCTTCCCCTACGAGGGCACGCCTGCGCAGGAATCGCCGGAGTGCATCAGTGGATTGATCCTGCAGGGCCTCAAGAAGCCGCACCAGTGTCCGGCATTTGCGGTGAAGTGCACGCCGGAGAATCCGCTGGGGGCGCCCATGGTATCGTCGGAGGGCGCGTGCGCGGCCTACTATCACTATGGCAGACGGCAAAATCACCTCGTTCAGCCTGAATTGTCCAGTCCCGCGGGTCGCTGACGACCGCATCGTGCTGGCGCACGGCGGCGGCGGACGGCTGACTCATCAGCTCATCGAGAAAATCTTCATCCCTGCTTTCGCCAACGACGCGCTCGAGCAGCGCCACGACGGCGCGGTCGTCTCCGTGAACGGATCGCGGCTGGCCTTCACCACGGATTCGTTCGTCGTGCGTCCGCTGATCTTTCCCGGCGGCAACATCGGTGATCTCGCTGTCCATGGGACGGTCAATGATCTCGCCATGTGCGGCGCACGGCCTCTGTACTTGAGCGCAGGCTTCATTTTGGAAGAAGGGCTGGAGATGGAAACGCTGCGCACAGTCGTCACATCAATGCAACAGGCTGCGGCGAAAGCGAACGTGAAGCTGGTGACCGGCGATACGAAAGTCGTCGACAAAGGAAAAGGCGACGGAATCTTCATCAACACCTCCGGGATCGGCGTGATCGAGGAGAGCGTGAAGCGTGCGATCGGCCCGGCCTCGGTGCAAGCCGGAGACGCCGTCATCGTCAGCGGCGATCTCGGCCGTCATGGGATCGCGATCCTTTCCGTCCGTGAAGGACTCGAATTCGAGTCGCCGATTCTGAGCGACTGCGCGAATGTGTGGCCCGCTGTCGAAGCGCTGCTGAATTCGGGGATCGAGGTTCAC